>Ga0181563_10004196_pt1 | contig 13453 bp, 14 predicted proteins | sample 011ome_25_FD_133759 | JGI IMG/M metagenome (GOLD analysis project Ga0181563, IMG submission 133759) | Coastal salt marsh microbial communities from the Groves Creek Marsh, Skidaway Island, Georgia - 011512CT metaG (megahit assembly) | ecosystem: Environmental > Aquatic > Marine > Intertidal... | reverse complement strand
TGCCTTTGCCTTTGCCTTTGCTTCTGATGCCAAACTTCTTTCAACATTAGCTACTTTTGCCGCGGCATTCGCAGAATCAGTATCTATACCCACATAATTCGGCGCACCATCTTGCGTTGAGTCATATGCTCGATTTGCCAAGCCCAGTTCGATTAATTTTGTAAGTTCCCATGGCGAGTTTTTTTTTATCATTTCACCCGAAGTCAATTTGGATGGTGTATTTTGTGCAAATTGTGATGCAGCGCTTCTCATGGCCTTTTTAATTTTTGAACTACTTTCCACCGCATCACCTTTTCGCACATTTTCTGGAATTTCATTGCGTTCTCTCTCTGCTTCTTTCTCAAAGTCCGCTATGACCGATTTTTTTGGAACAATGACACCCTCAGGTGTGAACATGGGGGCTTGAAGTTGAAATTGACTCATTGAATTTATTTTAATATCGGGCCGGGTGTCGATTTGCCAATCACCAATCACCCAATCCTTCGAATAAATGGTATAAGGCAACCCATCTAGATATATGACATTATCGGACTTGAATAAAGTATCTAATATTACTTGTATGTTGTTGTCTGTTACACCCATTTCCTTTGCAGTGGTCAAGTCAAGTATGGTTTGTGGATTGGCGTTTATTGTCCGCAATAATAAGCCATTGAATTCATTACGATTAAAAAATTGGCTGCATATTTCTTCCATCAGTTTTGAAGATTCTTCGGTTTTACGCAAAGGATTGACAAGTCCGCCGGACTGAACTAATCGCCGCGGTTGCATTTGCGTCTGATATAAAGAATTTTCTTGTGGACGATATCCATACGGCATTTGATACCTGTTTTGCAACGGATACTGATTATTGTATAGCAAGGATTGTCTCATATCAGGCGACATTTGATACCTGTTTTGCACCGGATACTGATTATTGTATAGCGAGGATTGTCTCATATCAGGCGGTAGTGGTTGCACATTATTCACTATCGATTGTTTTAATTTGATTCTGGGATCAAAACACACTTGTGAGCTCAGCGTGTTTGGTATGGTCATTTGCGGCTTGTATAATACATGACGTTTTCCCGGTAATTTCGTGTTCATCAGTATAGTTAACGTATTCGTTAATCTCGATTTATTTTGTTCGTTTGTTGGTTTGTTTGCTTCTTCTTCAATTAGTTCATCGTTGAGTGTTAACAACTTCACAGCAATATCATATAAATCATTTATGGGATTTTCGTCTCGATTAAGCGCACCACCACGCTGGTTAAACTTGGCGGATCCTCCTTTTGTTCCAGCAACAATCTCATTGAATTTGTCGTTTGGAATAAGTGATTTAAAATGTCCGCCGGTGTCTAATATATTTATCTCTTTAGGGAAATTCTCTCCATAAACCTCTTTGGTGCCTACATCTGAAGAATTTTCATTAGATTTATAATTAAAATATACATTCACTTTTACTTCAAACATTTGGGATAATATATTAAAATAGGATGCATCTACCGACGATGCATCTGTCATAATATCCTCTATCGTAGCGGTTGTTATATCTACTTTGTTTGTTTTTAGCGACGCTTGGTTTGCACATGCCCATTTTGCCACAACTTGTCTGAAATTGCCTATATAATGATAGTTTATCGCGTGTTTTTCACGATCTAGACGTCGTAGTTCTTTTTTTTTATATAATTGCCATCCATATTTGTATAGTATATCATCGAATTTGTTTGTTAGTAAATTAATATCTGTCAGAATCAAAGCAGTTACAAAACTTGTATATAAACAATTGCCGTCTCCTATAACATCCACTATTGTCAATTCCGTGTCATTGTCATCAACATTAAGTTTTGGAAAATTTGTAGGTTGTTGTGTGTTTTTTTGAATAATATCTTGAACTAATATGTTTTTGATGTCATTCAAATTTTCTATAGTAACTATATTATTATCTAGTTCATAAGATTCAATTATTTGCTCGGCTTCATCTTTTGCGTTTTTTAGCATAGTTTGCATCTCATCATCGTCTTTATTTGTTGTCATATTTTCCTCAAATTTGTTAAGGAAATCAAGAGCATCATCTACTTGCGATTTACCGGGTTTAAAATTATTTGTGAGTGTTTTACATTGTTCAGCAGTTAAATCATCATTTTTGGCAATGGGTGTGTCAATGGTGGAGCTGAAAGCGGAGGTGGGAACGGAGGTGGGAACGGGAGCGGAGACGGGAGCGGAGACGGGAGCGGAGACGGGGACGGGAGCGGCGGCGCCTGGTGTAGAGATGGGTGTGGAAACACGCGTGAGGACGGAAGCGGAGACGGGTGCGGAGCTGGAAGCGGAGACAGCTATTTTATCATCATCGCCAAAAACAAGCCCTTCGGATCCCACATCCTTTTTCTTTTTGCTTTCATCATATATTTTGTTTAAATCCGCAAATGCAACCTCTATAAGAGAATCAACTACATTAACATACGTGCTCATCCCTTCTGGCATGTTTTGTATTGTTTTGATGATTTTTAACGCGGTTGCAAAACTTAATGCATTATTTATTATTTTCATACTAACAAGTAATTGTTCATATATCGGTTGTTTTACATTATATAATGAGCTATCATTGTCCATTTCTTCTTTGCATTTTTTCAATTCAGCTTCTAGGGTTATTTTAATACCTTCAATGTAGCTTCGTTGATCTTCGATTGCTTTAAGTTCTCTCATTGAAATATTACGCTTCGACCAGTTGTATGCTCTTGTTGCATACGTAACCGCGTTTTTTTGTTCCTCAATTATTGCTTGTTTAGTTAATGGTTTATTAAATCTTGACGTGATGATATCTTTCATTTTTGTAATCAAAGTTGGATCACTTGGCGGTAAAAGTCGGAGTGTTTTTTTACATAAATCTTCCAATGATTCATCATCACACTTATTAAATTCCTGCAATTTCACTAGAATCGCGTCGATTGTTTTTGAATCTGACATAAAGAAACTGATTACTTTTAACTTGTCAGATATATACTTCTCTGTATTTGATTTATATATTGTCTCTATCGATTTTTGCAGTTCTTTAAATATTTTTGCGCGGTCACCAATAACCATTTTTTCGTGTAGCAATAATTGAAATATTTTGATTAATGATGATTGAATATCAGGAGTATTATACTTTTGAAATATCTTATCCATGTAGGTAATAATTGCTTTGTTTGTTTCGTTATTAAAATCGATATTTTTAATTAACGGATTTAATCCAGGATAATCCAAAATTTTATATTGATTTAATGTTGTATTATTAGTATCAGTTGACATACTTATAATACCTTAAGAAGATGTTTTTTTGTATTTTTACACATATTATTTATCATCTATTCCATTTACATCATTCCGGTCAATTTCAAAATCATATAGGGCTTGTCTTTGACCCTTGATTCTTTTTTCTTGTTTCGCCTTTTCTAGGATTCGTTCCGCGTTTTTGATCTCCTCGTCAGAGACAAATCCGTCTCCATTTACATCGATTGCTTTATCTAAAACTCGATATTTATGAGGCACTATGCAGAAACGACTTTCTTCATTAAATAGATGATCTGACAAAACAACAAACACGGCAGTAATCACCAGTGCCGTATAAATGTCGCGCGTGCCCATCCAAGCCATGGCAAACACTAATATTTGTTTCGTAACCGATAATTTGAAATACTCTTCAGCAGATTTGCTAAATTGAATAGAAATAAATTTGGAGCCAATATTCAACATAATCATGACAACCCCTGCAAAGAACTTGCTGTTATTTAAATACATAATATGGTCATGTAAATATGTAAATATACCAGATGTTGATTCAGCTTGACCTCCATGCGATTCATTGTTAAGTGGAGTATTTTTTGGCTGGGTATTTAAATGGGGGGTAGGTATAGATGATTTTTTTCCCATTACAATTGATTATTATAATACACAAAGATTATTATTACGACCAACTAAATGTTTTTTGAAGATTGTGCACATATTCAGTTGCTTGTTTTTTTATGTTTTCAGTATACAATCTTATGGCTCGTTTATTTGGATTATAGAGGCCACGTATTTCAGGTGTAAAATCTTCCTTCACTTTAAAAATATCAACACAATAAACACTTAGCAAAACTATTAGCACGAGAGAAACAATGAACAATATATTCTTGTTTTCACGATTCATTGCCATCGCTCTTATATAGATGCAATATTTTATTCCAAAAGATCGAATCTACTTGATGTTATTTTAGCTTAAGATGACTCGTTGAATGTAGTGGAAGAGGACTCGATAGGGGTGGTGGAAGGTGGTTCGATGATTGGTAAAGGTTCATCTGGTGGATTCGCATCGGATGGAAAGCTGGCAGAACTACTAGAAATGTCTCCACCTGCAGGTGTAACTGCAGATCCAGGATTGATGTGTATATAATCCTCATCATCATCATCATCATCATCATCATCATCATCATCATCAACGCCTTCAGTAAATCCTTCCTTATAATCATTCTGATAATACAATGCACTAACGATTAGTGTAGCTCCAATTCCGGCATATTTATTCACTATAGTGAGCCCAATGATGAATAAAACAATGATTATCCTGCCCAACAACGTATATAATAAAAAATTCATTTTTTTGCCACAAAAAAACAATGTGGCGACGACTAAAGCCATGGATACAAAAATAGGGTTGATTTTTTTCATGTTTGTCTATATTTATACCTTCGATTTTATTTCAGCAGGATTGGTTAATTTATTATCTTAATTTTTAATAAGAAGAATGTCTTTAGCAATGAGCGCGGCTCCTTATAACGATAATGACAATAGTAATTCAAATTCGAGTATTCAAAATAAAAGAACTGCCTCACACAACAGAACACAAAAAAGGTTTCCAGATCAATTAATTGATACAGATAAAATCAACCATGTATTGCAATCTATTCACAACTCATCCGAAGGATCCGACGATTCGGGGGGTCTAGGAGATTTCAATCCGCCGAGTCCGCCGATTTCTTCAGGGGTTCAGCGAACGACGGATGCAGCAACCGCTCCCGCCCCCGCTCCACCCGCTGATGCAAATTCTGCTAAAACTTTAGGTAAAACGCCTTCCCCCGCACAAGAATATACGGATGAACGCTTGGACTTGAATAACTTTAGTACAAATTATGGTAGCAAAATCACGAATGAAGAGTACTACAAAAAATTTGTACCGAATTACCCGAAACAGCAAGCCGATGGTGAAAATGTGAATCGCCCCTATTACAACCAATATCCTGTCCAGTCCTATGCAGGAACGCCAGATAATAACGTGCTGTTCGACAAAATAAATTACATGATACACCTACTAGAAGAGAACCAAGATGAACGAACCGGGTCTGTAACGGAAGAAGTTGTCTTGTACTCCTTTTTAGGAATATTCATTATTTTCATCGCGGATTCTTTTTCAAGAATCGGCAAATACAAACGCTAACAAAGTACCAACCCAACCATGTTGCATAACATGAATCGTAATATGCAACATAGGACCCCATAATATTATGTGCCTAAAATCAAGACCCTTTCAGGGTGAAACACGTTATATGCAAAATTATAAAAAAAATACGCAGTGGGCGACGAGAGCGTATGCGCGACAGACAGCTTGATATTGTCAATGAGTTTCTTATTGTGGGAAATTTCTTCAATCAATAAATAGTCATATTTGGGTTTTATAGAATCGAGTGCCAACATGAACCCTTGTATGAAACGCGACTTGTCTTCCGTGTTTTTGTCCGCAGCGCATATACTAGCAATGCAACTAATGCAATCATGGCCGTCAATCGTAACACATGTCTTCTTGAAAACGTATGCCATTTGAATATTGTTGGCCACGTCTCCACTTTCGCTGTCCATCAAGAAATATATGTAATAGTTGCCCGTTTTTATCAATTCTAGCACATTGGAAAGTTCGGGAGTCACGCTAATATCGAAATATTGTTTGATATTCGCCTTGATGAAATCCAAAAGAAAACGCATGTTTTGTTTATTGCATTCTACTATGGAGTATCTAGGGGGCAGCGCATCAGGTTTTATCCAGTTGCCTTTAAAAAACCCATACGTGGTATAAACGCACAATGGCACAATGCCAGTAAGGTCGCCTTCTCTCTTGAACAGGTCCACGTGCACTTTATTATTCATATGTCGCTGATTGTAATAGTGCGTTTGAATCACTTGTTGCGCAGTGCCTTTTTTTCGGTTGGCTTTATCTACGCACAAGTAATCGACGTAATATGCATAAAAGGTATTGGTCTTCCCCCCGTTCAAAATCATGATATGCAGAGGTCTGGCTGTAATGACCCCGACAATTTTATTATGTGGAATCAAGTCATTTGTTTTGGTGTCTTGTATCAGTTGTTTATCATAGTAAAAGGTAAAGAACGAAGGATGATTGTGTCCGTGGAAATAGGGAACTATGTTTTGTTTCTGGGGTAAAAACACATTGTTGCCGTTGCGTAAAAAATGCACCTGAATAAAGTTGATGAAATCGGACAACTTGGTCGATGATTTCACTTTGTTGAAATACGTGGTTTTCACGTTGATTAGATTGGTGTATCGATTTTTCTGGGGGAGATCCTGATTGATAATTCCACAAGGAAATAGGTAGTAGTAAAAATCATAGACGTGAAATACTGGCTGATAATACCAAAAGCCATAAGAGAGACGAATATATATATAAATCGCGAATACGACAAATAGTATTCCTAATGCAATATATCCGTACATTCAATACATGAATATAGAGACATGTATTTATGTTCAAAAATATAAATATATGCTATATTTTCTGGCGCAATGTAAAAAAATTGAAATGATTATGTTTATTCACTATAATAATAAACATAGTTGTATAATGGATATAGTTCCATCAATTTCAGTTCTCATGGACACGAGTTTGCCAATGCAAGCAGCACCTTTACCGACCAACCCAGATAAGAAGGTGCCTTCGTTGGAAGAAGAAAACCATCAATTGAAAGAAGAGATTGCTCAGTTGAAACAGCTTCTAGAGAAGAATGGCTCCAAAGTTTCAGTTATGGATGCCGTTGGATGTGTTTTGCACAAGGGGAGACCACCGGGACTCCATGAGTGTAGTACATGTAGAGAAAAAAAAGACAGCAGTCATTTCAATTATTATAATCAACGTATTGACCAGCACGGATATTTAATGCGGTCAAACGCCTTGTGTAAAACATGTGGAGACGAATCGTCAAAAGAAAGAAAAAAAACCCTAGAGAAGGCGAACAAAGAAGGCAAAATACCGCCCAAACCTGAACCTGGCGACATTTGCCCCAATTGCAACAGGAGTTGGGGGTCCATTGAAACGCCGCGAAATTGGCATCGCGATCATGATGCGATAAAAAATGAATTTAGAAGATGGCTTTGTGGGGATTGTAATATGGCTCAGCACGATCATCGACATGGAACAAGTTAGTTCGCGTCGATTTCTACATTGCACTCCTCTTTCAAACGCTGTTGAGTCAGTTGTATATATTCGGGTTCAATGTCAATTCCAATAAAACATCGGTTCAATTTGCTTGCTTGTACTAAAGTTGACCCTGACCCACACATTGGGTCTAATACTAAACCATTCTCAGGACAAAACACTTGTATTAAATCATACGGGATTTTATCAGGAAATACCGCTGGGTGTTTTCTTTTTAGTTTGTTTTTATCACCGCCATTTGCATAATCCCAGATAGTACCTGGACATTTCATAGCATTTATTACCACTTCTTTGGATTTCAAAGTTTCTCCGTCGGTTTTTCTAGTGGCGCACCCTGTCATTGTTTTTCCCGCGTGTTTTGACGGAATTTTGATGGGAACTTTATTAAAATATTGCGGCTTCTTGCCTTTTAGAAATATGTGGATGTATTCATGATCAACACGAAACCGCTTATTCCACCACGCACCCTCGCATCCTAATTTTTTATATATACACGTTTCAAATAATTTAAATCCAATCACGTCGCAATGGTTGATGGCGGTTCTAAAGGAGGTAAGTGATTTGCCAAAATCTTTGGTTTGATCTTGTATAATCATTGCATAAATACCCCCATCTTTTAATACACGGAATATTTCTTTGCCAAGTTCAGTTAGGTCTAATTTATAGTTGCCTTTGTATGTCCTTAAATCATCGTAGGGTGGCGACGTAATTACTATATCAACAGAATTGTCGGATATCTTGTTTAAGACATCTATATTGTATCCAACAAATAGTTTGTTTTCGGTAGTAGCAGCAGGAGAAGCAGCAACAATTTGTTCTGGATGAACTATTAATTTCTTTTTTCTAGTTTTTTTTTCGATGTTTATGGTCGGTTTTAGTTCTATGTCGGTTTTAGGCATTTCACTAATCAAAAATTCAGTAGAAATATTCATATGATCATTCATTGTATATAATTGTTATAAGTTAAGTATCTATTTCATTTTTTATTTTATTTTGTGTTGTCTTGTGTTATTTTGTAATATTCTGAGATTTTTCTCTCATAATATCTACATAATCATGAATATGGAAGATATTTGTAAAACTTGTCATGAAGATTCAACCAGTCATTCTTTTTCCAAGTTGTGCGAATTGAATGGTGTTGCCATCTTCTATACAAAACCGGCCGATGCAACCAAATATACAGACAAGGAAGGTATTCTTGCTCATTATGACAATATGATGAAACATAATGGAGACAAGCCCTGGAAATGGATTTTTGACAGCAAGGGATTTGGAATGAAACATGCATTGGAAGTTAGCACAGGTATTGGGATCGCCAAGCTGATTTCATCAAAATATTCCGATCATTTGCAAAAAATCATTGTAAAAAATCCGACTTGGCATATCAAATTGATGTATGTCCTAATAGCGCCTTTTCTCTCAAAGAAAGTAAATGCAATGGTAGAATTCACATATGAAAATGAATCGTAGAGAGAAGTTCGCTCAATTCCAAAAAATAATGTATTCGGTGAATCCTTCAAGTAAATCGCGATCCTTTTTAGGTTTCGCAGGTGCCGTGTTTTGTGTTGCTGATTTTGCAGCTACATGTGTGCACTTCAACATCTCTCTACAAATGGTTTCACATTCAGACACAGCGGCAGAAGCGGCAGCATTAGAATCCGTTTTTTTACAAGGCGAATCGTTCTCCTGGTGCTTTTTTTTAAGCGCCGTCTCCACATCCATAATAATATATTTAGCATATATATTATTATACTGAACCTGTATCAATTTTAATTGGGCTTTACGAATATGTACAAATATTGATATTCATACCCAACTTTCAGTAAATCAATTTTTCCCTGCAAAAGAAACCCAGATTCTTGCGCCATGACAATAATCGCTTTGTGCGGTTCCATGTAAAAGATATGCTTGTTTTTACGTACCTTGTCACCATCTTTTTCCTTGAACTTTTCATTGAATGTAGCAACGTTTTTATCTCCGTCCAATTCAAAGTTGGCTACATATTCCATATTGTTGAACATAACCTTGGATTGCGTGATGCGCTCCTTTGCATATTTCTGCGGCGACACTAAAAACAGCGGGTTGGCTGGCGGAAGAATGGGGTCAAACATCTCTCTATCTACCAAATGCACAACCAAGAAACCACCCGGCATCAACCATTTCATCGTATTGTCAAAGAACGTGGTCTTGTCTTTGAAATAATAAATGCTAAAGTACAAACAAAGTATATGTGTAAAAGAACCTGGCATAAACAAGGAGGGATCCATCACACTTCCTTGAACAAATTTATAGTTGGGGTAATTTTCTTCCGCCTTTTTCACCATGGCATTGGAAGAATCGACGCCAGTTGCCTTTATACCTTGAGATTCTAGTAATGCAACATGATGGCCTGTACCGCTGCCAATATCCAACACAATACTTTCGCTGGTGGGTTTGGTGGCATTCAGTATTTCGCCAATCTCATAATTATCCTTTGCTTGATTGTAGACAAGTTGGTCATAAATATTTGCATAAAAGTCGTCGTATATAGCAGGTCCTTCCTTTAACGTAAATGAATTTTTTTGTTCAAACCCTTCTAGAGTAGAATATTTATTTGAACGTGTCAATGAGTTGAATAAAGATACTATAAATAACAATATCAATATAAATATTAATATAATCGCCCACATAGATAAATCATTGAAAAAAGATGTTATAGAATGCAAAGTCATTTATATATGTTATAGTCATATTTTTTTTGTGTAAATTATATTTAATGAATACCGACTCTGAAATAAATGATATACGCGAACAGAGAGATTTTAAAGGCATTACATTTTCAGAATTTAAAAAATCAGAAGTTAGAAAAGAATTACTAAATAGTTTAACCAATTCCAAAGTGGAACCTTCTTGTTATTGGGCGGCCGAATTAATTTGCGCAGGACATTTTGCAGACCTCTGGGAAATCATATTCTTTTTTTATAGCAAACATGTTCATCTAGGAAATCCCAAATTGGCCATCTACTTGGAAATGCGAATTAAAATTTTCAAAGAGATTGTTTCGGGAGGTTATAATGGAAGGGAACTGAATATGCGAAATAATGAAAAAATACGAAAATTATTGGGAGAAGTGATTTGTATATTGTGTGAAGTAGAGAGAAAACACTCATTTGAGGAAATAAAAATCAACATAGAAGATTTTGATATGACGCATCTCACTGACAAATTAAAGGCACCGAATGTGCTATATACACAAACGATTTTTCAACCAGAAGACCCCAAAGAATTGTTCATCGCCGTTAATGAATTGGCTTACAATTTATCTAAAGAGGGGCGAAATACGATTCACGCGTGTTATTGGCTAGAATGGATCATGGAGTTTAAGAATATCTGCAAAAGCAAACGCGAAAAATGTGCATGCGAACGTAGAAGCTGGGTGCCTGTAGAGAGCAAGGACCAGCTGGACATCGTTTGGCTAGTGTGGGACATTTTCATAAAAGAATCCGATAATCGAAAAAATCCACTGATTAAAAAAATCATACATAGCTTACTAACTTTATTCACGCTGAAATATTCAACCACTACATATAAAAAACGCAAGTTTATCATGTATTTTATAATTTCTCTCTTGGTCGAAAACCCTAAAATGAACAATGAGTTGCTTAAAGACGCCACAAAAGAAAAGGTCTCCCTCGTGGTGAACAAAATTCATCTCGTTTATAAACAAGTAAAAAAGAATGAACGCCGTCCCGCGACGGACTATTTGTTTCATAACGTAAAACACAGCAATCTAGAAAAGACAATTGAAAAACTGGATAAAATGAACGATTTTGGAGAGACGTTTATCCCGCGAATTTAGATTAGTCAAGATTAGTCAAAACAACTTTGGCCCAATTGTCTATATCCGTTATAATAAAATTCAGTTACACCTTTAGCATCATGATGATATGCATAATTAGGAAAATCAATTAGTGGTACAGATATTTTAAAACTAACTACTTGTTCTACGCATTTATACATTATATTTCTTATAGTATGTGATAAAAAATCGCTCCAATAATCCATAGTATTTTCTATTTGCAATATGTTTAATAATTCATGACATACATGTTGAATTAATACCTTAGTAGGATGATTAATAGTATGAAACAAAAAATTATCTTTGTAATTTTCTTTGATAAAATTACTTATAGGTATCGTTATTACATTTGCATGCATTATTTTATATTTTTGGGAATCACTATATCTCTTATCTAATTCACTTATACATTCATCTGCAATCTTTTCTAATTCTTCTTTACTTTTAAGTTCAGGATTATTAACATAATGCTCAAGATAATAATCAACTGATTTACCTTGTTTATAACATTCAATCATATTATCATAATGATAACTTGATGGTGTTGTTAGTTTACTATGAAAATTACAATCAAAATAATAAAGCTTAAAATGGTAATTAGGTAATATTATTACTTTGCAATCGTGTTTACAATTACGAATCACATAATTGGTAGATAAATATTCTTTACCTAAATAATTATCGTTTATATGCTGAGTAATAATTATATCCATGATTTTTAATTTATCTGTAAAAGGTTGTTGTATGATATTACACTCGTAGCATTTTATAAAACAGGTTTCATATTTATTTGAATTTAAATTTAATGTTTTATATATGGCTTCTATTTGGCAATTTCCATAAAACAAAATTTTCATTATACAAATTTAGTTATATAACAATTATATTCTTATTCCGCAATTTACATTTTCGGAAAATTATATATTTTGTTCGTATAATATATATATATGAAACATGGAACAACAAGAAAACGTTTTAGCAAACGCGGAAGACGTACACGCGCTCGTGGAGGAAAAGCCCCATCAGCTTCTTCGTTATCCGCGTTTGAGAGCAATATCGCGTGTAAATTCCTGGAGATGCTGAACACGATCAAATTGTATCACTGGAAAACATATAGTTATGCAACACATAAGGCGACTGACGAATTATATGCCAGTCTAGGCAGTAATATTGATAAATTTATCGAGATTCTACTTGGTAAGGCCCAAAACCGAATTAAATTGAGAACAAAACATATTCTAGTGAAAGATATTGTTAGTCCACAGGAGTTCAAGAGAGAAATAGAATCATACAAGTCCTATTTAGTTGGACTAGACAACAACAAGGCACTCATTTCAGGCAGGATGACTAATACTGACTTGTTCAATATTCGCGACGAGATTTTAGGAGATTTAAATCAATTCCTTTACTTGTTTACTTTCAAATAAACTGGAACAGGTGGAAATACATATATATTGAAATTTTAATATATGTATTTTATTTATAATGCTTCCTGCACCGAGAAATGATACATTTCCAGAATTACTTACAACTACCCCCATATTAGAATCGTTCTCTCCGTCATCGTCATCGTCATCATCGTCTTCCTCTAGTGAAAATGGCATCTTTTCTTCGTGGTGGATAATGCTATTCATGTTGATATTATTGATATGCTTGGGATTTTTTATTTACTATTATTTAGCAAAAGGCGCATGGCCATCGTCTATAAATGAGTTTCTTTTAGACATATTGGCGTATATCAAGATATTTTTTAATTACAATCCGATTGGTGGACCCACATTGTCCCAAATCAATGAAAATGGTAAAGATGGCAATGATGATGAGTCCGAGGAACATAGTGAAAATGGGAATGGAGAGGATAGTACTGAAAAACAGACAGAAGCGCCACCAGTAGAAACGCCACCTAACACAGCTTCTCTCTCCAAAATCACCCCAAGTAATAATGAAGTACGTCCACCAGACAATTCACAACAAAATGCATTGAACCGAGCACTGAACGCATCCAAGCCGCAAGAATCACCCAAAGAAGATTATGTTGCAAATGATTCTTACTCTAGCAAAAGTGGATGGTGTTATATCGGAAGCGAGCAAGGATATCGCAGTTGTAGCCAAGTTGGCGAAGCAGATACATGCATGTCTGGCAACATTTTTCCAACACAAGATATCTGTGTGAATCC
>Ga0181563_10004195_pt1 | contig 13454 bp, 10 predicted proteins | sample 011ome_25_FD_133759 | JGI IMG/M metagenome (GOLD analysis project Ga0181563, IMG submission 133759) | Coastal salt marsh microbial communities from the Groves Creek Marsh, Skidaway Island, Georgia - 011512CT metaG (megahit assembly) | ecosystem: Environmental > Aquatic > Marine > Intertidal... | reverse complement strand
AAATCTTATATTAAGATTATTCTTAATTTAAATTCTTATCAATATCTTAATTTAGAAATATTCGGGTATAAAGACAACTATTTATGTTGTATAAAGAGAGATAATGGATACACAATATGCTCTTACATGCAACAATGAAAAACTTTGGAAGTTTTATAATGCCCACCCCAGCTTGAATTTTGAAACAACCAATCTATTATTTATGGATGTATTAGAAAAGTTTCTACAAGATGCCAACACATCATTAAGTACAAATATTACAGCACAACTTGTAGAACAAATTCAACGACTACAATTACAAGTTGTTTCAATAACCGATAATCTCTCGCGGACGCAAAATGAAACCGCTATGAATTTCAACTATAAACTATCCGAGTTTAAAAAAGAATATATTGAAGAGGTTAAAGTTATTCTAACAAATAATGTCGCCGAAAAAGTTGCTCCGCTTTTGAAGGAACAAAACGCAATGATGTTGGATAAAACACATCTCTTAATCAATACTCTTATTCCAAAGAATCAAGATGAAGCCTCCGCCAAACAAATTAACGATTCAATGAAGAGTTTAGAATCATCTTTTTTTGATTTTAAGAGAGAATATATTGATGATATGAAAATGATATTGACAAATAATGTCGCCGAAAAAGTTGCTCCGCTCATGAAAGAACAAAACGCGATTATGTTGGATAAAACACATCTCTTAATTAATGAACTGATCCCAAAAAATCACGATGAAGCATTAATAAAACAAATTAATGAATCCATGAAAGAACTATATTCTTCTATTTCAGAGGATACTAATAAATTATTAACTTCTTCTATTAATCAACAAACCTTTACTGATTTTATTTCAAGTATTGATAATAAATTTTCCAATGCATTGCAATCATCACAATCACTTTTTGGCTCAACTGAGCAGAGATTGGATTCTAGTATTAGAGAGATTAAAACATCAACTGAAACCCAAATAAATTATTTAAAAGAATTATCTTCATCTAATCAAACTATTACCTCATCTCTCAACAATAGTGTTTCTGACCTCTTGAAAAAAATGGAAAATTCAAGTTCGAAAGGAAAAATATCCGAAAACATTGTCTTCAATATTTTACATACTTTATTTCCTTGTTCCCAAATTGATCCAGTGGGGACAACTAAAGAAACCGGTGACATTATTTTAACGCGCAATAATAAACCCAAGATTCTTATTGAAAATAAAAACTGGGATAAAAATGTTGTCCAAGATGAAGTGAAAAAATTTATTTACGATGTGGAAAAAAATGATTGTTGCGGTTTATTTCTTTCACAAAATTATGGAATTGCAAATAAAGAAAATTTTCAAATAGATATTTCCGGAAAGAATATTTTACTTTATTTACATGAAGTCAAAAATGACGCAGAGAAAATTCGCGTAGCAATTAGTATTATTGACCATTTTAAAAGCAAACTAGACGAATTAGATAATAATGCAGATGTTGATATTATCAGCAAAGATGTATTGGATATGATTAACAGAGAATATCAAAATCATGCATTGCAAAAAATCAATATGATAAAATTAATCAAAGATTGCAACCAAAAAATGATTAAGCAAATGGATGAAATAAAAATTCCTAGTTTGGAAGATTATCTCTCTAAACGCTACGCCTTTTCTACAAGCAAATTTACATGTAAATATTGTAGCTTTGTAGGAAAGAATCAAGGTTCACTGTCCTCGCATTTGCGCGGTTGTATTGTTCGGAAAACGATGGACGGAGAGATTTATTCAAATGAAGAAGAAAATTGTGAAGAAAATACAATAATCGAAAACGAAACTATTGACATTCAAATTCCTATTTTGGAAAAACAACCAATTGAAAAAATAAAAGCGGTCAAGGTCAAAAAACCAAAATTAACTATTAACACATCGACAGAATAACCAAATTTTAACATCCTTGAATTTTATCAATGAGAGATTATATAATAAATTTTTATATATTATATAATTTTAAAATACTTTTATTTTTATCAATTTCGCCGAGTTCTATAATTTCTTTTTCCTTTTCTCTTTTTCAAAGTTTTATTTTTTCGCGTTTTTTTTCTATTTTGTTGGGTTTTTTTAATTTTATTATATTTTTTATACTTGCGGGTGCGCTTTTTGGATCCTCCGACTTTGACGCTGGGAGGAAAAAATAATGACCTTCTTACGGTGTTTTCTTTTGAACTCATCTCTTTATTCCTCTTTGATGTGTTTCCTTCTGAACTCGTCTCCCTCTTCCTCTTTGCTGGTTTGTTTTCTTTATTTTCGGGTTTTTGTTTCACTGATTTTTTTGATTTTTTTTTTGTCGATGCACTCTTAAATTTATTATTTAATTTATTTAATGTATTTGATGTATATATTTTATTTAATGGTTTTTTACTTTTCGGTGGGGTACGAAATGCATCGGTATCCATCGGCGTGGTATCCATCGGCGTGGGGTCATCGGTATCCATCGGCGTGGTATCCATCGGCGTGGGGTCATCGGTATCCATCGATGTGGGGTCATCGGTATCCATCCGCGTGGGGGCATCGGTATCCATCCGCGTGGTTCGGACAACTGTTTCATCTACATCTATTTCACTTGCAACTGGTAGTGTTATAAATGGTTGAAATGGTTTAAATAAAAAACTATATACATTTTCCGGATATATTGATAATACATACCTATATATATTTTCAATGTTTTTTATTATATCGACGGTTTCTGTTATAACGGCATTATCAATTGCAGAAATATATGTATCAATAAATAATTTTATATGTGATCCTTGTATATTATAATAATAACGGTCAAGTATGTTTTTAATATCATAGGTATCATTCTCATCGGACGGATTTGCTCCACCTGAAATACTTTCAGATTGATAGAATAATTCTTGTTCATACTTTAATCTATTGTTTAAAGCATTTGTGAAATAGTCTAATGTATCTTCTACCTCCGTCGCCGTAAGCGGATATAAAGTGTCCTTCATATTTTGTAATTTTTCCACTATTTGGTCTTTAATATTTTTATTAATCTCCATTAGATTAATATCCAATGTTATATCGTCATTTATTTCTTCTATTTCTGGTTCTATTGGTTCTATTGGCTCTATTGGCTCTATTTCTGGTTCTATTGGTTCTATTGGTTCTATTGGCTCTATTGGCTCTATTGGCTCTATTGGTTCTATTGCTGGATCTACCACTAATGGCGTAATCTTTAAGTTATCTCTAATAAATGATTTTATATATTTAAATATATTTTCATAATCTGCATATGTCTGTGTTAAAAAAGAAGCGCGTTGTACTATATCATTTATTTCAACTTGTATTTCTCGTCTCGTAGTGAAAGCTAATTCGTTGATTGCATGTTCAACATTACCATTATTCGCATTATTATTTTCATATAAATTACATTTTTTTATATATATTACAAAGTCATTCATTAAAGTCGTAAATTCAACACCACCGATACTTTGAATTATATTTGTTTTTATTGCTATCTGGGCGTCTTTGGTTTTGGAACTTTCACGAATAGGAAGAATTTTATTAAATTGTGTAAAATATTTTAAAATGTTTTTAACGATTATATTATCATAATCTAATGCATTTGATTTAAACTTTTTTATATCAATTATATTCTCTTCGTTTAAATGCAATACAAAATTAAATAATTCGTTATATTCCGCGTAAAACGCAGCATATGCAGTATTTAATTCTTCAATATTTTGTATTTCTTTTAATTCATCCTTAGTTTGAGAAATTTTGTCGGTATTTTTATTAAGTTTTATTATTCTCTTTATTTTCAATAATAACTTATCCAAAATAAATGAGTATAATTTGTCTTCAAAATCTTTGTCTGATTTTAATTTATCTATGTTTGTTTTAAATGATTCAAGTTTTTCATTAACACTATTCTTATTCGTAATTATATTATCTATTTCGTCCCGAATAACCTTTTTTCGGGCATCTAATATGGTTGTATCTCTTAATCTTTTTTCTTCATCAGTCATTGGGGTCCGGTTCGATAAATGTCGATACATATCATATTTGCCGTCATGAATAAAAATACATGGTTGCTTCATTAACCGTGCATATAATGAACATAATCTATCACCTGTTAATAAAATAACATTTTTTTTCCCTGTTGTATACAAATAATTTGCGGAATTCACTTGTTCGTGGTCGCCAGCGCGTTTATAATCATACAAAAAATTAATAATAACATTCTTATCTATATTGCTGTCTAACATTCCATACAGGATAGGTGATAAATTAAATTGGGTCTCGTATTGATACACTTTTTTTATCGCAGCTTTTGTCTTTCCTATATTACTCGCAGTATGGTCATTAATTATTATTATTAATTGTTTTAATGTTCCAACACTAGTACCTGAATTTGGTGTTCCCGATGCTAAAATAGAAAATTCACTGAACCATGGTTGTTGTTCTGGTTGTTCTTTATATTCAACATACAATCTTGCGCCTGCATTATTTGATTTCGAAAATGGTTTATCGGGAGCGTCTTGATACCACATATTAAATATACCGTTTGTAAATTCATTACTCTTGATGTCATATCTTTTGTCAGCAATATTGTTGTACGGTAATGCATCATTGCCCGCTAAATATGTTTTATTTTTAAAACGATTAATATAATCTGCTACTCCGCACCATTTTGATTCAGATTTACCTTTTTTATCTTCTACGCTTGTTACTGCCGAGTCACCAATGGTAAGTACATTAACAAGTGTACTAGCTTGTTCTATTTCTTGAAATATACAATCCATCCTGCCAACGGAAGCATCTATCAAAAAATATACTTTATTATCATCACCGCCTACAAACTCTTTCCCAAAAAATGTTAAAATAAAATTGGCCAAAAAATTTGTACCAGACCTATTGTTTTTAAAAAAATCACGATCAGTAAGGGATAATTGTATATTATCATCATCGCTTGTATCATCTATGCCGATTTGTTTCAATATTTCTTCCGATTTTTGTATCCCATAAGATTTAATAATTTGATTAATATCTATTGATTTTTCTCCGACCTTTTTAATCCCAAGCACCTTATCATAAAATGATTCAGTTGTTACTTCAACTGCCGATGGAGTAATTTTTGTATCTGTCGGGTAAGAAGAAGAAATCCTTAATAAATATTCTGTTACATTTTTTTTAAACTTTACATTTAATATACCACGAATATCTTCACCTCGTGCGGTTGAGTTAATTGGATAAAAATCATGAATGGTATCAATCCATCTTAATAATGAAATAATACCACTCTTATCGGGGTTATCCTTTTTATAATTATCAATATTGGATTTTATTGATGGGTCCATAATATATTATATCAATAATATATTATAATCAACCATACATTTCGCGCATCTCTCCGTAACTCATTTTCCGTCCTGTTTCCTTTTCAAATTCAGTTGCGCCTTGTTTCATGATATTGATTAGCGCTTCCTCTGGCGGAATAATAGTTCCGGTTTGTTGCTGAATATTCTTCACATCTGCCATACCTTTTTCTTCCAAGCGCCTCATCAGTCCTTCAAGTTTTTCTTTTTTAGTATCAGTTCTAGTAGTAGAAGACATTTATTGTTAAATACTATAGTTTTGTTTTTATATTCATATAGTATAAATACCCAATTATATGTCATCGATATCAAAATCATCGATATCAAAATCATCATTGTCAAAGAAAAAATTTTGTAGTTGTGGCGCGTCAGGTTGTGTTATTTATCCCGGCAGACAATGCTCTAAAACACCTTGTAAAGGGTCAATGTGTACAAAACCGATTGCGACAAAAATATTTTATAATGAAAAAAATTATGAGAATGAAAAGAAAGTTTACGATAAAAATGATAAAATATTAAAAAGGCTGGACCCAGCTGAAGAATTCTTTTTATCATCATATGAAAATTGCGATAGTATTGGTGCAGACGAGGTTGACAAAATACAACAAAATTATCAAGACTGCGATTTAACCAACAATAGTGATAAAAAAGAGAAAACCGAGAGTTTTAATATTTTCAAACTTAAGCCAGGGTATAACCCCGTCCCACAAAAAGAGTTTGGCGAATTGGATTTTTTAAACCAATTAGACGATGAATCCGATATAGATACCGAGACAGATAATTTAGATTTATTGCATAAATTACATGAGGAATCCGATACGGATAATTTACATACAATTAATTTTAGTTTTTTAGGTATTGATTTAAGGAAAAAACTTAAATTAATAACAAAAGAAAATTTTTATCAGACTATTTTGGTGCCGTTTGAAAATCTATTCAAGGCAGTTGAATTATTAAATAGAAATAAAATATATCATTGTGACATAAAGCCCGAAAATATAGTTTATGATAATAATAGTAATACATTTAAATTAATTGATTTTGGATTGGCAATTTTTGATGAAATTTCAGGAGAAGATATTATTATTGGATTTACTAGTGGTTATGTATCGCCTGAATTTTATTATAGAATCGCCGGAACACATATTGGTTACGGATTTATAGAAGATAGGTCCGAATTTAAAAAAGACAAAGATGAAACCATAATTACTTTTACACCGAATGTATATAATTTTAGTAAAATCAACAAAAAATTTAGTAAATTCGATGGAACAAACAAACAAAATATCAACACAAGTTATTATGAAGAACTTTTAGATAATAATAGTCCATTATTATATTCCAAAAATGATATTTGGGCGTTAGGCTGCGTATTAAAAGATATACTTGAATCAATAGTTCAATTATTTAATAAAGAATCCAACAAAACGACTTCAATCTCTGAAATTATATATTTTAAAAATATTAGTAGTGAATTAAATAAGGTAATTCGACAAATACTTATATTAAATGTGCATGAAAGACCCAATGCTTCAGTGGCATTAAAAATATATACAGCATTTTTAAAAAATATAAATCCCGCAAACATATTAACCAGAGGCAGAACAGCTAGTCGCACAAGTAGAAGAAATAGATCTAGATCGAGTAGTATAAAAAGATCCATATCGATGTTAAAATCTACTAGAAGAAAAGCTAGCGCTAGAGCTAGAGCTAGACTAAATAAAACTAACAGAAATAGAACTAAACGGGGGAGAACAAGACAATAAATTAAGCCTTATCAATTAGTACAGCCTTCGCAATTTTTTTCATAATTTTGTTTTCGCTATCTACAAATTCTTCTTTCCCGCCCATGGCTTGCCCCATTAGTTGGATATAAGTATCATTCAGCGGATGCGATGTATTCATGCATGCGGGGTATTTTTTGCTCCATGGAATCAGCATATCGCTATTTTTCTTTGTCACATATTTAATTGCTTTGCGTAATTTGTCATAAGTGCTATTCTCCTTCTCCCAAATATTATCATCCTTCACAAACATAATCTCGCGCTTAGCGTCACTACAATGAATCGGGCGTTTGTAAATATCCAATTCATTCAGTTTCTTAATTATGATGCCGCTAATCCCTTCGACATAACCGAGCTTGCCAACTGCTTCTAAATCCGCAAATTCCAGCGTCATTGAATTGACAAAATCCATAATATTCATAGCATCCTTGCATTGTTCATTCAAAAAAACATGCATATTGAATGTCTTGTTATTATTGTTATTAATTATTGTATTACTATTTTTACAAACATCTATCATTTGTTTTTGTAAATCACTATTGCTTTTAACCAGCTCCAATATAATATTTTTAAAATCAATATTTTCATTTATTAGTAAATCTATTTTTTCATTATTTTTATTAGAAATTTTTTCAAGTAATGTTAATTCACCTTGTTTAATAGTTTCATCTATATTACATATTTTTTTATGTCGCCATAAACCCACTCTTGATTTATATAATTTATTGCAATTTATACATTTTAATTCTGTATTTACGAATCCATTGTTACAATTGTTACCATTTTTGTTACGGATGTGTTTGTTAGAGTTAAAATGTTTATCCATATCATTTTTTTTACAACATTTATAATCACATACATCACATATAAATTGTTTAGGCGAATTTTGCGATTTTTTTGTTGCCATTTGTTATAATATAATGTAACATAAAAATTCGCCTAAATAGTTTTAGAAAATATATAAAAATTTATGCTCACAACATTTTTCATGAAAAAATGGAAATGAGAGCATAATGGTCACAACCCGAAAATCCATGGTTTTTCACAGACCGATGCGGCCCTTTTGCAAAATGGACATTTATAAATGTCCAAAATCGATTTGTGAAGATCAAACCTAGAAAAATCCATGGATTCTTGGATTCTTGGAATATTATGAAAAATAATTATAATTTATTAATTATAACTATTAATATTTAGTATTATAGTTGGTTTATTATCAAATACTTAATTTGTCATTGTTATGTTTTGCCTTGTTTATTATTTTCTAGCGTAAATAGAAATGTCGAATGAACCAGAAGAACAAGATAAATGGTCATTTTATATTATTCAAAATAAAGGGTGTACCTATGCTGGCGTATCACCAGACCCCGTTAAACGCCTTCGAAAACATAACGGCGAAATAAGCGGCGGCGCCAAATATACTAAGAGTGTAGGCCCTGGCTGGACTCATGTATGTTTAGTACATGGATTTCAAACAAAAAATCAATCCCTCCAATTTGAATGGGCGGTTAAACATGTACCACCGCGCAACAGCGGCGGCCTTATCTCTCGTCTAAAAAAATTATATACGATTTTAAATAAAGCACAATGGACTAGCAAATCGCCAAACGCATCATTGGTGCCACTTCAATTAGAATGGAAAATAATAAAACCATCCTCATTACAAAGTGAGGTTTTGCCCGTCTATATTACCCAAACGGAAAATCCTAATTAATTTTTGATTCAACAATAATTGAGAAAGACCAATCACTATCATATAAATTCACTAAATTACCTTTATCATCAGACAAAGAAACACTGAACCGTTCTAAATTGGTCGGCGCAATATAGTTTCGTTTATGAATTGTCAAGTCTTCGCCAAATCGAATATAAGGATCTGGTCGTATATTTTTTATATCATGTAACGGTATAATTGCAAAAGCAGACCCGATTGCTCGATTGTTTAATCTATTATTTGTATCATCGTTCACCGAACTTTCACTGGATTCAGTAACCGCATTTATGGCATATTGTTGGGCTTGGGTTAATGACCCCTCTCGTAATTTACAAGCAACATTTATGGTTTTATAATAATCTGGAACACTTATAGTTCCATATGTTTTTGAATTTGTGATACCATATAAACCTCTCGTTAACCGCTGATTCTTGTAATCTTCTAATGATAGAATAAAATATTTTGGCCCGTATGTGTCCGGCGATACATTCGCATACATTTTTTCATTTGGAGACAATGATAAAACAACGTCGCCATTACTATCAAATGGCGTTCGAAATCCTAATAACCAACCTAAAGTGGAATTTATACTTAATGTTCGAAAATTAGATAAAACAAAAGAGGTACAATTACTAAATGAGACTACATTTGACTGAATAAAAAAAATAACACTAATATTATCTAATAATGTATCTGTGTTTGTAAATGAAATGCGATTTTGTTGAATGTCATATTCGGCCAATAATCCAGCGCTAGCTATATTTTCATTTGCGACAGTATTAATTTTTTCAACAATAGTTGCCGGCGTATAATTACCGTCAGGTATATTAAGTATAACCCCATTATAAATAAAAAAAGTATTACCTAATTGCAACGAAAAAGCATACCAAGATGTAGGTATTTGATACGAATATAGCGATATAGAAGTAACATTTGGAATTGGATTTGTAAGACTAAATGTAAATTGTGTATTAAAAGAGTTAGATAATGGATTATTTACATAAGGTAAAATATTAGTACGATATTGACTGTCTATACTAACAATATATGTGGAAAAAACAGGGACACTTGCTTTAGCTGTTTCTTGTTTTTTTTCAGCAATAACCCTTGACTCATCCTTGAAAAAATTAACAGGATTTTTTTTTAAACTATCATCTACAGTAGTAGTATTCCATAGTTTATCTATATATTCGGTGTTTTCATTTTCTATATCTTCTTCTTCTATATTTTGTAAATAACTAAGAACCTTATCTCTTGCAGAAGTAATAAAAAGTGCCATATCGGGTCTTTTATCAACAGTCATCCGTGCAATTATTGTATTTGCAATATCAGTTACATTATTTATAGTTGGAGTTATAATATTAAAAATAGACAGAATATCGTTTATTGTATAGTTTTCAATATCTAGATTTTCAGTATCATCCATCTATGTATTATTATTATTAATTGATACTATTTTTAAATAAATATTATCAACGATTTTGGTGCTTTTTTCTCAGTGTCTTTTCTTCAGTAGTCAAGTTTTTGAAAAAAATTGATTAAATAAGAAAAAAACCAAGAGTACCAACCAAGAAGACCACTCCAAACAACTAAAATGAGCAAAGACAAGGTGGAACATGATGATTGTAATGTGTGCTACGAAACATATAACAAAAGCAACCATTTACTTGTGGAGTGTGAACAGGTCGACTGTAAATATAAGGCATGCATTGAATGCGTTAGAACTTATTTACTCTCATCCGCAAACGAACCTCATTGCATGAAGTGTAATGTAAACTGGACCGCCAAATTCTTGCTGATTTTGAAAAAAAACTGGCTACACGATGTCTATCGCCGCCATCGTGAAAAACTATTGTGTGATATAGAACTTAGTAAGGTCGCCGAATCAATGCATGACGCTGAACGGTATATGGCGGGAAAAAAACAGGATAAGGTTACACATGAACTTCAGACAAAATGGAACTTAGCTAAAGTAGAATTAGACAAAATAAATAAGGAGATGCAAGAATCTCATCGTATTAGTATTGCGTTGAAATCAGGAAAAGCTGAAAAAGAGGAGGAAAAAAAAGTATTCTTTATGCCTTGTCCCGCAATTAATTGTAAGGGAATGCTATCGACACAGTACAAATGCGGGATTTGCGAATTGTTCACTTGCCACGATTGTCACGATGTGATTGGTGAAAAAAAAACAAATGAACATACATGTGACCCTAATAATATAGCCAGTGCAACTGCTATTAAAAAAGAAACAAAGCAATGTCCGGGTTGTCACAACCGTATCTATCGTGTTGAAGGGTGTTCGCAAATGTGGTGTACTGGATGTCATACGGCATTTGACTGGAATACTGGGCGAAAAGTTGTAACTAACCAACTCCACAACCCTCATTGGATAGAATATCAGCGTGCTTTAAATAACGGGACTGCTCCTAGAGCGCCTGGTGATGTCCCCTGCGGAGGTCTATGCACTAGGCACAATGTGCATACCCTTATCAGGAATAAAATAAATTATAACAGAACCTCTCCTAAGACATTGGACGACCATAACAAAGAACAATTAGCTATAATGTTACGAGGAATTCATAGCATAGTTGAAGATATCATATACAATAGGGTTCGGGAATTGCGCACAAATGTTCAATCATTGCGTGATTTTAAAAATAAGCGAATACAATATATTGTTGGCGAAATTACGAAAGAGGAGTTATCCGAACACATTTTCCGCAGTGATAAAACCCGTCAAAAACAGAGTGAATTGTTGAATGTATATGAGCTGTTGGGTGCAGTTGGTATCGATTTCTTCAATAAAATATTAACGGATACTGCAACCGACGAATTGTTCATTGCAAACACACACGAGCAGGTTTCCCTGTATAATAATTTGCGCGTCTACTGTAATGGGTTATTTGCTGTGATTAGCAATACATATAATACGACAGCACCGCAAATTATTATTAATCATGGCAATCAATGGGTGATTCGCTCTGAAAAATTTAATGGGAAAACTTTGAAAAAAAAAATGATTGAAAATGAAATTGTCGCAGAATAATAGATTAATCGTCCAATTTTGATTGCTTAAAATGTCTTGCCAATATTTCTTTAAAATATTTCAAAAAATCAACATGATTATTCTGCATAATCCAATCAGGTATCGCGGTAATGCCTTGTGATCGTTTTAAATGACAAGCACCCTTGAATAATAGCGCGTTCATTATAGCTATTATTTTTTTTTCCATCGGCAATAACTCGATTTCATCCAATACTAAACGATACTGGCTTTTGTATATGTATCGATTATAATTGCGGTCATCATAAATTTGATGAGTTTTATCCGTATGGATTGCGCGGGATTTAACTAAACCAATTGCTTTTACTTTATTTTCATCATTATGCATTTCTAATACAATCATAGTGCCATTTATTGTATCTTTTACACGGACAGGCGTTCCATAAATAGATCCTGTCCAGTTATTATTATCAATCCAGCGCTGCCGTTCGTTCCATGTTTGCGTATTGAAACGTGTTGTCGTTAATATAAGCATTCATTGTGTTTTAGTGAGAGAAATATAATATATAATCAATTTTTTATATTATATGGCTGATGCTTATTCGTCATATATGCTTATTCTTCTTGGGTCGAGGCAGGAACCCGATTATCCGCCGGCGACGCTTTCACCGTTAATATTAAAAACAGAAATTGAGGTACGATTGCCATCGTCCATGAAATTGCTTTTAATCCGGAATTACACAATTTATTCAGTAAAAACCCCCACCCAATAAATAATGCCGCCTTAAGAGCAATCCATATAAAATCTTCATTATCTATAACATAATATATTAAAGTAACCAAGGCAATCATTAAATAGACCTTGGCTGGTTTACAGAAATCCATAAATATAAAACGACCAAAAGCACTATTTGATGAGTTTATAGCCATAATATCTTATATAAAATTAATAATATATTATATTTTTAGAATTTACAATTACAATTACAATTACAATTACAATTACAATTATAAAAATCGTTTATACTTTTTTTTATGTAATCCCGAAATATGTTTTTGGTCTTCTTTATCTAGTCCAAAATAGTCGGCAACAGTTTCATCGGTAATCTCGAGCGGAAAATCGTCTAATTTAGTTATATCAGGAATAAACTCAAACGCGTATTTTTCTAGATATTTCATGCGATAACGTCCCCCTTCAAAAAGATAGAGCGCAAAATTCGTAGAGAGAAATAATTGTAGTTTCTGTAATTCATTATCGGTCTTATTTATAATCACATAATTATCACGATTTGATATCCCATAAGCCCCATTGTTATCTATATACGGAAATCCATACATTTTATGAGCCAAAACCAGTTTTTTGACACCATAGAAAGCTTGTGGTATATTACTATAATTAATCAATAATGTTGGCTGCACCCCCTCTAAAATACACGATGATATGTTCACATATGGATATGTTTTATCGTATGGATTTTCAATTAATTTACTTTTTATTGATGGCATATTTGTTTTTTCAACTTTTAAAGACCCTGTTTTCGTTAACCATTTATGCATTTTTTGTATAATGTGCGATCCAAAAACCGGTATTGGTTTT
>Ga0181563_10004189_pt1 | contig 13479 bp, 10 predicted proteins | sample 011ome_25_FD_133759 | JGI IMG/M metagenome (GOLD analysis project Ga0181563, IMG submission 133759) | Coastal salt marsh microbial communities from the Groves Creek Marsh, Skidaway Island, Georgia - 011512CT metaG (megahit assembly) | ecosystem: Environmental > Aquatic > Marine > Intertidal... | reverse complement strand
CTAAATGTACGGAGTCATTCGAAAATGACGATCTCAATGAATTGGCGGTTCTCGCGTCCAAAAACCGGTAAGCACTCCGCTGGGTGTCTAATCGTGCTTCGCCTTAGATCCGTCCACTTGAGGCAGATCCTAGAGAGGAATCTGAGCGATTTGATTACCGATGCCCCCGTATTATGGGACGGTTGAATCATCCTGCAACGTGAGTTGAGACCGCATTGACTGCTGACTGGCTTTTATTTGAAACACAAATCCTCTTTCCCCACCTCCTGAACCGCCTTTCGTGACCATGGGGCTTCCCTTGAAAGGCCCCCACTCACCCGCAGATGAGGGGGGAATATCGTCGCTTCTGCCTGCAATGAAGTGTCGGCAATGAGCATTCATCGATCGGCTTTTGACGGAAATCCGAGTTACAACGAGGTCCACGAAATCACGGGGGGAACGGTCGTTGCGATTGTGCCTGATTTTTTGTGACTGCTGCGATTACAAAACGTTCGCGGAGAGAAGAAGTGTCGAGTAAGCTATTCAGAGTGACGATCCTTTCTAAACGGCCTAGACCTCCCAATTCTCGGCCCGTTAAGTCGGATCTACCGATTGATCGGGGGAACTATCAATGCCGATTCGGACATCGCACCGAACCGAATTGCACCATTCTCCCGGCCCCATCGAGTCTCCGTTCTGAGCCTATAATCTTCAGTCCAAGTGTTCCTGCGGCTTTTTGCGTCTTGGCAAATGATCCGCTGCTTTAACGGTGCGATGAACCAAACACCGTTAAGAAAGAACTAACAAAAGGTGTAACTTCTGATGAAACGACTCATCGCAACCTTTTTTGTTTCCTTGTCAACCGTGAATATGATTCACGCGGATGACCTTGTTGCACCCGCAGTGCTGGACCATTTAGGACTGAAGCAAAGTTGGGCAAGACCCGTGACCGCTCCATGGGGTGCACCGTCGATCGTCAACCAACAATTGGTTGTCATGGAAGATAATCCCGTCGAGTATTTAGAAATCATCGAGGCCGCATCCGATGCTGCACCTGCCGACGCGGAAGTATCAGCAGATCCAGCGGCAACCGAAGAGTCCACTGAAACGAGTGACCAACGGGTCATCGTTCGGATGAGGGTGGACACCACACCTCCCAATGGTCACTTGAGCAGTCGAGAAGAGGCGGAACGTCGAGCCAACAATGAGATTCGACGCCTGAAAAGAAAAGGAATCGATGCGGAATTGAGAAGCCGCAAGATCCCGCGCGTCAATCTTTTCTCGCTCTCCGATAATGGAACCCTTGAAAGTCGTGATGCGGAAACGGGTGAACCGCTTTGGATGATTCATCTGGGTGACCCTCAATTACCTTACATGGAACTTGGCGCCGACCAAGATCACTTGATCGTCGTAAATGGTTCCAACATTCATCAGATTGATACCCAAAACGGCGAAATCATCTCGAGCATATCGACGATTGGTGCACCGGCTTTTGGTGCCACCATCGCTGGCGATTTTGTGATGGTTCCGATGATCGGCGGAGGCATTGAATGTTATCCGCTGCGTGACCCAACGATTGATCCCTTCCTCGAGAAAGTCGAGGGTGACGCTCTGAGTCTTCCTGTCAAATCGCCCGACATTGATTCCTCTCGCACCGCTTGGGCGACCGATCGAGGTTTTGTGTACGTCATGGAAATGCAAGGAGTTCCTTCACTTCTGTTTCGGCTGAAGACTGACGGGATTGTCAGTGCTCGTATTGCAGCAGCCAAAGGGAATCGATTCTTTTTTGGTTCCGAAGGAGGCCAAGTTTACGGCATCCGTGCGACACGCAGCGGGGAAGTGATGTGGAGCACACCGATCGGAGAACCTTTCTACCACGAACCACTTGTCTTCGGTGATCAAGTTCTCTTGCGATCTGCCTTCGGTAGCCTCTTTTCGCTCGACGCGGCAACCGGAGCGTTAACGTGGGAAAAGCCGCTTCGCGGTGTTGGTGAATTGATAGGTGTGATTGACGGGAACCTCTATACCACCACGCTAAGTGGGCACTGTGAAGTGGTGGAACTGAGCACCGGCAAGCGAGTGTCCACGCCACTGGACTTACGACCAGCTGATTTCATTGTGAACACCATGACGAATCGTCTTTACCTCGTGGGCGACGAAGGTGATGTACAGTGCGTGCATGCTGTTGGCGAAGATCTTCCAACGTTCCATCACGAGCTTGCGAAACCTTTGACTGTGGAAGAATCGGTCAACAACACTGGCAACCAACCCAACCAAAACGGAAAGGCTGCCGGAGGCGGCAACGACCCGTTCGGTGCGGGAGGAAACGATCCATTTGGTGCAGGCGGAAATGACCCCTTCGGCGCGGGAATGAATAATGGCGGCAACGATCCATTCGGCGCCGGCGGAAATGATCCGTTCGGTGGGGCAGGCGGCGGGAATGATCCGTTCGGCGGAGGCGAGGCGATGGAGGATCCGTTTGGGGCCAATCCGTTCGGGAACTAAGTTGTCTTCGGGTGCTAGCTAAGACGCAAACCGGCCAAATTCTAGACTTGGCTGATTACAAGTTAGGCCATTCCTAGACGGCGGCATTTTGGTGGAGCCGATTTCTAAACTGGCCAGTGTTTTTAGGCTGGCCCCGTTTTTAGACTGGCCCCGTTTTTAAACTGGCCAGTGTTCAGCAATCTTCCGCTGCAGAAACTGAGCGCTTCGCATCAGCTGGTCAAATCCCTCGACGCCATCCTCGATACTGATCCAATTATCAGCGAATCCGGCTGATTTTAGGATCATGAAGATCGCATCGTAGTCGTTAAGCCCCTTGCCAATCTCTCCATGGCTCAGTCTTTTCGCATACCCTTCTGCACCGGTTTCATCGGCCCGTAAATCTTCGATCGTTCCGTGCAGTAAGTACCGGTCACTCGCGTGCATGGTGACCACCTTTGGCGCCACACGCCGCAGTAAATCAAGCGGATCTTCACCGGCGAGAATCGTGTTACTGGGGTCGTAATTCACTCCAAAGTTCGTTGCGGTTACCGCATCGACGAGATCACAAAACGTATCCATCATCTGAGCAAATTCTGGGTAGTTCCAAAAATCATCCTTGTAATGATTCTCGATGATCAGCGTAACTCCCTTCGCTGCTGCATACTCAGCGCAGAGGTCGATACATTGTGCTGCGAAACGAATCCCATCCTCCCTGGGTACCTCGGGGCGTCGTTGTCCGGATAGAACTCGGCAGAATTGTCCACCAAGTTCATGCGTCATATCGATCCAGAACTTTTCCTTTTCGATTTGCTCCGCTCGAAACTCTGGGTCGGGATGGGTGAAGTCGGGCGAACAACACATCATTGGAATCGTTAGCCCTTTCTCCTCCACTTTCTGTCGAATCGGTTTCCACTGCGAGCGATCCTGCATCTCGAGAAAACCTGCGTACCACTCCAATCCCTCCACGGGCAACTGGGACGCCATCTCAATCCACTCCGATAGACTCATGGTTCCATCTTTACAGAGTGCCTGCATATACAATTTTGGAAAGGCAGCTAGCTTTGGCATCGCGACTGATACTGTGTTGGGAAGTTAAAGACGAGGGCGGCATCGTGCATTCGTCAAACGAATGCACCTACTTTGTGTTGACTTCATGACCCCAAATGGAATCACGATTGCTTCGGCTCTTAGAAAGAGTTCAAGATGTTGATAAGCTTGGCTTGAGTAGCGACTTGACAATCGTTCCATCGTGCATGGTCTCGAAAGCCTCATGCCAATCTTCTAGCCCCCAGGTTCCGCCGATAATCGGAGCCACATCAAGTTGACCGCTCGCCAGCAGGGCAATGACTCGCTCCCAGATCGCCCAGTGATGGCTAAAGCTTCCTTGCAGGGTTACATTTTTTTGTACGAGTGGATCGATTGAAAAGTCGAGCGGCTTTGGGCCCCAACCGACCTTGGTAATCCAACCAGAGGGCCGAACAAGATCGATGGCAAGTTTCAATGTTGAGGAAACACCAGCCGCGTCAATGATCACATCGGCTCCGAGCCCATCTCTCTCTAATGCCCAATCGCGGGCGTCGGTCAGTGGTGTGCAGCCGTATTGCTTGGCGATTTCAAATCGAGCAGCATCGGATTCCAACCCTAGGATTGCAACATCACCACCGCAAAGTTTTGCCACCGCTGCGCACAGGATCCCGATGGTTCCGGGCCCGATGACAAGAACACGATCACCAGGCGAAATACGAGAATTGCCGACGACCGAGTTATAGGCGACGCAGCAAGGTTCGGTGAGTGCGGCATGATCAAGCGACAATACATCGGGCACACGATGGAGGCATCGCGCAGGAACGCGAGCATACTTGGTCATCGCTCCGTCGACTCCGTAACCAAAGCCTTTTCGCGTTGGATCCAGGTTATATCGTCCCTGCCGAGACATCGGGTTATTCAGATCGATAACGGCAGCAGTCTCGCTGGCGATACGATCACCTTCCTTCCAGCCTTTGACGCTTTGGCCAAGTTCAACAATCGTCCCAGCAAACTCATGACCGAGAACGACTGGATAATTCACTGGCCAACTATGGGAGGACGTCCACTGATGAAGGTCGCTTCCACAAACACCGACCGCTGCTACCTCTACTAAGACGTCTTCTTCACCGATGATCGGCTTTGCAAACGAACGAATCTCCACGCTGCCGGCCTCGGGAGCGTAGTTAACGACAGCTGCTGACTCACTCATGTATATCTTTCCCGTAGGCATGTACTTTTTCGCAGATCATACGCAATGAACTTTCGAGATCACCGGTCGCGGTTTTGAACGCATCCGCGTCGATTGTCAGCGGAGCCCCTAAAACGACAAGGGGGGCACCGTACTCTGGGCAACGGATCGCTTGTTCGATCGTCAAGCCGCCCACGGCCTGCACAGGGACTTTAACCGCCTGCACTACCTCGCGAAGATCATCGAGGGGGCTCGGCATTCTCTCACCCCTAGCCGCAATTCCGCGTCGCTCGTCGTAGCCAATATGATGGACGATGTAATCACAACCAAGATCTTCGAGTCTTCGCGCTCCATCAACCATTGTCGTATAGCCAAGGTTGTCGCCCATGACACCGACGCCGCAATCCTTACCAGCTTTGACCACACATTTGATCGTTTCTTCGTGCGCTTGTGCCATCACGACCACATGAGTTGCACCCGCACCGGCCATCATCTCGGCCTCAAGGTAACCTCCGTCCATCGTCTTTAAATCTGCAACGATGGGGGTATCTGGAAATCGATCCCGAAGTGCCCGCACACCGTGAAGCCCCTCGGCCAAAATCAAAGGGGTTCCCGCCTCAAGCCAATCAACGCCTGCACGAATCGCCATTTCCGCTGTCTCAAGTGCTTCTTCGATCGTGGTTAGGTCAAGTGAAATTTGAACAATCGGCTTCATGTGATCTCATCTTGTTGTAGTGGGTTGAGGACTGCGGGCAATCGGTCCGTTCGTTTCCAAAGACACTTGTTTTTAAACGCAAAGTTGCCAGGCACTCATTCAAGCAGGAAGGTAAACTAAAAACAGCATCTTATTGATGAAAACGCTTTGATAAAATTGAATGGAAGTCACCTTATGCTGAGTCGCAAAGTATCTTAACCACGAAAACGCTAACTCGACACAAGTGGTTAATCACCATGGTGACTAGGATGCCGACTTTCCTGCATCAGACGATTTTTGATTCTCGATTGCATCTTCAATCAACTTGAGCTGCCTCAGAAGTGGCGGAGAATAAGGCGATTGCTTTAACGCCAACTTTTGCATTCGCAAGGCGTTATCGTAATCCTTTACCGCGAAGTAACATCGAGCACAGGTATCCATCTTGGCACTGTCGTTAGAAATATTTAACGACTCCAAGCTGTACTTCAATGCCTTTTCCTTGTTCCCGGTGGTATTGGCAACTAACCAAGCGTATTGATTTAATTGGTAGCCGAGTTCAAGAACAATTGGCTGACCGAATCTTTTGGCGTCCTCGCGAACGTCCTGTATCGACTGCTCAATTTGCCGAACGTTCACTTCGAGTGTTCGGTCTACCAAGTTACGCCAAGCCTCATCACCATCAAGCTGGTACATCGAAATCAAAATATCAACGTTAACGGGGTACCTCTGAAAAGCCTGAGCGAGAAGTGGTCTCGCTGTTTCGAGATTTCCTTCGTCAATCATTCCCAGTGCCGAATGATATTGGGCGCTGCTGATAATGAATGAGTAGTTAAAGGTACTGAGTCGAATTAACTGTTGCTTGAGCGTGGCATCCTTTTCAAGCCGATCGATCAGAGGCATCAAAAGCTCAGCGACTTCGCGGTGCCGCTGAAGATCGGCCAGCAATACAGAAAGGTCGCTTCGTGCAATTGCTGCCGAGATTGAATCAATTTCAAGCGAGTCAACGATTTGCCGAAGCTCTTTCTCTGCCCATTCGAATCGCCCACGATCAGCCAGTTGCGTGGCAATTTCCCGGTGGGCCCTAGCGATTTCCTCGATTTCTCGAGGCTGTAAATTTGGGGTTTCGGATGAATCTTCCTGACTTTTTGCCGGGGGAAGGGGATTCATGTTGAGCGCCTGCATTGCTAATTGTTCGCCTCGAGCCGCTTCCCCCGATACCTGCTCCGCCTCAGCCGCTCCATAAAGCAGCATGGGATGTTCGCTAAACATTCGACGGTGTTGCCGCTGCAGCTCAAGCACGAAGGGATGCAACTGATGATCGATGGCCCACGCAGACGCTGCGATCAAGTCGCGAGTGGTCGGTTCAATGAGGTCACTGTGCTGAACAGCCAAGGCAATCGCTTCTTCCATCTGCCCATCGGCATGAGCACGCGTCGCACATCGCCTTACCACAGCAAGTAACGTGTCTTGCTCGATTAGCCTATCGCCCTGGGAATCCAAATCACCTTTGGCAACAAGGCCTGAACGCTGATTCTGAATGAGTTGCCGCCAGCCGTTTGCATCATAATGATCATGAATAAGATCGGCCGCATACTGACTCAACCACTGGGTCTCTGCACGGTCATTGATCACAAGTGCTCCTATAATCAATTCGCCATTACGTGAGCGTCCAGCCGGATTTACCGACAAATCTTGCTCCATGATCGTCATCGCAGCGAGTCTTCTCAAACGATTCGATCGCTCGTAATTGCAGATCCTCACCAAAGCAGATAAGCCTGCGCGTTCCGAGTACGCGGCGAGGCGAGCGATGCGACGTTCCCGTTCCCGCTCGTCCAATCCGCCGTATTCCTGCAGTGTTTCCCTGACTTCCGGTGGATCACTCTCTTTGGACCAACTGACATTCAGACTGGTGATGAGGTAGCGAGCAGTGAGTGCGATTTCATTATCGGGATGAAACTGAGCAGACTGAAGTTGATCAAATGCTTCGAGCCCAATCCTTTGCAGGCTTTCCTTTGCTCGCGTTCGAGTTGCGTAGCTGTTGGCCCCAAGTTGCTCAATCAATTCCCCGACGATGTTTTCCGAATCAATGCGACTGCTGGCATCCGTGTTTTGTAAGGGACGAGTCTCCAAGCCAAGCGTCTTGCATGTGGAACCGAGACTCAAGCAAGTAGAAATAAAAATGAAGCCGAACATTGTCGACCCGCGAGGGAACTTCACACCATGACAAGTGGATCGCGATCGAAATGCTACCCATCCCTTGTTGATTGATTGACCGATAGAGAGGACGATGCGCGGCTTCAGGAATGACATAGTCGCGGAACCTTGTGGAGGGTCATCCGATGAACGCAATGAATCAGTAGGTCGCAAGTTACCCCAGAGACCCTACATCTCGGATATTCCAACTCGACGAGGTTCACTTGGATCAACCAACAAACGAAAGATGCCTTTCAGCGTCGCGGTAAAGTTCGATCGGCCTGCTAAATCATCGCAGGTCAATCACCAACTTTTGCGTCCTTGATCAGCTGAATCGAATTCTAACGAATTGCAAGACAGACGTGTGCCAGAGCTACCTTCCGAAGTGCATTATTTTTAGCGATTGAGGAGGTAACGGCATCGCGGCTCCCTCAATCAAAGTGACCTTTGGCCCCTCTTGAATGAGCGATCCATTTACCCGTAACGCTCCGCCATTGCCTTGACGGACTCGGCAATGCTTTCGCGAAAAGACGCAGGATCCAAGACCTCTGCATTCGAAGCGAGCGAAAGGACTTTGGGCAGTAATTCTCGCGGGTGAGATGCTGGGACCGAAAGAATCGCTGAACCATCCGGTTGTGGTTCAATCGTCTGTTCGGGGTGCCATGGATCTTCTCGCACCCAGGCCGCTGCTCGACCATCAAGTTTGATTTTTACAATCGTCGGCGCGTCACCCGAGAAAATGCCAATGCTACGCCCCAGGTGACTCTCTAGATCGACCGCTGGATCTGGCTTGAAGTACTCATCGAGTGCTTTGGCGTGCCGAAATCGATCGAGCTTCCAGTGGCGCAGTCGCTCCGAAGGCTCCTTGATTTCCTCTGCGGCGGCTACCACGTAAATACTACTCTGATAAACCGCGAGCCCGTAGGGTTCAATCTTGCGCACCGAGGCTGACTTCCCGACCGGCTCGTACTCAATTTCGACCACTCGATGCTCAAGGATCGCACGGTTGACGGTCTTTAAAATCCCCGCTTGATCTTCATAGCTTTTTCTTGGGCTACCAAAAACATGCAACGACTTTCGATACCTTGCGTAGTGATCAAACACTCCGTTGGGAACGGCTTCCTGGATCTTGTTCCAGAACGTTTCGATACCCTGCCAGTACTGTGTTCCCAAAAGTGGGAACAAAAGTTCTCGACCGATCGATAATGCGATCAACTCCGTTGCAGAAATCCCAACTTCATGAACGCTGTTGCAATTATTGCCGAGCTTAAAAACTTTCCCGCGTTCAAGCGATTCCGTTTGTATGTCAAAACCGGCCGCCTGCAACGCTTCGATATCTCGACGAACGGTTCGTCCATGAAGAGCCGATAGACCGAGGTCGGCAACTAAATCGCCTCTCAGCTCTTCAAGGGTTCGACCAAATCTCGAGAATTCCAGCAACTGCAAGAGCTTGTGCTGGCGAATCAGTTGTTCATTTCGTGCCATCTCCGCCATCCTCCGAAGGATTTACCCGGCCAAAAACACTTGCCAACTCGATCTGCCGAGCAGCCACTGTGCTAACACACACAGATTGCCGCTGGATTTGATCTCTCCACCGTCTCAGCTGAGTGTCACTAGGCGCGAACCACTCGAGTTTTTGCCAATCGATCGTGCAGCGTTTGGTTGCCTTCGGTGAAAAGAAAAACAATATCCGCAAGCGCTACAAAGCCACCGACCACAGGAATCCCAGTGATGAGCTGAAAGACAAAGGTTCTTACCAAAAAACCTTGAACAAACCCGACGGTTTCCCCGCTGTTCTGATCCACCATGCGGGTCCCCACCACCTTTTTCCCAAGGCTTTGACCTGATTTCGCAATCAGCACACAGTTAATGATTAGCGGAAGCAAAGCATTTGCGGCAATGATCAAAAATCCGGTGATCATGCCGCCCGCCGCGATTGCTGCTCCTTCCTCAGGTGCCATGTTCTGCCCGCCTGCACTCGCAACGCTAGCAACCATGATGCCACCCCCGATAATTAACCCCGGTAGCATGATCAACACACTAAAAAGACCGTCTAGCAAAGCACCACCAATACGTCTTCCAACGCTCGCAAGTTCTTGCGGGCCAGCGGAATGAAGATTCGACGCTGAAACGCCACTTGGACTTTGGTAAGGATTGGACGATGTCTTGACGGGCTGAAGATCATTATCAGTGAGATCATCGAAAATCCCCGGATCGATTGCCCCGCCGCCAGAGTTCGGACGTGGGGAAGGTGAACGTGCGGCGCCACCACCGGCTGCACTTCCCCCAAGACTAGCTGCAGATGGCTGCGAACCTGTGGGGCTAGGTGCCCGAAGCTGTTTACCGCAAGGACACTTCACCACTTGCCCCGCCGCAGATTCGGGAATCGAAAGAACTTTTGCACATGCAGGACATTTAATTTTCATGGTGAAACACTCTCGATCCCGCTTTCCGGGAATATGGATATCGGTGAATGACCTTAGTGTTATGGCTCAGCCTTGGATGCAAATCAAGGTCTCACCAACGGATCTTTCTCGAACGATTCGCTTTCCGCGGCGGTACTTGCTCGCCAGCCAAAGGCATCGGGTTCGCGCTCGCGAAACCCGGCTGCTCGGTACCCTGCACTGATTCAATCAATCAAATTGCAGAGCGCACGCTACCAATCAGCACTAAGGTGCTGGAAAAGATTTTAGGTCAACTTGGCGATAGATCGCTCGCATGCCGGCTGCTTCTTGCATTTTTTTTCGATCATCACTTGATAGCGATTCAATCGTTTCGAGTGCGAGAGTGGAGCGATACTCTTGCGAACCACCCTCGCGATTGAGAATCAGAGTGGTTTCCAAAGGTACTTCTTTTTTACTGGCTAAATACTGGTTGAGTGTCATTCGTCCAAACGGTGGCGGGCCGAGCCGTCGAACCAAGTTGAGCCGCGCTGCGAGATCGACGAACTTTGCAAATTCAACGGCGACCTCTTGGGACGGAGCCGGTTGGCCCGTCATGTGATACTCAAGATTACCAAAGCTCAATTTGTAACCGAGCACCCGCTTACTCGGTTCTACAGCTGCGTTCATTCCCAGTTGGGTTCGCTGTTCCTCAGTCGTTGCCGCAGCCCGAGCTTGGGCGGTGATCTTGACGAGATCGTCTTCAGAAACCGATGCTTGAACTTGGGTTTCGCGATCCATGATCGTCACCAGTTTTTTTCCAGAATCAAAAATGGAAACAAAACGCGTCTCGATCTCCGGAAAATCGTAAATCACACCTTCTTGAAATAGAATCAAATGCTCCGACAAGGCATCGAGACTGCTTCCCGAATAAACCTTGGTGATGACTCGAAAGTTTTCAGCAAAAGCGGTCGCAGTTATCGTGCAGAAAATAAATACCAACCCGATGCCCAGCACAGCGAGTCGGCGCGTGCCTGAGACCACGCGTTGAACCACGAGGTCAAGCCAATAAGCTGACTCGAACAGATGAAACTTCCGATCTAGCAGATTCGCCCCAGCTGTAGATTGAAACGTTTGGCCGTCGTGCGACATGATGCGTTCTGATAGCGAGGTAGGACCAAAATAAAATTGCTAGCTACACCGAAAAGGCACTGACGAGCCCCGGTGGTATCCCGATGTGCCAACGAGGTGACGGGGGCGATGCGATCTATCTAGCTTTGACACCCGAAACAACGTAGAAAAGCAGCGTACAGGCCGTCCAGATCAATGGTCCTGCTTCTTCCTCGGAACGACTAAATCGACCATGCGGCGCACCCTTTTTCTGATTCCCCATGAAATACTTGGATTACCAATTTTTGGTGTTGGCTGGATCCTTGGGCTGCTGTTGGTTGCCATCGCGATTCGATGCTTTCTGGCGGCTCGTCAAGGTTTGCGTGTCACTCAGGTTCTAGGATCCGAGGGGCTGCTGTGGGGAATTTTTGCAGCGGTGATTATGCTGGTGTTGCCCCGAGTGGAGCTAACCAATCTCGACGGTGAGCCTGTGGGGATGGCAATCCGTGGGTACGGAATGATGCTGCTCGTAGCGATCGCGTCCGCGGTCGCCCTGGCCGCTTATCGTGCGAAACGCAAAAAAGTTAACCCAGAGATTATTCTCTCGATGGCACCATGGGCGTTTATTGGTGGAATCATTGGAGCTCGATTATTCTTTGTGATTCAGTATCGAGATCAGTTCATTGGCAGCACACTCCTAGAAACAATCAGCAATATGCTGCGATTTACCGAAGGAGGCTTGGTCGTCTATGGCTCCTTCATCGGTGGATTTTTGGCGGTGGCATTTTTTTCATTTCGCCATCACCTAAGTCTCTTAAAAATGGGAGACATCATCATCCCTTGTTTATTCCTAGGGCTTTTCTTTGGTCGAATTGGATGCCTTGCCAATGGGTGTTGTTACGGTGGAAGATGCGATGACTCAAGCATTGCGTTGTATTTTCCACCGAAAAGCCCAGTGTATGAGAAACAATTGAGAAGCGGTGAATTGGTTGGTTTTCAATTCGATCAAAACACGATGAAGATCACGGCGGTCTCGTCGGACTCGCTGGCGGCCAATGCAGGAATCTCCATCGACGGAAGGGTTCAGTCGATGGGTGATGACTTGTCCTATTTGGTAAACGCCTCTCGAAAGATCCCCAGCGAGCAGGCCCTGCCCGGTTTACGAGTCGATATTGATGGTCAGCGATACCGATGGGGGCCAGATGAACTGCCGAGTCAAGCGTTACCCGTTTACCCTGCTCAACTCATCAGTAGTTTTTCGGGGCTAGCGATGTGCCTTTTGCTTTGCGGGGTTTCAGCAATCCCAATGAGGAACGGGATGCTGATGATGATTGGATTTTCCTGCTATGCGTTGTTGCGATTTGTCTTGGAGATCGTTCGAGTCGATGAGTCTGGGCAATTTGGAACCGGCTTTTCAATCTCCCAAATTGTCAGCTTTGTCGTTCTGGGGCTTTCAATCGCAGGTGCGGTGTGGATCAAGTCACGCACCGAAGATCCTGTTGAATCGACCGCTGAATGATTCAACTTTTTTCGCTAAGCTATGGAAGTGGCGTCCGCAGTGGATCCAACCACAGCATTCATAGCAATTGATCGGAAATCGATTTGATGAAGCAGCGCGACCTGCAGCCCGAAATCATGGATGATCCGAGCTTACCAACCGAGGACCACCTGCTTGCGCTCAAAGGACTTGCAAGATTGAATCGAGCGAGTGGAATTGAGCCATCGATGTTTCGGAGGATACGACGGTTTTTACATGATCGACCGGATCGGCGATTAAGGGTACTGGATGTTGCTAGTGGTTCAGGAGATGTTCCGATTGCTTGGGTCAGGCGCGCAAACCGCGAAGGGTGGAAACTCGATCTAACCCTGCTCGATAACAGGCAGACAGCGTGCGATGAACAGCAGCGTCGAGCCCGCGAGATGGGAGTGACGGTACGTTCGATTGAGCGTGACTGCCTCGCCACTCCACTCCCGACAGGTTTCGACGTCGTTACCTGTTCGCTGTTTTTCCATCATCTTGAAAACACTCAGGTCTTCAAGCTTCTGCAGGCCATGCAAGTAGCTAGTTGCGGTGGTCTGGTGCTTTGCGACCTTGAACGTAGCCGCGTTAACCTCGAGTTAGTGAGAATCGCCTCGCGTCTTTTGACTAGCTCGCCCGTTGTGCACTATGACGCGATCACAAGCGTGCGTGCCGCATTCACGGTCAACGAGTTTAACACCCTTGCATCGTCTGCTCTGGGTCGACCATTTCAGATTCGCCGAGTATTTCCGTGTCGCTTTGTCTTAGTTGCCAAAGAGTCCGTAGAAAGTACTGCTGTGCCGGCGATCGCATAATCGTATTTCCACACAAATTTCATCAAAACGCTTCGTCAAGTTGATCACACCTTGAGCAACCCACAAGAACGATTCATCCGATTGCTGGT
>Ga0181563_10004186_pt1 | contig 13481 bp, 10 predicted proteins | sample 011ome_25_FD_133759 | JGI IMG/M metagenome (GOLD analysis project Ga0181563, IMG submission 133759) | Coastal salt marsh microbial communities from the Groves Creek Marsh, Skidaway Island, Georgia - 011512CT metaG (megahit assembly) | ecosystem: Environmental > Aquatic > Marine > Intertidal... | reverse complement strand
TTTCCAACTCCAAGGGCGTCGACGAAGAACAGTTCGAGCGCGAGCTTTTTGTCATTCGCCGCCGTATTGAAAAAGCCGCCGCTGCCGCTGGTGTGAAAGAGCTGTATTTGGCCTCGCTGTCGTGCCGCTCGATTATTTACAAAGGCATGATGTTGGCCGAACAGGTGGCCGTGTTTTACCCAGATCTGATGGACGAGCGGTTTGAATCGGCCTTTGCCATCTATCACCAGCGCTATTCCACCAACACCTTCCCACAGTGGTGGTTGGCGCAGCCCTTCCGCATGTTGGCCCATAACGGCGAGATCAACACGCTGAAAGGCAATGTGAACTGGATGAAAAGCCACGAAATTCGCATGGCATCCAGCGCGTTTGGCGATTTGGCAGAAGATATTAAGCCGATTGTGCAGCAGGGCAGCTCGGATTCTGCGGCGTTGGATTCGGTGTTCGAGGTGCTGGTGCGTGCCGGGCGTTCGGCGCCCATGGCAAAAACCATGCTTGTGCCTGAATCGTGGTCAAAACAGGCGGTGGAACTGCCCCAAAGCTGGCGCGATATGTATTCCTATTGCAACAGCGTGATGGAGCCGTGGGACGGCCCCGCAGCGCTGGCCATGACCGATGGCCGCTGGGTTTGCGCCGGGCTTGACCGTAACGGTCTGCGCCCCATGCGCTATGTCTTGACAGGCGATGGGTTGCTGATTGCCGGGTCCGAGGCGGGCATGGTGCCAATCGACGAGATGCGCGTTTTGGAAAAAGGCGCGTTGGGCCCGGGCCAGCTGTTGGCTGTCGATATGGCCGAAGGCGTGCTGTATCACGACCGCGAAATCAAAGATAAATTGGCCGCCAGCCAGCCGTTTGGCGAATGGGTTGGCAAGATCAACGAGCTGGACGAAGCGCTGGCCAAGGTGACAGAAGCGCCGATCTACAGCGGCGAAGAGCTGCGCCGCCGCCAAGTGGCGGCTGGCTATACCATTGAAGAGCTAGAGCAAATCCTGTCTCCCATGGTGGAAGATGCCAAAGAGGCCGTGGCCTCGATGGGCGATGACACCCCCAGTGCGGTGCTGTCGACCAAATACCGCCCGCTGTCGCATTTCTTCCGCCAAAACTTTAGTCAGGTCACAAACCCGCCCATCGACAGCCTGCGCGAATACCGCGTGATGAGCTTGAAGACGCGCTTTGGTAACCTGAAGAACGTGCTGGATGAAAGCAGTGCGCAGACCGAAATTTTGGTGCTGGACAGCCCCTTTGTTGCCAATGCCCAGTGGCAGCGCGTGACGCAGGCGTTCAATGCCGATCTGGTGGAAATCGATTGCTCGTTCGAGCCGGACACCATGGCGCTGCAAAAGGGGCTAGAGCGTATACGCGCCGAGGCCGAAGATGCGGTGCGTTCGGGCGCGGGGCATCTGGTGCTTAGCGACCAAAACCAAGGGCCGGGCCGTGTGGCCATGCCCATGATCTTGGCCACCAGTGCGGTGCACAGCCACCTAACCCGCAAGGGCCTGCGTACCTTCTGTTCGTTGAATGTGCGCTCGGCTGAATGTATCGACCCGCATTATTTTGCGGTGCTCATTGGCTGCGGGGCCACGGTGGTAAACGCCTATTTGGCCGAAGACAGCATCGCCGACCGTATCGAGCGCGGCCTGTTGGATGGCCCGCTGACCGAAGCCATGGCGCGCTACCGCGAAGCGATTGACCAAGGGCTTTTGAAGATCATGGCGAAAATGGGGATCTCGGTGATTTCCTCGTATCGCGGTGGCCTGAATTTCGAGGCGGTGGGCCTGTCGCGCGCGATGGTGGCCGAATATTTCCCCGGCATGACCAGCCGCATTTCCGGCATTGGCCTGTCAGGCCTGCAGAAAAAGGCCGAAGAAGTGCACAGCTTGGGCTGGAAAACCAACGGCACGCTGCCGATTGGTGGCTTTTACAAGGCGCGCAAATCTGGCGAAACCCACGCGTGGGGTGCCGATACGATGCATCTGCTGCAGACGGCGTGCAACCGCGCCAGCTATCAGATGTGGAAGCAATATTCGGCCAAAATTCAGTCTAACCCGCCCATTCACTTGCGTGATCTTTTGGCCATCAAGCCATTGGGCAGCGCGATTGCATTGGAAGAGGTGGAAAGCATCACCTCGATCCGCAAGCGTTTTGTCACGCCGGGCATGTCGCTGGGCGCGCTAAGCCCCGAGGCGCATAAAACGCTGAACGTGGCGATGAACCGCATTGGCGCGAAATCGGATTCTGGCGAAGGCGGCGAAGACCCGGCGCATTTTGTGCCTGAACCCAATGGCGACAACCCCAGCGCCAAGATCAAGCAGGTGGCATCGGGGCGGTTTGGCGTAACTGCCGAATACCTGAACCATTGCGAAGAGCTGGAAATCAAGGTCGCCCAAGGCGCCAAGCCCGGCGAAGGAGGGCAGCTGCCCGGCATGAAGGTGACAGACCTGATTGCCCGGCTGCGCCATTCCACCAAGGGTGTCACGCTGATTAGCCCACCGCCGCATCACGATATCTACTCGATCGAAGATCTGGCGCAGCTGATCTATGACCTAAAGCAGATCAACCCGCGTTGTAAGGTGACGGTAAAGCTGGTGGCCTCTAGTGGTGTGGGCACCATTGCCGCCGGTGTGGCCAAGGCCAAAGCCGATGTTATCTTGATCTCGGGGCACAATGGTGGCACCGGGGCCAGCCCCGCCACCTCGATCAAATATGCGGGTTTGCCGTGGGAAATGGGGCTGACCGAGGCGCACCAGGTGTTGTCGATGAACAACCTGCGCGATCGCGTGACGCTGCGTACCGATGGTGGGCTGCGCACAGGCCGCGATATCGTGATGGCCGCGATGCTGGGGGCCGAAGAATACGGTATCGGCACCGCGGCGCTGATCGCGATGGGCTGTATCATGGTGCGCCAGTGCCAGTCGAACACCTGCCCCGTGGGCGTGTGCACCCAGGATGAAACGCTGCGCGCCAAATTCACCGGCAATGCAGAAAAGGTGGTGAACCTGATCACCTTCTATGCCCAAGAAGTGCGCGAAATTCTGGCCTCGATCGGGGCGCGCTCGATGGATGATGTGATTGGGCGGGCCGATTTGCTGAGCCAAGTCAGCCGTGGCGCGGCGCATCTGGATGATCTGGATTTGAACCCGCTGTTGATTACCGTCGATGGCGCGCATGAAATTCGCTACGATCGCAACAAGCCGCGCAACGAGGTGCCCGACACGCTGGATGCCGAGATTGTGCGCGATGCCGCGCGGTTCTTGGAAGATGGCGAGAAAATGCAGCTGTCTTACGCGGTGCAAAACACCCGCCGCACCGTGGGCACCCGGGTATCTAGCCATATTGTGCGCCGCTTTGGTATGCGCAACGCGCTGCAGCCCGATCACCTGACCGTAAAACTGACGGGCAGCGCCGGCCAGTCGCTGGGTGCGTTTGCCGCCCCGGGCCTGAAAATCGAGGTATCGGGCGATGCCAACGATTATGTCGGCAAGGGTCTATCGGGTGGCACATTGGTGGTGCGCCCCCCGATGAGCAGCCCGCTGGTGGCCGCCGATAACACCATTATCGGCAATACGGTTCTTTACGGTGCAACCGATGGCTATTTGTTTGCCGCCGGTCGCGCAGGCGAGCGGTTTGCCGTGCGCAACTCGGGCGCCAAGGTGGTGGTCGAGGGCTGCGGCTCGAACGGGTGCGAATATATGACGGGCGGTTGTGCCGTGATCTTGGGCAGCATCGGCGCCAATTTCGGCGCCGGCATGACCGGTGGCATGGCCTATCTATACGACCCCGAGGGCCAGGCCGAAGCGGTGATGAACCTAGAAACGCTGGTGACCTGCCCGGTCAGCGTGCCGCATTGGGAAAATCAGCTCAAAGGGCTGATCGAACGCCACGCAGCAGAAACTGGCAGCCAAAAAGCGCAGTTCATTTTGCAGCATTGGGACAGTGAAAAGGCCAATTTCATTCAGGTTTGCCCGAAAGAAATGTTGCGTCACATTCCCCATCCGCTGAGCCTTGAACAGGGTGCGATCCCGGCGGAATAAGTGGCCGCACCTGTTATCACGGCATCCCCGCGGCCCCTGTGCCGCGGGGTTTTGTTTTTCACACAGGGGCCGTGGGGGGGCCGTGGGGCCAGACTGGCCCTTTTCGCGCCCTGCCTGCGCGCCTATGCTGGGGCTGAGATGGCACAAAAACGTAAAACACCGCGCAAAAGCACCCCGCGCCGCACCGCCGGCGCCGCAGCTTTGGGCCTGCGCCAACGGCTGGTGCGCCTGTTTGGCTGGGCGTTGGCCGGGTTTGCCGGCTTGGCCTGCCTGTGGGTGCTGGCCTATGCGCTGACTGCGCCGCCGACCACCTCCTATATCATGGCCGAAGAGCGGCGCTTGGGCCGCGATGTGGCGCATGTTTGGGTGGATGCAGACCAGATTGCGCCGGTGATGCTGCGGGCGGTTGTGGCGGCGGAAGACGCCAATTTTTGTGGGCATTGGGGGTTTGATATGGCGGCCATTCGCGCCGCGCTAGAGGCGGGCGCACAGCGCGGTGCCTCGACCATAAGCCAGCAGGTGGTCAAAAACGCCTATCTTTGGCACGGGCGCGATTGGCTGCGCAAGGCGCTAGAGGCGGTGCTGACCCCAATGGTGGAACTGGTGTGGAGCAAGCGGCGCATCCTAGAGGTTTATCTGAACATCGCCGAATTTGACGAAGGTGTCTTTGGCGTGCATGCCGCAGCCCAGCATTATTTTGGCACCACGGCGCAGGCTCTAAGCGCCACGCAAGCGGCGCGTTTGGCCGCCATTCTGCCCGACCCGAAAGGCCGCAGCGCCGCGAAGCCCAGCGCCTTTGTCAGCCGCCGCGCCACCGCGATTTTGGATGGCGCAGAAACCATACGCCGCGATGGCCGCGCGGCCTGTTTCCAACCATAAGCTTGGCGCAGGCGCCGCGCGGTTTTGCGCAATTGGGTAGGCCAGGTTTTCAAGCATTGAAAATTCGGGCGTGAGACGGCATTGAGGACAGGCTGTGCAAAAGGGTTGAATCGGGGGCATTGATGGCCAAACTTTACCACGTTCCGCTGTCGCCATTTTGCCGCAAAGTGCGGTTAAGCTTGGCGGAAAAAAAGATCGAATGCGAGTTGGTCGAGGAACGCTATTGGGAACAAAGCCCCGATTTTTTGCGCCGTAACCCCGCCGCCAAAGTGCCCGTATTGAAGATAGAGGGCCGCGTCATGGCCGAAAGCGCGGCGATTTGCGAGTGGTTGGAGGAAAAATTTCCCGAGCCATCTTTGATGCCGCAAGACGCCGATGCCCGCTACGAGGTGCGCCGCCTTGTGGCGTGGTTTGACGACAAATTTCACAGCGAAGTGACCTCGAAGCTGCTTTACGAGCGGGTCAATAAAAAGATGATGAAGCAGGGCTTTCCCGACAGCAGCAACGTGAAATCGGGCGCCCGCGCGATCAAATACCATTTGGATTATCTGGCATGGCTGTTGGACCATCGCCGTTGGTTGGCGGGCGATGTCATGACCTTGGCCGATTTTGCAGCCGCGGCGCATTTGTCCTCGCTGGACTATATTTCTGATGTCGATTGGAACCGCAGCCATTCGGTGAAAGATTGGTACGCAAAGATCAAATCGCGCCCGGCCTTTCGCTCGATCTTGGCGGATCAGGTTTCGGGCTTTCCACCGCCGCCCCATTATGCGGATCTTGATTTTTAAATGGAGCAAAGGGGGGCGCCGCCCCCCAGCGCCTGCGGCGCTGCCCCCCGGGAGTATTTTGGCAAGATGAAAGGCGCGCTGGAGCAGGAGATAAAGGCGCAGGCGCTGGCCGAAGGCTTTGACGATGCGCGTATCTGTAGGCCCGGTGATGTGCCCGAAGTGCCCCAGCGTTTGGCGGCATTTTTAGAGCGTGGCTATCATGGGCAGATGGGCTGGTTGGCCGAGCGCAGCCACTGGCGGGGCAATCCGGCGGCGTTGTGGCCCGAGGCGCGTTCGGTCCTTATGCTGGCGGAAAATTATGGGCCCGTTGCAGACCCGCGCGCGGTGTTGACGGCGCGTGAGCGGGGGGCGATTTCGGTTTATGCGCAAAACCGGGATTATCATGACGTGGTGAAAAAGCGCCTAAAGCGGCTGGCACGATGGATGGTGGCGCGTGCGGGTGGCGAGGTGAAGGTGTTTGTGGATACGGCACCGGTGCCTGAAAAGCCGCTTGGGCAAGCGGCGGGGCTGGGCTGGCAGGGTAAGCACACAAATTTGGTGAGCCGCCGTTTGGGCAACTGGTTTTTTCTTGGCGCGATTTTCAGCACGCTGGATTTGGCGGTAGATGCGCCCGAGCCGGACCATTGCGGCAGTTGCAGCGCCTGTTTGCAGGCGTGCCCCACCCAGGCCTTTCCCGTGCCCTATCAGCTGGATGCGCGGCGGTGCATTTCTTATCTGACGATCGAGCATCATGGCCGCGTTGCCCCCGAGCTGCGCGCCAAGTTGGGCAACCGGATTTATGGCTGTGACGATTGTCTGGCGGCCTGTCCTTGGAACAAATTTGCCAGCGTGGCACGCGAGCTGCGCTATCATGCGCGCCCCGATCTGCAGGCGCCCGATTTGGCCCAGTTGGCGGCGCTGGACGAGGCGGGCTTTCGGGCGCGGTTTGCGGGCAGCCCGATCAAGCGGATTGGGCGCAACAGGTTTGTGCGCAATGTGTTGTATGCCATCGGGAATTCGGGCCAAGCTGGCCTGCTGCCGGTGGCGCAGGCGTTGTGCGAAGATGCTGACCCGGTGGTGGCTGACGCAGCGCAATGGGCCGTAGAGCGACTGATTGGTGACGCAAATGGGCGCGCCGCTGCCGTGGCGCCGCTTTAGGGCGGGGACAGCGATTTGGGGAGTTGGGGCGGATGAGCTTGTTATTGGGCGTGGATACGGGTGGCACCTATACCGATGCTGTGTTGATCCGCGACGAGCGGGCGGTGATTGCCAGCGCCAAGTCCCTGACCACGCGGCATGATTTGGCCCAAGGCATCGGCGCGGCTGTGCGCGCGGTATTGACCCAGGCGCAGGTGGGCCCGGGCGATGTGGCCTTGGCCTCGCTTTCCACCACGTTGGCCACCAATGCGCTGGTCGAGGGGCAAGGGGGGCGCGTTGGGCTGATCTATATTGGTTTTGATGCCCGCGACCTAGAGGCCCACGGCCTGCACAAGGCGCTGCGTGGCGATCCTTGTCTTGTGCTGGCGGGCGGGCACAACCACGCAGGCGGGCAGGCCCATCCGCTGGATGAGGCGGCGCTGGTGGCGTGGCTGCAGGGCGAGGGCGCCGATGTTTCGGCCTATGCGGTGGCGGCGCAATTTGCCACGCGCAACCCCGGCCATGAATTGCGCGCCGAGGCGTTGATCCGCCAGGTTCAGGGCAAACCGGCCAGCCTGTCGCACCATCTATCGGCCAAGTTGAATGGGCCAAAGCGGGCGCTGACCGCGCTGTTGAATGCGCGGTTGATCGGGATGACGCACCGTTTGATTGGCCGCGCCGAGGATGTTTTGGCAGAGATTGGTATTTCTGCGCCCCTGATGGTGGTGCGGGGCGATGGGGCGCTGATGTCGGCGGCACAGGCCAAGGAACGCCCGATTGAAACCATTCTTTCAGGCCCTGCGGCCAGCATTGTGGGGGCGCGGTGGTTGACTGGGGCACAAAATGCCTTGGTCAGCGATATTGGTGGCACCACCACCGATGTGGCTGTGTTGCGCGATGGGCGCCCGGCCATTGACCCGGCGGGCGCCGAGGTGGGCGGTTGGCGCACCATGGTCGAGGCCGTGGCGATGCGCACCACGGGCTTGGGCGGGGATAGCGAGCTGCGCATGTTGGATGGGTTGGCGGGCCAGCTAAGCCTTGGGCCACGGCGGCTGTTGCCGGTGTCTTTGGTGGCGATGCAAGCGCCAGAGCTGGTGCACGAGGTTCTTGATGCCCAGCTGCGCAGCACCATGCCGGGGGAACATGACGCCCGGTTTGTGCGCGCGGTGCCGGGGGTGGATGCGCAGGGCTTGGGCGAGCGCGAACAGGCGGTTCTGGCGCGCGTGGGCGATGGGGTGCAGCCGGTATCTGCGGTGCTGAAATCGCGGCTAGAGGTGCAGGCGCTGGCGCGGCTGGTGGGCCGTGGGCTGGTGCAGGTTGCGGGGGTGACGCCATCGGATGCGGCGCATGTTTTGGGGCTGTTAGAGGCGTGGGACAAAGCCGCTGCAGAAAAGGCGCTGCAGCTTTTTGGGCGCCGTCGCCGTGGCACGGGCGAAATGTTGGCCCCAAACCCCACCGATCTGGCGCGCATGATTATTGACCAACTGACCGAACAAACCTGTTTGTCCCTGCTGGAAAGTGCCTTTGCCGAGGAGCAGCCCGGGTTTGGGTTGCCGCCCGCAGACTTGGCGCGCCATGTTTTGCTGGCGCGTGGCCTGCAGCGCCATGCCGGGCTGGTGCGGCTAGAGGCGGGGTTGAACGTGGATGTCATTGGGCTGGGGGCCTCGGCGCCCACGTATTACCCAGCGGTGGGGCGGGCGCTGCATGCGCGGATGATTTTGCCCGAACATGCCGGCGTGGCCAATGCCATTGGGGCGGTGGTGGGCCGGGTTACGCTGCGCAGGGCGGGCACGGTGACAGCCCCATCCGAGGGGAAATACCGCGTGCATCTGGCCACCGGCCCCCAAGATTTTATCACCCCCGAAGAGGCGATGGCACATTTAGAGGCAGTGCTGCGCGCCGAGGCCGAGGCCGAGGTACGCGCAGGCGGTGCCGAAGGCGTGCAAAGCACCGCCACCCGGGACGAGCGCCGCGCGGTGGTCGAGGCGCGCGAGGTGTTTTTAGAGGCCACGATCACCGTCGAGGCCACGGGGCGCCCGCGCGTGGCGGCCTGATTATTCCACCACGCCCACAATGGGCCCCATGCGAAAACCAATATCCGAGCGCCCCAAGGCCGGGGCGTGCAGCCGCGAGATTGTGCCATCGAAATACAGCGCATTGGGCGTTTTCAAAACATCGCGAAACAGGGTGGCCATCTCGTAAAATGTTACGATGCCGTTCGAGATGACAAAATGCGCCCAGCGGCCATCGGCGCTGGTGCCTACGCCATTACGAATGTTGCGCCATGTGCTGTTTTCCAAAAACCGCGGGTGCAATGCGCCGTTGATCACCAGCATTGGCCCCGATTGGGTGGCATAGCGGCAAGCCGGGGCGCTGCGTTGAAATTCCAGCGTTTCGATCACATCTGCGCGGCCATTGCCCACGCAGAAGATGCCATTGGGCAGCATGCCAAAATTGCCCGGCCCTGCGCTGTCTACCACGCGCATGCGCTGCTGGCCATTTTCCACATAATGGCCCACGGGCGCGCGATTGGGATGATACATGCCGGCGTTCATCGCAAAGGCCAGGCGTTTGCCCGTTTGCTCTAGATGCTGGCTTAGGGCTGAAAAATGGCCAAATCGCTGGCCATCGGGCGCATCCAAAAACAGTGCGATCTGTTCGGCCTGCGCATCCACGCTGCACAGCGTGAAACTGATGTCAGCATGGGTGATTTTTTGGCATTCAACCGCGCAGGCCGGGCTGGCGCATAGGGCAAGCAGGCCCGCCACGATATGGCGCCACCGGGTCATTCGGGCTGCGGGTCTTCGTCCGTTTGGGCAATGTCGCGCTGCACGGTTTCATCGGAAAACAGGCGGCGGGTTTCATCCAGACGATCAAAGGTTTCGTCTAGACGGAACCGCAGATCGGGGGTGAATTTTAGCCCAAGCTTACGGCCAATCATGCGGCGCAATTCGGCTTTGTTGCGTGCCAGCATCTGCAAGATCGTATCTTGGCCTTGCCCGCCCAGCGGCAAGACATAGGCAGTGGCAATCTTTAGATCTGGCGTGCATTGCACCTCGCCTACCGTAATCGATAGGCGGTTGAGCTCGGGGTCGTGAATATCGCCACGCGCCAATACCTCGGACAGGGCGCGCCGGATGGTTTCCGACACGCGCAATTGCCGCTGGCTTGGCCCAAGGCCTTCGTGAAATTTGTTCTTTGCCATGCCCCGCACTTACGCCTTTGTGGGCCCTTTGCCAAGATGAGTTGATTTCGCTATGAACCCCCAAGCGAAATGGAGAACGCAAACATGACCGACCTGCCGGGTATTGTGATTACGGGCGCCTCGGGGCGCATGGGGCAAATGCTGATCCGCACGGTTTGCGACAGTGCCAAGGCACGATTGGTGGGGGCCATCGAACGGCCGGGCCATGCATGGGTGGGCCAAGATTTGGGCGTTGCCATGGGCGGCGCGGCGCTGGGCGTGACGGTCAGCGATGACCCGCTAGAGGCGTTTGCAAAGGCGCAGGCAGTGATCGATTTTACCGCCCCCGCGGCCACGGTGGAATTTGCGGGGCTGGCGGCGCAGGCGCGTGCGGTGCATGTGATCGGCACAACGGGGCTGGAAAAGGACGATTTGGCGCGCATCGCTGCGGCTGCCCGCCATGCCGTGATTGTGCGCGCAGGTAACATGAGCCTTGGTGTGAACCTATTGGTGCAATTGACCCGCAAAGTGGCTGCAGCCTTGGACGAAGATTACGATATCGAGGTGATCGAGGCCCACCACCGCCACAAGGTCGATGCCCCTTCGGGCACGGCCTTGATGTTGGGGCAGGCTGCGGCAGATGGGCGCGGTGTGGCGCTTGATCGTGCCAGCGACCGGGGCCGCGACGGGATGACCGGGGCCCGCCGCCGCGGCGCCATTGGCTTTCACGCGATTCGCGGTGGCGACATCATTGGCGAGCATGATGTGCTGTTTGCCGCTGATGGCGAGCGTATCACGCTGCGCCATGTGGCCAGTGACCGCTCGGTTTTTGCCCGCGGGGCGTTGCGCGCCGCGCTATGGGGCCAAGATAAGGCACCTGGCGAATATGATATGATTGATGTTTTGGGGCTGTAGCGGCGGTTCACCCTATTGTGAGTGATCCAACGGCCCTGTTTTCGTGTATAAAGCAGGTAACCATTGCAGGAGTTTTTGCCATGCCGTTGTGGGCTGTGCTGCTGACCAGTGCTTTTGCCACGCTAAGCCCCGCCCCTGCCGTGGCCGAGGGGTTTCAGCCGGTGCGCGATAAGGGCGATTTTCTGTCATTGATCAATGGGAAAAGCCTGCGCAGGTTCGGCATCAGCTTGCAAGTGCGCGACGATGGCCAGATCGAGGGGCGCGCCATGGGGTGGCCTGTGACCGGGCAATGGAACTGGCAAGATGGTTATTTTTGCCGCGAAATGAACTGGGGTGGCACCGATATTGGCGCCAACTGCCAGTTGGTTGTGGTGCAGGGGCGCACCTTGCGGTTTATCGCCGATAAGGGCACGGGCGAATCTGCCGATCTAAAGCTGCATTAACCGGCCCAAAGGCAAAAGGCCCGCGCGGTTGCGCAGGCCTTTTTTATGGGTGGCGCGGCTTGGGATTAGGCGCGCAGGTTCTTGGCCGAATCCTTGATCGCCGCGTATTGGCCCGAGGGGCGATAAGACCACATATATTCTGGCAACACGGCGGCAATGGCGGTGGGCTCTATGCCCAAATCCTGCAGGGTTTTGGCCCCGGGGGCGACAAGGTTATCCGATTGCAGGCTTTTCACCTGATCGCGCGTGATCATGGTGTTTTTCACCAGCCCACCGGTTGTGGCCTGAACCATATCCAAGGCAAATGCCATCAGCCCGGCCACCGGGGTGGGGATGTTTACGATGGGGCGCCGGCGCTGGATGACGGCCAGCATCTGCTGCATCAGGGCGCGGAAACTGGCCACATCTGGCCCGCCCAGTTCGAACGTGCCGCTGGCCTGCCCGGTCGCGCCCAGCACCGCAGCAGCGGCCACATCATCCACATATACCGGCTGAAACAGCGTATCAGCACCCACCAAGGGCAGCACGGGCGCATTCGCGGCCATGGCACCAAAGCGGTTAAAGAACCCGTCTTCATTGCCGAAAATCACCGAGGGGCGCAGGATCATGGCGTTGGGCATGTGCTGCAGCACGGCCTGCTCGCCCAATGCCTTGCTGCGCTGATACAGGCTGGCGCCGTTCAGATCGGCACCAATGGCCGAGATATGCACCATATGCGCCACGCCCGATTCTGCCGCGATCCGCGCGATTCTGGCGGCGCCTTGGTGTTGCACGGCATCGAAATTGTTTTTGCCAGTGGCATCGAACGTGCCCACGCAATTTACCACCGCATCGGCGCCCTGCAGGGCCGCGCGCACGCTGGCGTCATCGCGGATATTGCACAAAACCGGCTCGACCTGACCGGGCGCGCCATAGGGTTTAACATGCATCGCCTCGTTGGGGCGGCGCACGGCCACGCGAATGCGCCAGCCCTGTTGGGCCAACCGGCGTGCGATATACCGCCCAACAAAGCCTGAACCGCCGTAGAGTGTGACGAGTTTTGACATGGCTGCCTCCGGCACTGAAAATCCTGGCCCTGCCTATACTTTTGATGGTGAGGAAACAAGGCGATACGGCGAATTTGCGAAAACCATAAAATCGCCGTTGACACCGCCTGCGCCCAGCCTTAAACGCCCATCTCACGACACCTGCCCAGGTGGCGGAATGGTAGACGCGCTAGCTTCAGGTGCTAGTGTCTGTATGGACGTGGAGGTTCGAGTCCTCTCCTGGGCACCATAAAAAACCGCCTTTAGCCACGTGCTGAGGCGGTTTTTTTGTGTCTGTCGAAGCAGATATTGGTTCATTGGACCTGTGCAAGTTTGTCCGTAGGTGTTTGTTTTTAATTGAATAAATACACGTAAGCTTTTCGGGCACGGTTCCTGCCATGGGCACCAGCCCTAAATTCATTCAAGGTGCGTTGGCGCATCGGTTGGCGCAGATGATGGACCCAGATCTTGACCCTGAAAAGCAGATGTTGCCTTGGATCAACCCGGCGTTTTCTGACATTATCGCGGCCAACAAATGTGGGTTTCTCGATAAATCAGGCACCCGCCAATATGGCGTGATGGAAGAATTAGGTCGCGCGTGGCGCGAGGCGCGGCATATCGAAAAGACTGTGATTGATGGCAAAAGCATTTGGGTGGTTACACCGAAATAGCCTTTGGTTTCGCTGCTGTGGGTGACGCACCGTCATATTTTTGAGCTTTGCTTTACAGTGGGTCATCGTGCCCCCTATCCTTTGCTTATCAAAAAGGGGGTGCGGCATGAATGGTGCGGAAAGTCTGGTTCATACGTTGGTGAATTGCGGGGTGGATACGTGTTTTGCCAACCCGGGCACCAGTGAAATGCATTTTGTTGCGGCGCTTGACCGTATTGCCGGTGTGAAATGTGTTTTGGGGCTGCAGGAAAACGTCGTTACAGGCATGGCCGATGGCTATTTCCGGATGGCGCGCAAACCGGCGGCGACATTGCTGCATTGTGGGCCGGGGTTGGCCAACGGCATGGCGAATTTGCACAATGCCCGACGCGCGCGCAGCGCTGTGGTAAATGTGGTGGGCGATCAGGCCACCTATCACCGGCCCCACGA
>Ga0181563_10004183_pt1 | contig 13489 bp, 11 predicted proteins | sample 011ome_25_FD_133759 | JGI IMG/M metagenome (GOLD analysis project Ga0181563, IMG submission 133759) | Coastal salt marsh microbial communities from the Groves Creek Marsh, Skidaway Island, Georgia - 011512CT metaG (megahit assembly) | ecosystem: Environmental > Aquatic > Marine > Intertidal... | reverse complement strand
CTCTGCGACTTTGACACGTTATCGGTTGCTATTCCGGCATCGTTTTGAGTTAACCTGCAACGGTTTTATTTCCACTGCGAAGCTGCAACTCCTGTTGGTGTAGCATTTCGTTCGATTTGTTTGGTTTCCGAATGAGGCGATCTACGTTTGTGTTTGCTTGAGATCGACTAATCCAACGGTCCACCAGCCGTATCAAAGATGGTTTTCGCAACCTTGTTTCCAAGATTCGGGTTGCTCGTAGGGTTGTGATTCGGAGTATGATGGGGACTCGGGGCATCTGAGGTTGCATCGCGTGAAAGACACTTGATCGGCCCGAAAATAATGGCAGTACCACGGCTTCGATGTTGACGATTTCGATGGTATAGGGAATTGTCAATTTGCATCAATCGATTTAACGGGCGATTTGGTTCCAAGCAAACGACGAGTGATCATGGCACGACATCGCTACCTGATTCCACGACGCAGCTTTCTACGTGGAGTCGGTGTTTCTGTTGCTTTACCACTCCTCGATATCATGTCGGCGGACTCCAGGGCAGCGACAGCGTCGAGTCGTCCCGCCACACGAATGTGCGTGCTCTACAAAGGCTGCGGGGTGAACCCCCACTCATGGGACATTGTTGGTGGCACCGAGACCGAATTTCAGCTCTCGCATCTTCTCGAGCCCCTTGATTCGGTAAAACAGGACATACTCGTCCTAGGTAACCTTGATAACGAAGGTTCATCGGATCACATGGACGCCCCAGGGACGTTCATGAGTGGTACGCGTCATCAAGACAAGCAACGTTACTCGTTCGATCAGCGGATTGCTGACGCGATCGGTCACCAAACGCCCATTAAGTCCTTGCAACTGACAGCCGACAAGGCGTGGAAGCAGCATCCTTGGCTAAACATTCTTTCCTACGATCAAGACCATCAGCCTTTGACGGGGCAGCATGATCCCCAGCTTGTTTTTGATGAATTGTTTCGTGATTACACGCAGGCGAAAAGAGACGAAGAAATCGTAAGCGTCTTGGATGGGGTGAAAGATGCAGCCGTGTCGCTTAGGCGAAAAGCAAGTTCGGCTGATCAGAAAACGCTTGAGCACTACTTTGATTCAATTCGCGAAGTTGAACGAAGTATTGAACAGACAAGAGCGAATCGTCGGGTCTTGCCAATTGATGACAAGTTGCTGAGCATCGATCCTAATCTGAGTGTGGGTAATCTGGGTGAACGGATCAAGGCGATGCTCGATCTGATCACGCTTGCGTTTTGGACGGATTCGACCCGTGTCATTTCCTGCATGCTCGCCAATACCAACAGTCGTTCGCATTACGATTTCATGGGCGTCGATGCGGAGTTCCATTATGTCTCGCACCATGTACGCAATAAGAAAGTGTTGCCCGACTATGACCGTATCAATCGTTGGCACACGGGACAGCTCAAGTATCTCATTGAGCGACTAAAGGGAATCCGCGAAGGCGAGGGAACGCTGCTGGATCAATCACTTATCCTTTGGGGATCAGGTATCAAACATGGTGATTATCATTCGCTAACCGATCTGCCGCTGATTTTAGCGGGCGGTGCGGGTGGAAAGGTTTCGCTAGGCCGTCATGTTCGTTATCCACAGGCCCAACCACATGCAAATTTACTTTTAACACTCATGAGTCTCATGGGGTGCAAAGATCAATCGATTGCTGATTCAACCGGTGTCTTGGACGGTATCTCGAGTTCTGCTGGTTTTTCCGCGACGAACCACGATGACGGTTCTTGGAAAATCATTCAACACGACGCGACGACGATGGAGGCCAAGGGGTTATTGCGAATTCGGATCGATGGAGAGGTGGAGTATTATCAGCTGGAATTATCGGATCATTCGATTTTAGAAATACGCATTCCTTACATGAATAATCACCGATTGCGGTTTGATCGGTGTGTTGGAAAAGTCGTGACGATCAAGGGCGAATACCGCGAAGAAGGCGGCGTTAAGAAGTTCGTGTCGTTAGCTTCGGTAACGGTTCAAATCTAATAGAGCGTGAGAGAGAAAGTTGAGCCGATTGTTTTGTCTGATTCTTTCGATATGGATCATTAACGTCACTACTGAAAATACTCGTTCAGTGGCAGGGGATCTTTCTTTAGCGATCAATGTGCTGTGGGACAACTGCCTGGGTTGTCATGATTCACCGACCAGCGAGGGCGGCGTCGATCTGACAACGCTCCAACCGACCAACGAGGCGAATACGAGTTCATCCGATTGGTCAGAGAGTCAAAAACGGTTGTGGGGAAAAGTCGAAAGGGTAGTGCGTCGTGGTCAAATGCCACCCGAAGATCAAGGTCCACTGCAACCGACTGAAAAACAATCCATTCTTACAGCCTATTTCGATACGTTCGTACTTCGTGATGGGAAGCCGCATATCGGACCGACACCGCTGCGACGTCTGACGCGATACGAGCTAGATAATACACTGCGGGATCTACTTTGGCCGAATCATCAATCATCTCAGGCGACAGCGAGCCCGTTGGTTGGTACCTCTTTGGTCGAGCAAGTGCCAACGGATCTTCCTGGGAAATCAGGTTTCGACAATGATGCGACTCGAATGCAGGGACTTCGGCCGCCGTTACGTGAGATCGCAGAGGCCGTCCATCTGGCTGTCAATCCACTCGCGACTGATCCTGAACGATTCAAATCGGTGTTCAGTCAAACGCTAAGCGGCGATTCCAACGAAGCGAACGCAGAGACCGTGCCTTTAGCGGATGCTGAGACCATCCGCAGCCTTTTACAGATGTTTATTTCTAATGCGTGTCGCTGCGATCAACATCGTGCCAGTGATTTAGCAGGCATCTATCTTGATCAATTTCAGCGACTAGAGAACCAGCAGGGGACTGAGACCGATCGATTTCTTCGAGTGATCGAGATGATTTTGGTTTCACCGGATTTTCTCTATCGCGTTGAACATTCTCGCGATCAAACAGTTCCTTATCCGGTTACCGGAATCGAGTTGGCAACGCGTCTTTCCTATTTTCTTTGGGGAACCATGCCGGATGCGTCGTTAAGAAAGGCGGGCGTGACCGGCGAGTTACTGAATCAAGCAACGCTACTTGCGGAGGTGAAGCGGATGCTGGACTCGCCAATGCGGTTATCACTCGCAGATAATTTTGCTTCTCAGTGGCTAGGGTACAACGAGCTCATTGACAACCGTCAGTACCTAGTTGATGAAGCGTGGAACCGACAGTCTTATGAGGAAGTGTTCTTTTTTATGGACGAAATGATTCGATCGGATCGTTCAATCCTCGATCTGATTGACAGCGAATGGGGCTTTCTGCGTCAGGCAAAGGTACAAGACCCGGGCAACACCTATCAGTTGCTAGACCCTGCCATTTTTTCTGCGATACATGCAGACGTGGACCGATCGCGTTACCTCAAAAAAAAATTAGGTTCGGCTAACACATCGCCGCCCGTGCTGGTGAAGATGACATCGGGCCACGGTGGGATTCTGACAAGCCCGGCGGTAATGCGAATCACTGCATCCAAGAATCGTACCAGTCCGATTCGACGCGGCGTTTGGGTTTTGGAGACATTGATTGGGCGTGAGATGGAGCCGCCTGCGGATATACCTCCGCTGGAAGAAGCGATGGAGCAGTTGGTAACGATTAATAATCCGACGGTTGCCCAAATTTTAAAACAGCATGTGTCGCGATCCGAGTGCGTGTCGTGTCACAAGTCGATCGATCCCTTGGGGCTCGGACTTGAAAACTTTTCGCCACTGGGCGAGTGGCGGATCGAGTATCCAGATCGTAAACCGATAGAGTCCGGTGGCATGATGCCTAACGGAGAACGCTTTGCAAATCCTGCCGAATTCAAACGGCTGATACTCGGGCTGTATGGTGACGAGATCGCCGAGAATTTTGTGGCGAAATTATTTGCCTATGCGATCGGTCGTCCCTTAGAGCCGTACGATCGGGCTTCGCTTGATCGCGTGATGGGGGTCGTGCGTAAAAAGGGGTATCGTGTGACCACTGCGATTGAACAGATCGTGCTGACACCGCAATTTCGCTTCCGACAGGATGATTAGCTGATAATCTAGGTTTCGCAATCACTTAGGCTGAGCGTTTCAATCGGCCGCACGTGAGATATTTATCGCACAACGTTGTATGTCACAGTAGATTTGGGTTCTACAGTCGCTGCTTTCTCTTTAAAAAACGACTCCGGTGAGTTGCAGCCGATAGCAGGAATCAACTCTCTGTTGTTATCATTTGCCGACCGGCATGTCACGTTGCTAATGTGGCGACCGTGTGGTTCGAAGTCGCCTAGCATTGTTTTCAATTGAGCTGAAGTCATGGAGATCAGACATCGGCTGGTAGCCGGAAAGTTACGGGTCGATCTACAAGGAGCCCTTGGTAACGAAACCGCGGGACAATTCGTCGATTTTGTTTCCGAATCCCTAAGAGAGGGTCGAGATCAAATCCATGTCAGCCTAGCTGAGATCAGTTATCTGAGTTCGGCGGGAATGTCTGCGTTGGTTACTGCGAGAAGAAAAACCATCGCGGTGGGGGGACTCTTTTCTATCACCGAGTGTTCACCTCAAGCCGAGAAGGTTCTCCGGCTGACCAAGCTACTCGCTGTTCTGCAACAGACCGATTCACCGTCCGGCTCCATAACCCATGCCGCCGACCACGTAGGTTCGAAATCCGTTCTGCATGAAAGAAATGGTTTTCAATTTGAAGTCACGGCCCTCGACTGCGATTCCGTAGGGACATCTCTTGAGACCATTGGTCGCGTCAATCTACAGGCAACGGGTCATGAAACAGCAAACATGACGACCGTGGACTGCCAAAAGAATCGTGTTGCAATTGGATTGGGTTCGCTCAGAAGAGAGGTGGATACAACCGGCGAAGTGATGAGTGTTTTTGGGGCGGTTTGTCAGTCTTCCACTACCTATTCAAGACCACCGGATTATTCCGTTGCGGAGGGTGAATTTACTCCAGAGGTCAATTTCTGTTACGGCCTGCAGTGTGGGGACAACTTTAGCCATTCGATTCACTTCCGCGCAGACGAGGACGCGGAAAGACCCTATATCGGACTATCGTCACTGGTTAACGGGGTGATGGAGATCAGTGGTCAATCTCAGAGTGCGTTCGTCATGGTTGCCGAATGTGAAGGGTTGGTGGGAGCGCAGTGGAGAAGATCGAATCAGGTCGTGGTTGAAGATGATGGAGGAGAAGTGAATGAGCCATCGATCTTTAGTTTTCCCGGAATCAAAAATTGGATCTCTTATAATCCTGAGCCGACTTATCAGCGATGCTTAGCCGTAGTTTGCGGGATTGCCTGCCAAGAATCATCGCAGGACTTTGATCAAATCAAGCCATTCGTGCGACCGATGGATAGCGAGTCACGCTGTCATTCCCATTTTCATGCAGCAGTTTTTCCCTACCAGCCGATACGGCGAGAAGTGATTGCTCCTCAAGCATTTGTTCTCGAGTTGTTCCGCCAAGGCGCCATCATGGACGTCCAGCACCTACTTCGAGATGACCGAGATTTAAGAGGACCAGGGGAATCGACCTTCCGTCGAGGAATCTGCTGGATTTCGCCCGTGCAAAATATTTGTCAGTGGGAGATGCAATCATGACTTTGCTGATTGGATCACTCACCATCGGTTTGATTCTATCGTTGCTCGCTTTCGGAATCCTGATCAGTTTCCGAGTGGTGGTGTTCGAGGATCTAACCGTTGATGGTTCCCTGGCTCTGGGCGGTGCTACCGCAGCGGCTCTGGTGATCGGAGGATGGCATCCCGTCGCAGCAACCTTGTTGGGCGCTTTCGCATCAGGAGTTGCCGGTATCTGCACCGGTACGCTGCATCACGGTTTTGGCATCAATCGACTTCTATCGGGGATTCTCGTCATGACGGCGCTCTACTCCGTGAATCTGCGTGTGATGGGAAAGAGTAATATACCACTGATGCATGAACGCACGGTGATGTCCTATGCAGATTGGCTTTCCGACGCTTTATTCGGCACCACGTCAGTGATTAATGTTTTTGGCTGGGAGGCAGTGGGGCGTGACATCGCCGGCTTGTTGCTGGCCCTGCTTTTAACATTGGTGATTGGCATCACCTTGTACATTTTCTTCCGTACCAACCTCGGAGTTGCGATGCTCGCGGTAGGCGACAATAGCCGGATGATTCGCGCACTCGGAGTGAACGTGGGTTTCCTGACCACCGCAGCGCTGTTTGTTGCCAATGGTTTGATTGGGTTAGCTGGCGCGCTAATGGCACAGTATCAAGGATTTGCCGACATACAGATGGGAATCGGAATGTTGGTGTGGGGCGTAGCGAGTGTGATTCTCGGAGAGTCACTGGTTCAGTCCAACAAAATCGGGCTTCTGATTGCTGGAGCCGTGATGGGAAGTGTGTTGTTTCGTCTACTGGTAGCGATTGCACTTCGATGGGGATTGAATCCCAACGATTTAAAGTTGATTACGGCGTTGGCAGTTTTTGCGGCTTTGGTGCTCCCACGATATTTGTCTCAGGTGACCCAATTCTTTCGAAGGTTAAGTGATGCTGCAGATCTCAGACGTTCGTAAGACCTTTTTTCCACGGACTCCGAATGAAGTACGTGCATTGCAGGGTGTAAGTGCGACCATCCCCAAAGGGACATGGCTATCTGTTATCGGTACCAATGGTTCGGGTAAGTCATCATTGTTAAATGCAGTTGCCGGATCTTTTATTGTCGATTCGGGGGCGATACGGATAAACGATCAAGAGGTCACGAAGTTGCCCGAGCATCGAAGGGCTCGATGGATTGGCCGTGTTTTTCAGGATCCCTTCAGCGGTACTGCCCCCACGATGACCATTGCGGAAAATATGGCCTTGGCAGTGCGTCGGGGCAAAGTTCGTGGTCTTGGTCTCGCATTGTCGACCGCACAGCGAAGAGATTTCCGTGACCGCGTTGCCGCAATGGGATTGGGATTGGAAGATCGACTCGATAATCCGATCGGTACACTCTCTGGTGGACAGCGACAGTCGCTCACGCTGTTGATGGCGGTGTTGAAAAAGCCGGATCTGCTACTCCTTGATGAACATACGGCGGCCCTTGATCCCAAGAGTGCGGACCAGGTGATTTCGCTTACCAAGCAATTCATTGAGCGTGATTCGTTGACCACTTTGATGGTAACGCATTCGATGCAACAAGCTGCCTCGCTCGGTGATCAGTTGATCATGATGGATCAGGGAAGGATCATTCATACGTTAGAAGGCGACGCAAAAACACGTGCAATGCCGGCTGATCTGTTGGCAAAGTTTGAAGCGGTCCGTCAATCAAAGCAATTGGATCGGTCGGCGGCCGAAGTTCTACAGTCTCAATACGTTTAAGAAACATCGAGTCTATTTTGTCTCATTTGATCTCATCAACCAAGAAAGCGATGCGTCACGTCGCTGTTGGACTCTCTCTCATTCTGCTTGCGTCGTGCATCTTGCTCTGGTCGGATCCCAAAAGGAAAGCCAAGCAGGCGGGGGCTGATACACGTCTAAATGTTGCGTTACTCAATTATACGTCTGTCCCAGTGCTCGAAGACGGTCAGCGAGGCATGGTCGATGGACTAGCCGAGTCTGGATTTGAGAATGGCAAGCAGATTGAGATTAAGCGGTTTAATGCGGAGGGGGATCGTGCAACCGCTGTTCTGATGGCGAAGGAGGTCGTCGGCGGTAAGTATCAGGCAATCCTCACGCTTTCTACCCCGATGTTGCAGGCGGTTGCCACCGCCAACGAGTACACGCAGCAGACGCATATCTTTACCTTGTCGACTGATCCCGCCGGAGCAGGTGTCGGGATTGATCGCGATGATCCCACCAATCATCCGCCCTACATGATCGGGTACGGAACGATGCAGCCCGTAGCGGAGATCTTCGCATACGCTCGACAGGCTTTTCCGAACTTGAAAAAGGTCGGGGTTGTGTGGAATCCAGCGGAATCCAATTCAGAGGCATCAACGTTGTTGGCTCGCAGCGCTTGTAAGGAGATGCAAATCGAGTTAGTCGAAGCAACGGTTGACACCGCCGCTGGGATTTTGGATGCGGTAAAAGCGGTTTTGGCGAAGGATATCCAAGCGATTTGGGTCGGCGGTGATACAACGGTCGCCTCAGGACTCGACACAATGATCAATACTGCCGCACAGGCGAAAGTGCCGGTTTTCAGTAATATTCCAGTTGATATCGAAAAAGGTGCCGTGTTTTCGCTCGGTGCTGACTACTACCAAGTTGGGATCGCGAGTGGAAAACTTGCTGCACGAATCCTTAACGGTGAATCTCCCGCAAAACTGCCTGTTGAAAATTATGCGCCCAAATTGTTGGCGATCAATTTTCAGGCCATCAGCCAATTTAAGCCCACTTGGAACTTTCCAAAGAATTGGGAAGAGGAGGCTCAGTTTGTGGTGGACGTCAGTGGCAAGAAAGTTTCGAAGGAATGATTGCCTGTCCTGTAGGTGTAGACGCTAGAAATAGTCAATCAAAAGTAAACGGGTCGACCCAAAAAAGGCTACCGCATCGAATGCGATAGCCTCGTGAAATAGGGAATGACTTGCTGTCATTCGTTTCGTTCCTATTCGCCAGTAGCTACTTTGGTTTCTGGGGCTTCGTCAGCGGCCTCAGCACCGCTAATCGCTGCTTTATCTGCTGCGATCATGTCTTCATATAATTCAAGTGCCGCTTCTTGTCCTTCCGTCATCTTGGTTGGCTCGGACGAGCCGCTACACCCGACGAAGCCTAGTGACAAACAGAGGCCAAAGTTCGAATAGAAATTTCATCACGATATATTTTTGGGATATCTGGGAGTTTTAAATTCGGAAAAAAACAACAGGTTGGGTCCGAAATGAAGTTCGCAATCACAACCTGTTTTTCCTTGAAGTGCGCCGTTGTCTACAGATTCAATTGTTTCTCGATGGTTTCCTTGTCGGCGAGTGTTCGGATATTGCGGTCACCTAGGTCCGTTGCGATCTCACCCATCATGATCGTATCGGCTAGCCCATCGAGGATATCTGGAAAACGCATCTCTTCGTGAACAACGAACATGCCACGATTAGACGCTCGGTTATGGATCGCGCGTCCATTGTTCCAAGCAGAACGCTTACATGGGTTGGTTCGATTTCGAAACTGTTTCGCACGCTGGATCGAATAGACAAACGAATCACCCAAACACATGGCGTAGATGGTACGCCCGAGTGTGGGGAGACCTACGACTGGATCGCTGAGGTAACGGAGCGTAGGGATCTCGTTTGCCCATGGAACGTTCCTAGCCTGACTCGGGACGGGACCGATCGCTGGCCATGAGTTGGGTGGCGCATGACGGTTCCGGGGTTCACCGAATCTTTGGTGTTGGGATTTGAGATTTGTTCCCATACTGCTTGTTGTTTGAAGAAATGTGTCAGTCCAACCAGCGCTTAGTCGCCAAGAGTTGGAGTGTGAAAGGGTGGTCCACCAATTGTCGTTGGGGCCGGAGTTGTCGTAAGGCGGTGCGCTGCCCGTTCCAGCGCTATCCATACCAACGCTGCTCGTTCCATCGCTATCCACACCAGCGCCGAGGATCGGTAATTGCTTGTGGACACTATGGTATTGTTGAACCGCAAAGCCAATCTGTTTGGAGTTGTTACTGCAGCTCATTCAGCGGGCTGCTTCTCGAGCAGCTTGAACCGCCGATAAATGAAGACCAACGAGAATACCGATGATCGCTATCACCACCAGTAATTCCACCAAGGTAAAACCTTTTCTTGGTTGTCATTTCACATAACGTCCATCAAAAAATTGGAGTGACAAATTGGACGTTGATTCGATCGAAATCACCAGCTATCCGGTAGAGTTACCTTGGTCGATAGGGGCGAACAATCATCCGAGCCGTTGCAGTGCCTATCGGTCTCCCGGAATAGCAACAGGACTTTCCGGAATATCCATAAATGCAACGTAAATCAAGCGACCTGTATTGGTGTTTCAGGGATCCGCAGGCATCTAAATAACGGCTCGATGGGAATTCCAGCTGCCTCGTCGACGTTAATCGGTTGCGTTGTCCGAGCTCTCCATGATTATTCAAGATCGCTACGGCAACAAAAAATCGCTGGTAACCGAGCAGGTCACCAGCGATCTCGAATTTTATTCTTGGATGTTGAACCTACTGATTCAATTGAGATTCAATCGTTTCCTTGGATGCTTTGGTACCAAGTGAACCCCAGAGGCCGTAAGGGCTTTGGGAGCCTGGCGAACGGTTTCCTGTGCCGTTTTGCCAAACGTTTCCCGCTCGTGAATCCCCAGCCTCAACCGAATCGGTCATGAAAACAACCGCACCGTCGGCCATCAGGATATGACATCCGCCTTGGTGTCGACTTGATGGAGGAAATACGCCACTGTTGCCGGCATTGTTACCACTGCAGACCTCACGGTTTGGAGGAAGAATGGTGTGCATGGCCGAGTAGGTAAGCCAGGTGTCGGCCCATCGGTAACCGCGACCCCAAGTTGCATTTCCGGTGAGACCGGAACGCCAGACTCTTGGCCTTTCTGGATCAATTTCGTCGAGGACTTCCGCGCAGTATTTAGGATTGTCTCGAACCTCGTTCGGCGGATTCAGGGCCGCGCCATGGTTGATTGGGTAGGTCGTGATGTCACGATCTCCCAAGTCGGTGGCGATCTCACCCATGGCAATCGTGTTTGCCAATCCGTCGAGAATGTCGCGGAATTTCACCTCGGCGTGCATCACAAAGATTCCACGATCTGCTGCACGTGATCGCTGTGCCCAGCCGCTAGAATCCAGCATTTTCCAGCCGGGATTCTGATTGGTTCTCGCACCAAAGTTTTTGGGGCCGCGTACCGACCAGTCAATCGAATCGCCCATGCATACCGCATAGTTGGTTCGTCCGAGCGCTGGAAGTCCAACGCCCGGGTCGCTAGGGCAACGAAGGGTTGGGATTTCCGTCACCCACGGCACATAGCGTGATCTCGATGGGTTGGGGCCCATTGCCGGGAATGGTACGCCAAGCGGTGTTCCTGGGTTGGCCGCATCCTTGCGGCTGGGGTTTGCAATCTGTTCCCATAATGCTTGTTGTTCCATGAACGGAGTAAGCCCGACCAATGCGCTTAGCCGCCAAGAGTTCGCGTTGGTGCGATTGTCCCACCAACTCTGCGTTGGACCAGTGCCGCCGAGTGGACCAGCACCGCCTGGGGAATCCGTTCCGCCACCGTGAATCGGTAGCTGCTTGTAAGCACTGTGATAATTATGTAACGCCAAGCCAATCTGCTTGAAGTTGTTACTGCAACTCATCCGTCTTGCTGCTTCTCGAGCAGCTTGAACAGCAGGTAGCAACAATCCGACAAGTATGCCGATAATCGCGATGACTACTAACAATTCAACGAGCGTGAATCCATCGCGTGAGCCAAGACCAAGTCGTTTCATAGACAAACCCTGTAGCGGTTAGATAAGAATAAAGAAGAATACTTTCCAGCAGACATCAGATGAGCAATCTTGCGATCCGAGAACCAAACATGGCATCTCTTTGTGTCGAGGGGGGCATCCACTTTTTGGGAAGGGAGTACCTTTAATCCAAAAGGTTTGAACCGCCGAAAATTATGTTCAACTGTGCAGTGTGAAAGTTACCTTCACTGTTAAACTCTTACATCGTGAAAACTCTTAAAAGTCTCACAGTTGCTTCATTCCGCAAGCGATTTGGACAAGAGGGATATTCACCGCGAAGTCTTGGTTTAGGCGACTGGGGGGTTCCCAAACTCAGGAGACTTTCAGTTGGCTTAGCTAGGTTTCCCGCAGGTCTGGGTACGGTTCATTCGAACGAATAGAGGAAAAGCAGAATGGTGAATCGGGCAATCGAATCGCTCTTACATAAGACGTTGAATGAGATAAACTTTTTCAATGTCAGCGTATGTTTAACTGACAAGTTACCCAACCTCCAACCGACCTCAAGACAATGAAAACTTTCGCCACCTTTGCCTTCGTATCGCTTTCCCTGTTCTTGTTGAGCGGGTGTGGCGGATCCAAGGAGAGTACCAATATCGCCGAGCAAGCATCGGTTTCAGATTTGGAAGCTTACGAGGCAGAGATGGCCGCCCAAGAAGCTGAAATGAACCAATCCATGGAAGCGGCCAGCGAGTAGGCTTGCGCGAAGTTCATCGAACCGTTCGCTCTCCATCACGGTTCAACATCGCTTTTTGAAAATTTGATGGGAAACCGTTTCGCCTTCTTTCTGCGGCGAGACGGTTTGGTTGATTAGGCAGCAACTGCGTTGCCTGATCACACTTCAAAGCGTTCAATTGAGGTTGCTCGGGTATCTGAAAATGCAAAGGTATCAAAACGTTTACCTTTGCATCTGGCTAAAAACTTGCGACGTGATACCCAATTGCACAGCGGACTCTCATCCGAGACCTATGCAGAAACAGCTGATTCAAAGCCAATTAGCCCCGTGCGAAAAGGAGTTCAAAAAGCCCCGTGCGAGAAGGAGTCAATAGCGTTGAAAAAGGCGATCTCCCCCAAGATCAACCTTCTCAATCGCTTCTGACTAAAAGAGTGTCTTACCGCCGGTTTATACGCCAATCAATTTGGAACATTCGCGAAGTTTTTTTTGTCCCTGATCCGCTGGCCAATTTTCTGCGGTTTAAAATGGGCGCTTGCCGAGGTCACTGGGAATCAACCGCCGGCTTAAATAGTAGTTGCACAAAGTGGTACAGATTATTTCGCCAATGCGTTGCGTCGTGCCCGTGTGCATCAACGTTCCACTCGTGAGGCACTCCTTTCTCGTCCAAGTAACGTTGCATCCTTTGGCTAACGCGAATCAAGCCGTCTTGATTACCACACGACAAAAAGAGGAGCCGAAGTTTTTCTTTGGTGTCGCTGGGTTTAGGCAACAATTCTTGTGGACTCTTGGTGTTGGGGGCTGAGGAGAAGCCGCCGATCCACGCAAACTTGGACAAGTTGGTCAGCCCAATGTTCAGGGACTGACCGCCCCCCATAGACAGTCCAGCGAGCGCTCGATGTTCACGATCCGCTTGAACTGAATATCGTGACTCAATTGTTGGGATCACATCACCCAGTAGGTCTGCTTGGAATTTTTCAAAAGCTGGAGCAGCGGCAAAAACATTTCCTTCTGCCCGGTCATTTTTTTGAGCTCTCCCATTGGGCATCACCACGATCATGGGGACAATCTTGCTATCGGCAATGAGATTGTCCAACAGAACATCAGGCGTCGCAAAATGCTGCCACTCGGTTTCATCTCCCCCAATGCCGTGCAGCAAATATAGGACTGGATAGCTATTGTCGCTCGAATAACCCGGGGGTGTGTAGACATTCATCTTGCGTCTGGTTCCAACGGACTGTGAGTCGTACTCAATCATTTCGAGCTTGCCCTTGGGCACAGCTTCGCGTGATTGGACGATCGCATCGGTTGGTTCCGGATAATTCTGTTTGTCTTGGGGGCCGAGTTCAACGGGGCCACCAAAACCTCCTCTCGGGGGTCGATTTTGTTGGCCAACTG
>Ga0181563_10004167_pt1 | contig 13516 bp, 7 predicted proteins | sample 011ome_25_FD_133759 | JGI IMG/M metagenome (GOLD analysis project Ga0181563, IMG submission 133759) | Coastal salt marsh microbial communities from the Groves Creek Marsh, Skidaway Island, Georgia - 011512CT metaG (megahit assembly) | ecosystem: Environmental > Aquatic > Marine > Intertidal zone... | reverse complement strand
GCAACATCACCGACATCTGCGCCGAGGTTGTTAAACTCTATCCTCCACTCCTCAAAGGTAGTACTAGCTGGTACGTTACGATCTGCCATTATTTCTTATCCATTAACTGCATCAATAGAGATTTGATTTCGTGCATTTCGCACTTTAGACTATTTATCTCTCTTACCGTATCTCTTAGTTGATCTCGTTCTTTCTTTCTTTGTTTCATTGAATCCATATAAGTATCATACTCAGAACGAGATGTGTTAATAATAGCTTTACTACTCACATCTCTTGCTAGTCCAGTGTATCCTTCTACTTTAAGTCTATCCATCTTATAACGCCAATGCAATAATTCTGAGGTTTTTAACCCTTGGAACTTCAACAGTTGATGTTGATTTAAATTCTAGTTTAATAGCAGCAGTCGAGAAACTATTCAATCCACTGATTGTATATTCTCTTTCTGCAAAGCTTGTTGGGTTTTCGTCTGGATTATCAACTCTATCAGATGTTGCAAGAACATATGGGATATTATCAAATTCTCTTGTATCCCCTTCTTCAACAATCTTATAATAAACCTCAATCGAAGCTGGATCTGGACGGTTTGCTTCAAACAATATCTTCAATGCAGTTGCTGGGTTGTCAACTGTAAATCTTCTTGTTACATAGTTTGATGCATTCGATGATCCAGTTGGTGCAATACCACCCAAATATCTTTCGTGTTGTGTAATCACAGCAGTACTTGTAGTTTCATTTGATGGAACTGGTGTCAATCCAACAGACGAACCATCAGATGCAACAGACGTAATTGTAAACGTACTGTTATTGCTTGATGTGCCAGAGATTGTAATTTCTTTACCAATATCAAGTGTCAAGAATTCATCTTGTATACCAGAAACAGCAGTTGTCATATTTGAGTTTGTTGCACTGAATACAATTGAACCAGCAGCATTTGAAACTTCTCTATCATCAATAGATGCAACATTGTAAGTTGATCTTGTGTAGTTTGAAATCTTGTTAGAAGTCAAACACAAAGATACTCGTTCTGAGTCAAGTACTGGCGTGAGCCATTCACTGGTGGTGGTCATATTACATACAACATTTGCAGATGTACCAGAAATCGCATTGTTGTTTCTACCACCATTCAAATTTGTATTTTGGTTTTGTTCACTTGCAACAATTTCTCTTTCGTCTGGATAGTAGTTTGAATTCTCTGAAATGTTTGTTGTTGCATTCTTAGAATAACCAGTATCCATACCTGTCCAACGATATGTAATATCTGTGCCAGGCAGTTTGACTTGTGAGACTGCAAGTTGAATTACATCACCAGCAATGTTTCTGGTTGCAGTAATACCAGCACCACCAACAAAGTCGTGTGTAAGACTTGCAAGTGTACCACCAACAACATCACCAGCAGTTACAGGAATTGTATAGCTGTCGAAGTCAACATTACTCACGGTGTGTGTTGCATTAAAGAAGTCTGAGTCGATACCAATTGTAGCACTGTTCGCACCATAGTATCCATCAACTACACCTCTGATATTTACTTCATCACCATTTTGCAATCCATGATTTTCATGTAATACACGAATCAATCCTGAGTTTGTGTTTACCTCAAATGGATCTGTTTTAAGTGCCTGACGAGGGACACGAGAGTTGATAAATGTTGGTGTACCAATTACTCCAGTATTAAACTGAGCACGATACAAAGTAAACTTCACATCACGATATTGGTGTGGTGTCCAAACCGAACCGTTTTGTGATAGGAACAATGTACCTGTCAATGGGTTAGAAGAAATGGTTCTTCCATCAGCAAGGTTTGTTGCTCCAACTTCTGAGAAGAATACTCTACAGCCAGGTTCGTCAACCTTAACAACGAAGGCATATTCAGCATCATCTTTTAGATAAATTGGAGAGTCAAATTCAAATGTTGTTGCAGCAGTTGCATCCTCAGACACATTGATTTCTTCTGGTTGAAGAATTTTCTGTGCAAGAACTTTATTTGATGGGTGTCCATCAATCGCATCTGTCAACTGAACATAAACAGGTCGTGTACCAGCAGTTTGGAAGAACAAATCAATCTTAGTAACAAAGGCACCTTCTTGACCTTGGTTGATAAATGTTTGTCCCAATGGATCGTGGCCGGGGCTGCCGCCACCGTCACCGCCATCACCTCTAGGGGGTGGCGGAGGCGGAGGTGGAGGTGGTGGAGGATCAGCAACAAATCTGCTTCCCACAACCCTTGTAGATGTGTTTACACCACCACGAACTGTTCTTGTAACTTCTCTTGATTGTTGTCTACGGTCACGAACAAACTCTGCCTTTCTAACATTAAGGATTGTCTGTTCTCTTTCCTCTGCAATACCAGTTGCACGATAAATTCTTTCTGCCTTAGATGTAAAGGCACCTCTTTCCTGACTATTGTTTACGTTATCAATAAGTCTGAATACACGTTCACCAGTTCTGAAACGAAGCGAATCTGTGTTTGGAATATAGTAGACACCAATGAACTGTCCATTAGAGTTTGTTACCAAATCAGAGGCATTTGTTTTCATTGGTGGGTTGGTTGTAGTTGAAGAACTATCGTTAATAGAATTAATGGTAACTTGGTTTACACCACCACCAAAGGTTGATCTACGACTAATTGTACCAGTACAAATATCACCTACAGCAAAACCATTCAAGACGTTTGTTGCAAAGATATCTCTTCTAGAAGTTGTGCCTGGGCCTTCCATATTAATATGGGCAGTTGCCTGCAATCTCTGACAAGAACCACCAGATGTATATGTCGAAATAGTTCCTAAGTTTCCACCATCCAACTCTTCAATTGTGATAGTGTTAGTTGAACTATTAACAGCAGTGACAAGATAGTTATTCTTTCTGGAAACTCTATAGTTAAGTCTTGTTGAACCACCAATACTACTAAACTGAACATGGTGGCCAGGAGAAATACCTGCTGTTGAAGCAACTGTGATTGTCGCTACCGTATTACTATTCTTAACAACACCAGTTACGTTTGTTGCAGTATGTGTTTGGTTACGAATAATGTCACCGAAGTTAAATGCTTGTGCGGCATCATCTTCACCATCCCATGCACGAGCATTATCGTCTGCACCTCTAGAGCCTGGCGCTTGCAATTGTCTTGGGTTTAATCTAATGTTTGTACCAGAGACATTGAAAACATCAGCAGGGCGAACATAGTCGTTTACTTTCTCATTGTCAAAGAAAGCATGTAACTTTGTATTTGGTTTCAAGTTTCCTACAGTAACAGAAATGGGGCGAGAACGCATGAAAGGAATCATAGAGATGTTTGTAATTCTATCTCCAAGATTATTTGATTCCACTGTAGACTGAAGTGTTGTTCTAATTCCAGAACGAACCTGTCCTACCTGTTGTGAGAACACCTGTCTACTTTGAGTTGTCTGTGTTGTTGTAAACTGTGTACCACCACTAACTCTTGATGATGTTGTGTTGTTTCTACGAGACAGAACTTCTGTTCTTGTAGGAACTCTACGGCCATACCAGTTGTCTTGCCAGTTGTTCCAAACTGTACCAGTAACACCAGCTTCTTGTGCTAGTTCACGAATAACATCAAAGTTATTGTCATCATTCACCACAACATCTGGGCGGCGAGTAACATCGTTCCAATCATCAGAGTATGGTGTAAGAATAATCTCACCACTAAATGGTGCAACCTTATATGGGTTAGTATCGAAACTGTCTGATGCATATGGATTTTTAATATGTTCCACTTCAGTGTATGGCATAGTAATAATACCATCCACATGCATTACATAATTTGCAGCATCTCTACTTGAATCGTTATCAACCGCCTCAATCATTCCCACGTTATCTGTGAATGATTTTGGACGAGCCTCACGCTCTTGCATATCAATAGCAACATTATAATCTGGATTTTTAATATCACCAATAATGTGTCCAGTAAAGTTGTCTACAATAAATCCGTTTTTAAGTCTGTCAAATCCAGCAGAATCTTTTACCACCAATGCAGCAGTCTCTTTTTCCAAAAGGTTAAGAGATGTATAGTATTCTAGATTTGAAATTCTTCTATCCAGTTTACCAATGTCACGCATTGTGTATCTGCGATTGTCAAGTTTTGTAACTTGAATTTCATTTAGAGATACGACATATGGTTCATATACAATCTCAAACAGTGTCATACCACTGTCTGGTTGTTGTGGTTTCTGTGGGTCTAATGCTGGAACACCTTGAATAACATCAAACTCTCCAAGTCTATCCATAAAGAGAATATCCATTCTCGCAAGATAGTAGGAGAAGTCGGCTTCCATGTTTGTACCAATTGCTGGAAGTTCTGAAATAGATGCAGTAGCATTTGTAAAGTTTGTTCCACTGTCATCAATACGAGGACGGAAATCAATACAGTCTCTTAGTTCAAAGAAACTACCATCACCTTGTGATGAAGTGTAAGTTGGAATATCAACATAATCAACAACGCCGTCATAGGAGTCAACTGAGAAATAATCACCAGCACTATGTGTAAAGTAATCAAAGGTAATACGCAATGCACCAGTAGGAGCTGGTTGTCCTGGCTTTAGTTTAATTCTTGCAACATCATAGAATGCATCTTTTTGTCCATTATCAAAATCATATCTATTAGTGATATCAATAGCACCTGTAGAAGAATATGCACCATATCCACTAGTTGCCATAGATACAGATGTAAGTCTGTAACCATCTGCCTTACCTAAAGAAATAGACGTTGCTTGAACAGCAGTCTGTCCAGTAATATCTGTCGTTGCAGCTGTCTGAAGTGTTTTAGTTTTTTCTGTAGCATCATTTGCAGATACACGAATTGATGCAACCAATGTAACTGTGTCACCATCTGTTGTTGGGTTGGTAGAAAGAGTTCCTAAACCAGAAAATGTAATTGTTCTGTCTGAACCACTAAGTGACATATTAGAACCAGAGATATCTAGGATATCCCCAGCAGTACGTCCAGAGCCACCAGCTGGAGTATCAATAACTAGAGTATAGTTTTGAAGGTTTGCAGTTGGTTGGAATGTCTCTTCTGCACCGGCAACCGTAAACTGAACAGAACCAGAAGCAATTGCTTTCGCAGCAAACTTTCTTCTTACTGTATATGCAGTTGACTTTTCGTTATCTGGGTTTGCAGTCGAGTCCCCACGAATTTTTCTAACTCTGAAAAAGTTTGTTGGGAAAACTAGAAGTTTTTGGTCTGGGCGAACAAGTTCTGCTTTAAATCTTTTGATAGTACCACCTGTAACTGCGGCAGCACCATTTACATCTAGTGTAATAGATTGTTGGTTAACAACATTTGAACAGAACCAATGAATGTATCATTCAGATAGATAACATCACCAGCGTCAACTTCTTGCAGAAATACTGTACCAACACCTGTAATAGTAGTACTACCAGTACTTGAGGAAGCTGTACCAGTGAGTGATACAAGAGTTGGACTTATATTCGCAGTAAATGTAGCACCTGTGTTTTGAACTGACTTTACATCTCTTTCAAAGTCATATCCATCGTTCATGTTAATATCAAACATGCCCAACTTAAACTTTGTCTCAGATAGTGTACCTGTATAGTCACCATCATGTAGAATGAAAGAACGAACTCTAGCAGAACCAATGACACCAGACTGATTTAAATCCTCATACAATGTAAGAGATTCAAATTCATCAATCTGTGGAACACCAGTTACATTCTCAACAAGAACATAGTTTCCAACTGGAGTTTGAATTGGTTTATCGCTAACACGGCCGAAGGTTCTTGGTTTAGAAGAACGAACAAACTGTGTAGTCATTGTTTCAAGTTCATAACCTTCAACATATGCTTTGCCAGGCTCGATTGCAAAAACAACTTGGGCCTCATCACCGCCAGAAGCAGAATCATAAACACCACGGTTTGTTCCATCGTTCAAGTGTTCACGAGTTTCAACCATAAATGGACGAACCTCATAACTACCACTTTCATCAAATGTTCTACGAGCAAGTGTGTGTTCTAGTTCGTTATAGTCTGCATACTTTTTAAATTTCTCAATAACACCATCATTGACACGGCCCAATTCAAGGAAGTCTGTATCATCTGTTGCATTAAGAGTTTTCTTTGAAAGAGTGAGACTAATTTTAAATCTATGTGCGCCAGGAGCATTTACGTTTGATGTTCCAGCAGCGTTATCTAAAAGAGAACTATCTTCTTCTGGTGTGACAAAACTTTCAGTAATTGTCCAACCAATTCTATAAGAAGGATTAGTTCTATATCTTTCAAGAAGAATAATTTGTTCTGAGTTTTCAACAAAGTATCCATTAATAAAGTACACACCTTTGTGTACAAGTACAGCAGAACCAGTACCAACAGGGAAGTTAGTATCTTGTATGTTTGCACCAAGTTCTGTTACTTGGTTTGTAGTAAGTGATGGATTGTTTGCAACTGTGTTATCAGCATTTGTTGCAAGAATAGTTTCGCCTGCAGCAAATGTTTTAGTTTCACCATCTGTACCACTATCCTCATATTTAAAATAGATAGTAAGAGAGTAGTCGCCCTCTGCGGCTGTTGTATGAATTACTTTTGCTTTAACACCAGTTGTTTGTCCAGTGATAATTTTATTTTGAAAATCTGTTCTATAATCTTCAACGTCTTGTGCATTGTAGATTGAATCAACTTTAATATAATGGTATTCCATATCAAAGTTGATATCGCCTGGAATAACCATCGAACCCTGTTCAAAAATATGTTCACCGAAACTATTAATCTGTCTTTGAATGATAGATTGGAGTTGTGTAAGTTCACGAGCCTGAACAGAATAGCCAGGACGAAACATGACACGATGAAAATTCTTGTTTGCGTCAAAGTCATCAAAGTATGGGTTTACATTAAAGTTAGTAGCCATTTATTTCACATTCCTGCTATGATTAGAATTCTACGACAATTTTAATATCTTCTGTTTGGTCAGAAGCACGAGAAATTGGTCGGCGATTTTCTACATAAATTAGTTTACCACTATCTGGTTCTAGTTCTGGAAGGGCAAAACCGCCACCCCCAGCACTAAAGGTAATAGATCCACCATTACTTAGTGTTTCTGTTGGAGCGGTAGTTGTTGGTGTGCCTGTTGCACCAGATGTGCCACCTGTAATTGTATTTGTTCCAGTGAATGCAACATACTGTTGATACGTTGAAGATGCACTGTTTGAATCGATACCATAGTTCAACCACTGTTCCTGTTGATAATAAAGAATATTATTTGAAGCATCAAACTCTACAACCCTACCAGTTGCATTAGTACCAGCTTGTGTAATCTTTTCATCTGGTTCAAATGTACCAGTAGAAGATGCAAACTTAACTGCATAGGTCATTCTTGCCTGAGTTGCAGTTGCAACTGTTGTTGTACCAGCATCTGTCGGATCTACAATGATACCAACTTCTCTGAAGTCGTTACCAATTGCAAAGTCATCAGTCTCAGTCTGTTCTAGTTTGGTATTCATCATTACGAAATGTCCACCAAGTTCTTCCACAGCATTGAACCCATGTCCAACCTTTGGCGAAATAATTGGAACAACTGCACCACTTGTACCAGCACCGATTGAAACCGAAGAAGATAGTGCAGCATCAGAATAAACATCTGTAAGGTCTACAATACCGTATGTGTAACCTTCACCAGCAGCTTCGATTTGAGTTGATGTAACAGCATTTGAACCGAATGGTTGAATTTCTCCACCAGACACAACAATCTTAACTTTACCACCAGTACCATCTCCACGAATTGGTGAGTAGTAAATGCCGCCTGGGCCACCAGCACCATCAGTACCATTTGTATCTGAATAACCTGTACCAGATGTAATTCTCACTACTTTAATAGGAGCGCCATGGTAAGGTGCAGTATCACCAGATGCAGTAACCGTATCAGCAGAAACGGTTGAATCTGTTTTCACTGGCATAAAATCTGTTGTCACGAACTTCTGAACTTCTGAAGTTGTAAGTGTGAACATATACTGAAGATAGTAACCACCTTCAAAGAATGGTGTCGAAGATGTTGATGTTGGGCCTGAAGCACCAGCAGCAATCGCCGCACCATTATTGTTGTCCAACACTTTGTATACCTTATACTCTGCTGTCATAAAGTAGAACTTGGAGTCATAAAGGTTAATTGCACCAGAAGATGCAGTGTTAGTTGTTGTGATATCATGTTCGTACATGTCATACACTGTTCCATTTACATAATTCCTACGAGGGACTACATAAGAAACATCAGTAGATCCAATTCTTTTGGCAGCAAGCATGGAGTCCCACTTGTAGTTTTCTACAGTAACAGTGTCTTGTGGCGCTGGGGGGGTCGTATCCGTCCCACCACTTGTAGTAGTAGTGAAAGGTGATGCCTTACCAATGAATAGATAATAGTTAGATGCAGCCGCTTCTGAAAAAGATTCCAAAAACTGTTCTGCATTATGTTGTCTGAATTTTTCAGTAATAATTGCTGCCATTGTTTTTTCCTATAATCTTATTTATTCTGCTTCTACTGCCTGTGCTGCTAGGTGTGCTGCATATGCAGTTTTCACTGCGTCAGTATGAAACTGTGCAACCATTGCCTGAACGTCTGCACTTTCAGCGGCAACTGTGTCAGCAGATGCATCTGGTGATACAACGTGTCTGTGGAATGAACGAGATAGTTCTACACCATCTTCTTCAATAATCGTAGCAGTTCTCACTTGAATATGTTTGAACTGGCCTACGATTTCTATTTTATCTTCTTCTGTTCTTTTTGTGATTGCCATTTTTATTTCCTTTTATCCGCCTCTAGAATCCACTAGAAGTATAAAGTTATGCGTTTACTAGATATGTGAAAGCAAGTGTTCCTTCAATATTTGTTGGAATGTCTCCACTGGTAATTACTGTTTGTGCATGAGTATTTCCTTCACCTTGTCCAATTAATCTTCCATAATTTGTGCCAGGATCAGCAAGGAAGTAAAATGATAAATCATAATCAAAAGAAGTACTAGAAACCCCTCTCAAATGGAGTGGATATACATAACTAACATTTGAGTTTGCATTAGGAGTAACATTAGTAAAAGTAAATGGAAATCCAGCAATTCGCAAATCCCCACTCAGACTTCCACTATTACCATTTGATTCAAATCTTAAATGAATTGTTACCATCCTACCAACTTTTGTATAATACCCTCGTTCATAACCTGCTCTTACTGTCATTGAACCACTTGTAGAGAATGGCAGGGTATATGCAAAATCGCCCTCTTCATAATCATCAAGGGCGTTAGCCGCAGCAGTGTCACCGTTGAAGGTAATGCCGCCACTGGAAAGAATACGGAGGCGTTCTGTGTTGTTAGTGCTAAATGTTAAAGGCTGGTTTTCACGTTGCTCAATAGAAGCTTGGCCACTTGAACCAATACCAAGTTGGAAGCCTTCGCCATCAGATCCAGAGCCAGTTGCACTATTTGTAATTTGTATTTTAGTTGAAACAGCAGATGGATCGTTAATGTGTAAGTGCCGTTTAGGCGAACTCGTCCCAACGCCCACCCGATTGTTCGTGCTGTCAACGTAGAGCGTATCAGTATCCATAGCAACATCATCTTGCAAATTTAATGCGCCGGATTTTAGTTTATCTATAGCCATTGGATACTTTCCTTATTTTATATTAAAGTAATGCAACTGCTGCTTGGAAGTCAGCATATGTTGCTGCACCAGCAATCAATGTTTTCCAATCTGCAAGTTTATAGTAACCTGTAACAGTTGTTGCAGTCAGAGTACCAACACCAGTAATATCACCACCAGTAATTGTTGCAGTTCCATCTGTAATCGTTGTAGATGTGATAGAAGTCAAACCAGTGATTGTTGTCTGTGTTGCACCCAAAGAAATTGAAGTTGAACCAATAGTCACATCACTATTTGAAAGTGCAGCGTTACCAATATTTGTCAGAGTGTTTGATGCAGCATCAATCGTCTTGTTTGTAAGTGTTTGAGTTGCAACCTCAGAAACAAGAGTTGAATCAGCACCAGCTGGAAGTGTAAGGACGTTAGTTACAGCAGCAGAATGAGGCTGTGCGATAATCTTTTGTCCATGTGTATTCGCTTCACAGTTCAGTGTTACTGAGCCTGGATTTGAACCACCACCACGAACCTCAACGATTTGGTTGCCAGCAGAAATTTTAAGATTGTCAGAAGATCCTGACTGAATTCCTGTAGTACCATCAATAGTTGGATCGGTAAGAGTTTTATTTGTTAAAGTCTGTGTACCTGTAAAAGTGACAAAAGAGTCTGAGTTTAAAGCAGATCCATCACCGAACTTGGTATAGATTTCTACGAAGTTGGCGTTGACTTTGCCTGCACCAGTGCGGAGGTCATCACCTGTTCCGTCATTTGCAGAAGTACCACGCCCGATTGCTTGATATGCCATTTCTGGTTTCTCCTATTAAAGTAATAATACACCTTTATTTATACATTTAGGTCAAAGGTGTTGGGGGTTTTCATTAAGTTAATTATTATCACGTTCCTTCATCATAAGTTACAGAGGATGAGATTAATCCACCTTGTGCCTCATCAAACTGTTCTAGAACATTATCAAATGTATATGGTGTCTCAATGTCTGTTGCGTCTGAATCGAACAGTCCAGCAAGAGAACCAGTATCAAATCTTCTCGTTGTTGAGTCGAATGATTCAAATGTAGTTGCAGAGGTATCACGTTCAAATATTCTTTCATCGAAAGTTACTGGATCGAATGTGATATTGTCTGCATCGAATGTTGTACCATCCTGATCGAACTGATGAACTTTAAGGTCAAATGTGAGATTACCTGAGTCAAATCTGTTCGCAGCGAATGGTGTTGCTTCACTAAACTCTTGTCTATTAGAATCAAATGTTCTAAAGGTATCATCAAATCCGTTAATACGCAAGCCTCTAGAAATAAAGATTTCGCCAGGCGGCGGCACATTAATCTTAGTCTGATATGCAGACAATGGAATGATTACATTAGTCTCATCAAATGAATTTGTTTCGATATCAAATCTATCTTCTTGGTCGAATGTAAGATTTGTATCAGAGAAGTCACTACGTCCAGTTATGTTAGAACGTATGGAAACTTGGTCAACTCTAATATGTCCAAACTGATTGAGTGTGTAATATGCACCCTCATTGTCTGACCTAATTTCTCTTGATCTAAATCCATCAGAGCCAGGATAGAACTGTGCATATGCAACACTATCAATTGGTGGTTGTGTCAATGCATACTTAGGCAACAAATCCAATGTTGGGCCAAGTGCTTGTGGTGAACGCCCAGCAGTTGCACCACTAAACTGTACAGACATAGTAACAGCAGATGTAAGTGTTACCTCTCGTGTACCAGATGACAGAGGTGCATCCTCTTGTCCTTCTTTGGTAATATCTCTACGGAAAATGATATTATCATTCTCATCTGTTCCAAGAGCATCTGTGCCGTCAAGAAGGATAGCGTTACCATCTTCAAGTAGAAGTTCTCCTTCCTCTGCTCGTAGGTCTGTACCGTCTGTCTTAGTACCCAAGCGTCTACCGAACACTTCTGTGAAAAGTGTTCTAAGTGTAGATGCAAGTTCTGGTGTGAAGGTCTGAGTATCACCTGTAAAGTCGATAACATCACCAGCGGCTGGGTTGCGAATACGCAAAGAATTAAGTTGTGCATCTGCAAGACTTGTTGCAAATGAAACCTCACCAAATACGTTCCAACCAGCTGGGTGGACTGAACGTCTAATCGAATCACGCCATCTATTAATCGATTCACCAATACGAACAACATATGAATAGTCTTGATAGTAGAAACTATCTTGAACCTTCATAGAGTTCTCACTGATATGTCCACGCTCAGTTATGTAATTACCACCAGTGTTTGCAATAGCAGTAATACCAGTTGTTGCCTTTGAATGAACACACTGGACAACTGTAGCAGTTGCACCAGTTGATGTTGTAATTGTATCACCTGTTGTAAAGTGTTCAACTGGAGTTTCTAATTCCAACAATCTGTTTAGTGGATTATAAGAAACCACAGAAGCAGTATGGGATGTAAATGTATCACCAATTGTAAATGTGCCAGAAATATTTTCAATAATGATATTTCTGTTCATCGTAATCTTTGGAACAGCTGTATAACCTAATCCAAGATTAGTTATATTAACAGAAAGAACCCTACCAACACCACTCGTTGATTTTGCAAGTATGGACGCACCACTACCAAAGCCAGTCAGTGAGGTTACACCCAATACTGGAAGTGTGGTATATCCATCACCAGTATTGATGATATCAATCTTTGTAATCTCACTTGCCTCAGCCGGAACACCCAAATCAGTAAAGGTTTGTTCTTCCAGCACAAGTAAATCACCTGTCTCCAAAAGAAGAGAATCAGTTTCAGTAAGCTGTTGTTCTTGTTGTAGAGAAAACTCTTCAGATTCTTCACGAAGGAAACTATCAATAAGAAGTCCAGTTTCATCTTCTGGCGACTCCTCACGGAATATTCTTCCACCATCTTCAAACAATAGTTGATCGCCAACATCACCAGTTGCACCATCAGTACTATCAATAATCAACGTGTAGTATTCTGTGACGATGTTCTCACCATCCTCATAAAGAATATGGTCTACACTCTCAAGTATAATATCATTATGATGAGGTTCTCCCTCATAAACAATGTTATCAATTTCTGTTGCATCTTCTAAATCAAAGGAACCACCAAGAATTGTAATTCTAGCAGACGCTGCGCCACCATTCGTGTTAGAGTTATTAAAGGTAACTACATCATCGTATGTGTATCCAGTGCCACCATCTTCAATATGAATTTCATTAATACCACCAGCACCAACTGCACTGACAGCACCCTGAACACCAATACTACCTAACAATTCAAAATGAGCTGTGTCCCCAACCTTATAGTATTCGCCCGATTCAGTAATAGTTACTTTGTCAACAATACCAGAAACTTGAGCACGAATAAGTTGGTCGAGTTCATTAGAAACAGCATTAACTGTTTCGCCAATAGTAAACTCACCAGTGATTGTGGTTCTGTCTAAGTTAAGTTCTGCAACAAGCTGGGCGCCTTCCTTATACTTAATAACAGTTTGGACAACAGCAGAAGCTTGAGAGGTTTCTCCAGTAACAACTTGGCCAACGATTGTTGAATAATCTGATGTACCAATCTCTGTAACACGCATGAGAGAGTCATCAGACCACTGTCCATTAGAAACTCTTAGAACATTTTCTCTTGGATAGATAAGAGAGGATTCTTCATCAAAAAGAATTCTGAAGAATAGTTTGTGTCCTTCTTCTGAACCCTTTGTCTCATACAAGTCTCTAATGTTCTTGACAAGATTTCTTTTAGAGATGCCATCTGCAAGCGACTCTGGAATAGATTCCATAAGTGCATGTTGGAACTTGTCTAGGAAACTGTAAACAGTATTATCAGTGTCAGCATATGCAAGCAATTGCTGAATGTTTTGAATTGGGTTTGCTCTATACGAAACAACTGGTGCCTTAGCTCCAGAGGTTTGTCCTATAACATTTT
>Ga0181563_10004155_pt1 | contig 13539 bp, 10 predicted proteins | sample 011ome_25_FD_133759 | JGI IMG/M metagenome (GOLD analysis project Ga0181563, IMG submission 133759) | Coastal salt marsh microbial communities from the Groves Creek Marsh, Skidaway Island, Georgia - 011512CT metaG (megahit assembly) | ecosystem: Environmental > Aquatic > Marine > Intertidal... | reverse complement strand
CCCCTACCCTTCCGGCATAGGTTGTAAACTCATTTTCCTTCGTCACAGTCAAAGCTCCTTTTTTATACCGGTAAATTAGAAAACAATTCGTCTGCATTTGAGACCGATTTGCCAAAGAACATCTCGAGCGATTCAAACGCAAGTAAAGCATCAGCGTTACTCAATCCGCCATATAAGCAATTGGCTATAAATTTAGACTTTATATCGGCATCTGTCATTGGCTGGTTCTTCCCACCACGCATACAAGGTTGTTTGAAGTGGTGAACATCCCCGGCTTTAGTATGAATTTCCAACCATCCAACATAGTCTTGTGGATAGGGGTCCTCGGGGTTTATTCTGTAAGAAACTCGGCGGGCGAGTTCAATCACTCGATCATCAGCAAGGGTTTGTTCGGTAAATTGCGCAAGTCCAGCATCACCAAAAATCATACCCACAGCTACGCAATACGGGACAGAAAATTTTGCACCATAGGGTGTGGATGGCCTACGCTTTTCTTCCAATGGCTCCCATAACCTGTGAACAGTTCCTTCACCTACATGAGCTACAATCCTCTCAATGTTCTCGATATCAATCGAGACACGGGCACTTAATGCACAATCAATAAACGGCTGGGCCATCGTACCACAGGCAAAAGGTTTGAAGGCAACTTTATCGAAGTGCCACGCACCTCCCCAATTATCCAGAACTGAAAAGTCCTGGTTTACAGAACGATCAGCATAAGCCTTGAAGAACCCATGTTCCCCCTCAAATACCGTTCTTGGGCCAAGAAAATCATTTCTCGCCAAAAACGCCGCTTTGAGCCCGCTAGCTGCGGCCCAACCGGGGTGCATACGTTTTGTCCAGGTTCCCTCTGCAAGGTATTCGATAATACCGGAAGTCATGCTCCCTACGATACCAAGAGCGCTCGCCAGCTGCTTAGGTTGTAATTGAAGACAAACCCCTACAGCCGCAGTAGCACCAAACGCACCTAAAACACTGGTTGGATGAAATCCTTGCCGGTGAATCGCAGTCGGTGCAACCACCACAAGCCGGCAAACAAGCTCAGCTGCTAAAGAAATCGACCTCACCCAATCATCACGGCTAATTTGAGACACACCACTAAGCGCAATCATCGGCGGAACCAGAGCGGCTGCCAGGTGAACAGGTGTGCCCTCATATGTATCATCGAAATCCTCTCCGTGTATCGCCGTCCCGTTTATCAAACAGCTGTCATAAGCTCCCAATCCACCTTTGTGTCCAATAGCGTGGCAATCACCTTTTTCAATCACTGAATTTATTGCCGCAACAATATAATCTTCGTGGCGAGCAGCATACATCAATCCGACGGCGTCATAAGTCATACGCGCGACAGTTTGATTGGCTGTTTTCGGCAGAGCCTGTGTTTTATCAAGCGCCCACTCTGCAAAAATTTCTGCAAGAGCCGCGTTTGAATTTATATTTGGGTTTTTGGTCATGAGGGATACTTTTCTGAGAAGAATTAGAAGAATTGGATTAACCGAGTGGAGTTTTTGTAACAAAAGGACGCTTGGCCATAAAGTCAAAATCAACCCCTTCGCCAGCCTGATTAACCTGTTCCATATACAGCTTTTTATAGCCGCGATTAGCGCAAACCGTTTGAGGGGGTTGCCACTTAGAACGGCGGCGTTCGATTTCATCATCATCCGCTAGCAATTCCAGCCTTCGGTTTGGCACGTCGAGGCGAATTTGATCGCCCGTTTCCACCAGCGCCAGAGGTCCACCGATTGCCGCCTCGGGGCTGGCATGAAGCACAATGCTGCCAAAGGCGGTACCACTCATCCGGCAGTCCGAGATCCGCACCATATCCTTGACCCCTATTATCGCCAGCTTTTTTGGGATCGGAATATAGCCCGCCTCAGGCATTCCAGGGGCGCCCTTTGGCCCGGCATTACGGAGGATTAGAACACTGTCCTTGGTCACCTCAAGATCGGGCGCATCAATACGGTTTGCCAGATCTTCAAGCGAGTCAAAAACCATGGCCGGCCCCTGATGCACCAACAGATCGGGTGAACAGGCCGATTGCTTGATAATCGCCCCATCACCAGCCAGATTGCCACGCAAAAATGCAATGCCGCCACCAACGTGGATCGGATCATCAAGACCATGAACAACATTTTGCGGAAACGCGGCCGGCATATCCTCGATCTCGTCGCCAAGCGTGCGCCCGCTTACAGTCAGGCAATCAAGATGCAACAGCGGCTTGAGGGCACGAAGGATCGGCGCCATGCCGCCAGCGCGATGCAAATCATCCATATAGAACTGGCCGTTCGGTTTCAGATCGACCAGAACCGGTGTGTCATTGCCAAGCGCGTCAAAGGCCGGCAGATCAACCTCGATGCCAAGCCGCCCCGCCATCGCCGTCAGATGGATAATGGCATTGGTTGAACCGCCAATTGCCAACAAAACACGAAGCGCATTTTCAAATGATTTTGGCGTCATGATCTGGGATGGGCGCAGCTGCTCTGCGGCTATGGCCATTGCCCGTGCGCCGGCCATTTCGGCATGGCGCAGGCGGTCTGCTGCCACCGCCGGGATCGTTGCACCACCGGGCAGCATCATGCCCAATGCCTCGGTAACACAAGCCATCGTACTCGCCGTTCCCATTACCCCGCAGGTTCCGGCAGTTGGCACCAGCTGACCCTCGATTTGATTAATCTCAGGCGCAGAAATCCGGCCGCCGCGATAATCGCCCCAGAACCTGCGGCAATCGGTACAGGCACCAACACGCTGATCACCTACCGTTCCCGACAACATCGGACCAGTTACAATTTGAATTGCCGGCACATCGGCACTGGCTGCCGCCATTAATTGCGCTGGCACGGTTTTATCACAGCCGCCGATCAGCACACAGGCATCCATTGGCAGCGCACCGATCATTTCTTCAGTATCCATTGCCATCAGATTACGGAAATACATGCTTGTCGGAAAGGCGAAGGACTCATGCAGGGAAATGGTTGGAAACTCCATCGGCAGGCCACCAGCCAGCATCACACCGCGTTTTACCGCCTCGACCAGCTTTGGCACATTGGCATGACAGGCATTATAATCAGAAAAGGTATTGGCGATGCCAATGACCGGACGAGACAGCGCATCATCGCTATAGCCCATCGCCTTGATGAAGGCTTTGCGAAGGTAAAGCGAAAATGCCTCATCACCATAACGTGTCAGGCCGCGCTTCATGCCTTTTTGCTGTTCAGTCATTTTACCCCCAAAAAATACCGGCGGACTATAGCAAGAAATGCGGATTTTGCTTTACTAATTTTTGATTGTTACAGTCAAAGAAATAGGTGACTGGCAGCAAATCCAGGCTGAAGCTATTTTCGCTTGATAGCGCCTCAGCATTAGGCAAAGATTATCCAGCACTATGCAACGATCACAAAGTCACAAAGCCAAGACTATAGCCTACCCGTATCTCGATCATCGCTCTACAGTTTGTTTCTGTTATCAACCTCCAATACCGAGCCTCATTATGCCATCAGCTTCTTCTGCTCTTATTCAAACGCTAGCCAATAATGGTGTCGAGGTTATCTTCAGCCTGTCCGGCAACCAGATTATGCCACTTTATGATGCTTGTATTGATGCCAACATCCGCATCATCCATACCCGCCATGAAGGTGCAGCCGTCTATATGGCCGAAGCCTACGCCCAGATCACAGGCAAAATCGGCGTTGCGTTGGTGACGGCTGGCCCGGGACTGTTAAATGCGGTCTCGGCGCTGTATTCAGCGGCGCGTTCAGAAAGTCCAGTTTTGCTGATCAGCGGGGATGCTGCTGTGAAAATGGACGGACGCGGTGGCTTTCAAGAACTCGATCAATGTTCGGTTACCGCACCTATCACCAAATATTCAACCCGGCCAAATTCGGCGGCCAAGATCCTGCCCGAGCTAGAGCGGTGCCTCACCGCAGCCCTTGGCGGCAGCCCGGGTCCAGTGCATCTTGCGATCGCATTTGATATTTTATCAACGGCCGCAGATGTGGAGCCAGTTGCAGCAACCAGGATAACCACCGCATCAGGCATCAGCGACGATGATCTTGACCATATTATTGGTGCCATTGAGGCGGCCAAATACCCGCTTTTCATTGCTGGCCCACAGGCAAACAAAACCCGCCAACCAGTCGCCAATGCCACGCTCGAGGCGGCGTTGGGACTGCCGGTTATCTGTCTTGAGTCAGCCCGCGGCCTTTCGGATAGTTTTTACGGCGATCTGACAACCACGCTAAAAGCAGCCGATCTGATTATTCATCTTGGAAAGCTGGCAGATTATTCCACCGGCATTCATGCTGATGGCAGAATCACGGCAGGAACGCCGATCATCTCGATTTTGACCGACGATCAGGCCGCGCCAAACCCGGCGCATGACCAGAACCCCATCCTGCTTATCCGCACTGGCAGCATTCCGGCGGCGATGACCCAGCTTGCCGCCGCGATTACCGATCGCCATATCACGATAGGTGGTGATCAATGGCCGGCCGCAATTACCGCATCAATTACCCGCCGTCTTGACTGGCAGGCGGGCGACCAAGGCCGACACCCAGCCGCCCTCGCCGAGCGCTTACAGGTAGCAATCAACCGGGCTCCAGCACCAATTCTAGTCGCCGATGGCGGTGAATTTTGCCAATGGGTTCAGGCTGGATGCGTTGCCCCGCGCCGCATAATCAATGGCCCATCAGGCGCAATTGGTGGCGGTATTGCCTATGCGATTGGCGCCGCGATTGCTGCACCGGATGCGCAGATTTTTCTGGTGATGGGCGATGGCACTGCCGGATTTTATCTTGGCGAGATGCATACGGCAGTCCGCACAGGCGCCAATATCACCGCGATAATTGGCAATGACTACCGATGGAACGCCGAGGTGCAAATCCAGATTGACACCTATGGGCCAGACCGCGTCTATGGCTGCGAGCTTGATGAGAAGGCCGATTATGCAGCGGCCGCGAGCGGCCTTGGTGCCTTTGGCAAAACGGTTGGGCCAGATGATGATCTGGACGCCGCCCTTGCCAGCGCCAGCGCGTATCATGGGCCAGCATTATTAAATGTACTAATCGACGGGCAGGCAGCCCCTAAATTCGTGCCGATGAAACTATAGGGAGTCGATCGGCGGCCGCTAGGCGCATATCAGGGCGGCACTGCGTATTAGGCGAAATTTGCCTCACGCGCCCGCACCAGAGCAACCAGCGTATCATTATAAGGCGTCTTAATGCCCAGTTCACGCCCAAGCACCGGCACCATGCCGTTGATCGCGTCAATCTCAGAGCATTTGCCAGCCATATGATCAAGCCGCATTGAAGGGTTAGCATTAGGCATGTCGGCAGCAAATTTGGTACCGTAGGCAACCGCGTCGCTAAAGGAAAACACCACGCCGCGCGCCCGCCCAATTTCATAAGCCTCAAGCATACAGCCAAGCGCCACCGCACGCCGGTCATCATCGCTGAACAGGTCGCCAATCGTGCAGTCAAATGCCACTGATGGCGCACTGCACATGACATTGCAAATGAATTTTTCCCAGACAAGCTGATGAATATCAACAAATGCCTTAGCTTTAAAGCCTGCTCCTTGCCATAGCGACTCAACCCAGGCCAACCGGTCGGTCATGCCGCCGTCCATTTCGCCAATACGGATCTGACGCATCGCATTATGATGGACATGACCCGGCCCTTTGATTGACGCGCCAAACCCTTCGGCCACTCCAAGCAGTACGTTATCGGTCGGCATGAATTCGGCAATCCGTTCGCCTGCGCCAAGTCCGTTCTGAATTGTCAGAACCAGCGTTTCCGGTTGCATAACTTTTGCAATTTCAGCCGCGGCGCTGCCAACGCCATTCGCCTTGGTGGCAATTACAAAAAGATCAATTGGGCCAAGATCGGCAATTTGATGAACTGCGGTTATGCCGTTAATGACCCGGTCACCGCTGGCCCCTTCAAGACGCAGCCCATTTGCGCCAATGGCGATAATATGGTCATGCCATAGATCAACAACCGACGTCTGATATCCAGCCTCGGCAAACAATCCAGCATAGACCGAGCCCATCGCACCAGCACCAACGACGGCGATACGAGGCGCATTCTTTGATTGAGATTTAATATTAACTTCAACGCTGGCCTTGGTCATTGATCATCTCCCTATATTTTTAAAAAACAATGTAATATCAATAATTTTCCATGTGTGCGAAATCCTCAGCGATCAGCCGCGACGATCGTTCCAGCGGTGATCAATTCGTCAATTTCCGCATCATTAAGACCCGCCGCCGTCAGCACCTCACGCGTATGCTCGCCAAGCATCGGCGGTAAGCCAGCCACCCCAACCTCGCGTGACCGGCTGAATTTAATTGGCGAGGCAACCCCTTGATAGTCATCCCGCACAAGCACCATTTCGCGCTCGGCCGTTTGCTGATGCAGCAGGGCTTCTTCAATATTACGCACCGGGCCAGCCGGCACCCCAGCGGCAAGTAGCGTTTCTGCAAATGATGCCCCATCAACCTTGGCCAGCGCCTTGGTCAGCAAATCGGTCAAGGCCACACGATTAACTACGCGGTCGGCATTATCAGCAAAGCGCGGATCATCGGCAATTTCATCCTCACCAAGCGCATTACAAAGGCGGCGAAACGCCCGATTGTTCCCAATGCCGATAAAGATATCATTGGTCGCTGTAGCAAATTTATCATAGGGCGAAATGTTCGGATGCGAATTGCCAGTGGCGCGCCCAGGTTTCTTGCTCAGGAAATAATTGGCATTATGCGGATGCATCAAGGCCAGCGCCGAGTCATAAAGCGTCATGTCGATGTATTGACCAAGACCTGACCTTTGACGTTCGTGAAGTGCCATCAAAATCCCGATTACGCAATAAAGCCCCGTCCCCATATCAACGATTGGCGCGCCAAGACGAACCGATCCGCTTTCAGCCATCCCATTGATCGACATCATCCCAGTCATCGCCTGAATTACCGCATCATAACCGGGCGCCCCGCCAAGCGGCCCTGTCGCACCAAAGCCTGATATCCGGCAATGGATAAGCCGGGGAAAACGGGTCTTTAAAACATCCTCATATCCAATGCCCCATTTTTCCAGAGTGCCAGTCTTGAAATTATCAATCAATATATCGGCATCCGTTAAAAGCCGCAGCAATAGATCACGCCCAGCCACGCTGGCAAGGTCAATGACAATGGATTTCTTGTTGCGATTCACATTGACAAAATACGACGCCATATCCCGGGCAAATGGTGGGCCCCACCCACGCACCTCATCACCACTTGCAGCCTCAATTTTAATTATTTCGGCGCCGTGATCAGCCAGAATCTGCGTCGCATAGGGGCCGCCCAGAACACGGGTTAAATCAATCACCTTAACCCCATCAAGTGCAGGCTGACCCAGATTTGGTTTTGCCGTTGTCATGTTTTGCTCGCCCCCTTCATTCATCCCCCGTAATCACGACTGAAACCCTAATATGATTTTGGCAAACCAAGCACACGCTCGCCAATATAGTTCAGCACCATTTGCGCACTAACCGGTGCAAGCCGCGGGATCAGAGATTCGCGAAGCAAGCGCTCGACATGATATTCCTTGGCATAGCCCATGCCGCCAAGCGTCATCACCGCATTCGTTGCCGCCTTAAATCCAGCCTCCGCCGCAAAATATTTTGCTGCATTCGCCATCCCGCCAGCTGGCGCACCGCTATCATAGAGATATGCCGCCTTGGCAATCAGCAAACTGGCTGCTTCAAGCTCAATCCAGCTTTCGGCAAGCGGATGCTGAATGCTTTGATTTTGTCCGATGGGGCGATCAAATACGACACGCTTACCAGCGTAATCCACAGCCCGACTAAGCGCGGTCTTGCCAATGCCAAGGGCCTCGGCGGCAATCAAAATCCGTTCAGGGTTAAGACTATCCAGAAGATAGGAAAACCCATTGCCCTCTCCGCCGATCCGGTGCGCGTCTGGAACCCTAAGCTTGTCAATAAAAATCTGATTACTATCAACCGCGGCACGACCCATTTTTTCGATCTCGCGCACCTCGATATGGGCCCGATCAAGATCAGTATAGAACAGCGTCAGCCCGTCAGTACGCCGCGCTGAGCGATCCGGCTGGCTGGTCCGTGCCAGCAGCAGAATTTTGCTGGCCACCTTGGCGGTCGATGTCCAGATTTTCTGCCCGGACACAACATAGCCGCCCTCCACCTTGTCAGCGCGCGTGCGTATATTGCCAGTATCCAGTCCGGCATCAGGTTCGGTAACACCAAAACAGCATTTGACCTCGCCCTTAATCAGCGGCGGCAGCCATTCGGTGCGCTGTGCCTCAGTGCCATAAACCACAATCGGGTGTGGCCCAAAAATATTGATATGAACTGCCGATGCCGCCGCCATACCACCGCCTGTTTCGGCAATCTTCTGCATCATTAATGCCGCCTCAGAAATACCAAGCGCCGCACCGCCATAGGCCTCAGGCATGGCAATCCCAAGCCAGCCACCCCCCGCGATTGCCGCATAAAACTCTTCGGGGAACCGGCCGTCACGATCAGCCGCCAGCCAGTAATCATCGTCAAAATCAGCCATGATAGCGGCGATCGCATCGCTGATGGATTGCTGGGTTGGCGAATAGGAAAAATCCATCGCGTTTGATCTCCTTGATAATCAACGCCGCCTGAAACCCTTGACCCTGGTTGGTGCGCGCTAACTGGTGCGGATAGCATAACCATTGAGGTGGCCGGAGGGACAAAAATACCTGATTACAGTGAAATGTTTTTTGCCAAAACCCAACAGTTTTTTCGCCTTGCAGCTGCATTTAACCCTAGAGGCTTTGCTGGGCGTCGTTATCCTTTAGGCGAATAGCTGGGAGGCGAATAAAAGCACGTGCGGTCATGCCAGCATATGTCAATTAACGGCGTCCGTTTTTGCCCATGCGGGCGGCCGTTTCGCAAAAAACGCATCAACCCCTTCGCCGGCATCGGGGTGATCCCAGCAATCGGCCAGTGCGGTAATCGTCATATCAACAACCGCATCATCAATGGCCGGTGTTAACCTGCCAATGAGGGCTTTGGCCGCCTGCATTGCGCCTGGGCTGGCGGCAAGGTAGGGCGCGATCATGGCATTGGTTGCCGTGGCAAAATCCACAGCTGGAGCAAGATTTGTAACCAGTCCAATGCGATGCGCCATCTGGCTGTCAAAAAGCCGTGCCGACATAAATAACGCGCGCGCTGCCGGTGCCCCGATACGCGCCACAACATAAGGGCTAATCGTCGCCGGTATCAGCCCTAGGCGCGTTTCGGTCAGGCCAAAGGTAAGATTATCCGCGGCCAGAACTTCATCACAAACCGCCAGCACGCCAATACCGCCACCAAAGGCGTTGCCGTCCACAGCACCAAGTAATGGTTTTGGAAATCCGTTCATCACCCGCAACAGATTGGCTAATTTTGCCGCTTCGGCCATGCGGCTGGTGCGTGGTGCCTCAATTTGCTGGCGCATCCATTGAAGGTCACCGCCCGCACAAAAACTGCCCACCGCCGCTTTATGACCTGCCCGTTGCTTATTCGACGGGGCGGCCTTGAGGCAAATCAGCCGGCACCCGGGATCATCACCAAGCCGGACAAAGGCGGCATGAAGCGCGGCAATCATCTCAGGCGATAGCGCGTTATGCCGATCCGGCTGGTTCAAGCAAAGATAGACAATACCGCTGGCCTCATGGGTTTCAATAATTGGCCCAGAAATTGGCAAATCAGACATGATGAAATTCCTCTTGCAGGCGTAAAATATTTAGGGTTTCCCTCAGCTCGGCGTTAGGCCGCGAAGACTGGTGGCAAATTCTGCCGCAACGCCGAGCGCATCAAGATCAAGTCCGGTCGCAAAACCCGCAACGGCTAGCATATGCGCCACCGCCTCGCTGGCCACATTGCCTGCCGCGCCTGGTGCATAGGGACAGCCGCCAAGCCCGCCAACCGACGCATCAAAACAGCGCAGCCCATAAGGCAGGCTTGCGCGAATATTGGCACCTGCATAACCGCTCGTATCATGGTAATGGCCGGCCAGATATTGCCCGTCAACCGACCGGACACATAAATCAAGAAGGCGCCGGATTTCATCTGGTTTGGCCATGCCAACCGTGTCACCCAGCGAGATTTCATAACAGCCCATATCCATCATTCTGGCTGCCAGATCAGCCACAATCCGGGGCGCGATCTGGCCCTCATCAGGGCAATAGACAACCATGCTGATATAGCCGCGCACCGCAATCTTATGTGTCCGCGCCGCCACCATTACTGATTCGAACCGATCAAGGCTCCGGGCGATGCTGCAATTGATGTTCTTCTGGCTAAAACTTTCCGATGCTGCGGCAAAAATACCGATCTGATCAGCCCCGGCAGCCACCGCGCGTTCAAAGCCGTTCATATTTGGCACCAGCGCGGCGTAGGAAATATTGGGCTGGCGCGCAATCCCCGCCATGACCGCATCACCATCGGCCAGTTGCGGTACCCATTTTGGGCTCACAAAGCTGGTCGTCTCGATATGGCTAAAGCCACATTTTGACAGCAGATTGACCAGCTTGATTTTAGCATCGGTTGGGATTGAAACAGGCTCATTTTGCAACCCGTCACGCGGGCTCATCTCAAAAATTTTGACACTGTCTTGGCTCACTTCGATTTTCCATTTGGCTATGGTGCGCGCTTAAGGCTAACATGAACGCAGCGGCCAGCCATCGGTGTTTACGATCGTCGTACCGGCCAGGCTTTACCCTTGTTTGACCCATCATCGGAGCATTTTTCCATGAGTAAAATCAATATCCAATTTACCCTTTTTTCGGCCTTCTATTCGCCGTTGATTTCAACAATGACCGGCGGTTTTCTGAAAGACGAAGGGCTGGACTTTGAATATACGGTGGCCGCACCCGGCGTGACCGCAATCACGGCATTGGATGATGGCAGCGCCGATGTTGTGCAATCGACCCTCAGTCAGGGATTTAACACCCTGAACAAGGGAGAGGTTCCGACTTGTGTGCATTTTGCCCAGATCAATGAGATGGACGGATTCTTCCTGACCGGCCGTGATGCCGATCCAGCTTTTAGCTGGGATAAGCTAGAGGGCGCAGAAGTGCTGGTGCATCATGGCGGCCAGCCGATGACAATGTTTAAATATGCCTGTTACAAAGGTGGCGTCGATATCAACAAGATCAAGATCATTGATGCCGGCAATGGCGGCGAAATGGACAAGGCCTACCGCGCCGGTACCGGTCAGTATATCCACCAACAAGGCCCGGCTCCGCAGCAGCTTGAGGCTGATGGTGTTGGTCATGTCGTGACCGCGCTTGGCCCGACGATCGGGCCTTGTGGCTTTTCCAGCCTTGCCGCCAAGCCTGAATGGCTGGCAACCGATGAGGCCAAGGCATTTACCCGCGCCTATATCAAGACCCGCAACTATATGAATGATACACCTGCGGCCGAAATTGCCCGCGCTGAAAAGCCGTTATTCCCAAATATTGACGAGGCAGTGCTTGCCGATTGCATTGGCACCTATCAGAAAATGGGGGTCTGGACACGCCATATCGACATCACTGACGCCGGCTATGAGGCGATGCTCGATATCTTTGAATATGATGGCATGCTGAAAACACGCTATGCCTATGATCAGGTCTGTGCGCGGCCGCCAGTCGTTTAACCTGCAGCAGCCTATCATTAAGGAGCCAACATTTAGGGGCTAAGCAGCTGTCTCTTGGCATGCGCTTGCCCCTCTTTGCCAAGCGCGATAAACCGTTTCATGAAGGGCTTGGCTTCATCATCGCGGCGCACCGCCGCATAGAGCTGGCGCACGAGACCGTGTTTGGTGACCGGTAGCGTGACCAGCCCCTCGCCGACATCGGCCGAGCGAATAACCCAGTCCGGCAATACCGCAACCCCCTTATTCGCCCCGACGAGCATCAGCATAACTGCGGTCAGTTCAACCTGCCTAATCAGTTTCGGTTCAATTTTGGCAGGAATTAATAGCTGGCTAAAAATATCGAGACGAGTTCGCTCAACCGGATAGGTGATCAATGTCTGGTCACTGAAATCGTGCGCGTCAACATAGTCCTTGCAGGATAGTGGGTTGGCTTTGGCCGAAAGAAATGTTGGCGCATAAGGGAAAAGCTGATGAAATTCGACACCGGGAATATCTTCAGGGTCGGACGAGATGACAATATCAACTTCCTCATCAACCAGTGCCTTTAATGCCCGAAAGGCCAGCCCGGGACGGATGTCGACATCAACATCGGGATAGTCATGGCGAAACAGGTTCAAAACCGGAAACAGCCATTCAAAACAGGCATGACATTCAATCGCAATATGCAGCCTGCCAGCCTCGCCGCGCTGCAGATTGTCAAACTCTGCTTTCAGCAAATCAATCTCCGGCAATATCCGTTCAGCCGCCCGCAAGAACCGCAATCCCTCAGCAGACAAACGCATCGGTTTGGTGTTTTTGACAAAGAGGTCAACCCCAAGCTGATCGCGAATCCCCTTGATCTGATGCGATAGTGCCGATTGCGTAATATGCAGCTGTTCTGCCGCCTGTGCCACTGATCCGGCAGAATGAATTGCCATGATGGTGCGAAGATGACGAAGCTCAATGTTCATGAATAATTCTCATAAAGTTTATGATTATTATGAAATTGTTTCACTATCACAGTTCTGGCACAAATAAATTAGGGGATCAAGCCCAGATTGGCGATCAGATGGGCGTCGAGCAATATCGGAGAGTTTTAATGGTACACCAGCTGCCAAAAATTTCATTTGAGTTTTTCCCACCAAAGACATTGCAGGCAAGTTTTAATCTCTGGGAGTCGCTCAATGTTCTAGCTCCGCTAAACCCCGAATTTGTATCGGTCACTTACGGTGCAGGTGGCACGACCCGCCAGCTTACAAGAGAAATGACGGAAACCATTGGCAAGAGCTTTGGGCTTGATGTTGCGGCGCATTTGACTTGTGTGAATGCCAGTAAGGCCGAAACATTGGCCATTGCCAAAAGCTATGTTGATGCTGGCGTTAATCAAATTGTTGCGTTGCGCGGCGATGCCCCAAAAGGCAGTGGCGGCTTTCGCCCGCACCCGAGCGGCTTTCAAGACTCAGTGGATCTGGTGGCGGGCCTTGCAGCGACCAACATTAAGACCATTCATGTTGGCGCCTATCCCGAGCCCCATCCAGAAGCCCGCTATGCCAATGCAGATATTGACTGGCTCAAGCGGAAAATTGACGCCGGTGCCACTTCAGCGATTACACAGTTCTTTTTTGATAGCGAGCTGTTCCTTCGGTTTCGTGACCGCTGTGTCAAGGCTGGCATTAGCGTGCCGATTATTCCGGGCATTTTACCCATCGAGAACTGGGATAATGTCAAACAGTTTTCCCACCAGTGTGGTGCGAGTATTCCAGCCAGCCTTGACGCCGAGTTTGCCATGGCAAAACGCAACGGCGTCGAGGACATTCTATCCGTTGTTGTGGCGACTGATATCTGCGCCGATTTAATGGATAATGGTATTGATCAGTTTCATTTCTATACTTTGAATCGGCCCT
>Ga0181563_10004150_pt1 | contig 13552 bp, 14 predicted proteins | sample 011ome_25_FD_133759 | JGI IMG/M metagenome (GOLD analysis project Ga0181563, IMG submission 133759) | Coastal salt marsh microbial communities from the Groves Creek Marsh, Skidaway Island, Georgia - 011512CT metaG (megahit assembly) | ecosystem: Environmental > Aquatic > Marine > Intertidal... | reverse complement strand
GGTATTCGGCGAGCGCGCTTTTTCGCCAGAGATAGAATTAAGCAAACCTAATCCGTGAGAAGCCGTGTAAAGCCTCAGGAGGCGTTTTAAGGCGTTAGGGCATATCCGGCTATGGTTATGTATAATCGTTCACGGAGGGCCATTTATGAGTACAGGTGGCGTTAAGCTAGGATCGTCATATGATGAAGCTCGGACGAGAAAAGTTAATGCGGAAGCTGAAATTGCGGAGCTTGAACTGGCTAAAGTTCGTGGCGAGCTTGTTATTGCTGCTGATGTGGTAAAGGCTTGGGATGATGTTTTGTCAGCCCTCAAAGGTAAATTACTGTCGGTACCGACTAAGGCCGCACCTGTTGTCGCGGCAGAGATAGAAGCGGGGTCATGCCAGAGGATCTTGGAAGACTTAATCAATGAGGCATTAGAAGAACTATCGAATTATGAGCCATCTATCGACCCAACAGAGGCAGCAGTTAGTGAGTCACCTGAAGAAACCGATTCAGGCACTCAAGCCACCGCCAAAACTAAGCGTAAGCGAGTGGGCAGACCAAAAAAGACGGCTGGACTCGCAAACAAGTAGTGAACCTGGAAAGTGGCATACTTCCCGGGCTGAGTATCAACGGGGAATTATGGATGCCTGCTCTGACCCAGGGATCAGGGAAGTGGTCGTTATGGCTGGCGCTCAGTTGGGCAAGTCAGAGGCCATCCTCAATATAATTGGCTACCACATAGAAAATGACCCAAGTCCAATCTTGGTGCTTCAGCCTACGGTTGAGATGGCCCAGGCATTCTCAAAGGACAGGGTGGCAAATGGGCTGATTCGGTCTACCCCATGCCTTAGAGAGCGAGTAAAAGACCCGCGATCTAGAGATTCAGGCAATACAACGCTTCATAAGGTCTTCGCAGGTGGCGCTTTGACGTTAGTCGGGGCGAATTCGCCTGCTGGCCTTGCTTCGCGTCCAATCCGGCTTGTTTTGTGTGATGAGGTTGACAGATACCCATCTTCTGCCGGTTCTGAGGGTGATCCCATCCAATTAGCCCGAAAACGGGCCGCGACCTTCTGGAATCGCAAGATTGTCATGGTGTCCACCCCTACTAACAAGGGCGCCAGCCGTATTGAGGATGCTTTTGAGGACTCTGATCAGCGACATTATTACGTGCCGTGCAAGCATTGCGATCATCACCAGAGATTGAGGTGGGCAAATGTGAGATGGGTCAATGAAGACCCAGAGACTGCCGGTTATACGTGCGAGCAGTGCGGGGCATTATGGACTGATTCTGACCGGAGGTGGGGCATACGCAATGGCCAATGGATTGCTGAAGGTGAGTTTAAGGGAATTGCAGGCTTTGCCATTAACGGACTCTATTCTCCTTGGACGCCACTTTCTGATGGCGTTCGTGATTTTCTTGCCATGAAGAAGAGTCCTGAGCAGTTGCGCGTTTGGACTAACACCTATCTTGGTGAGACATGGGAAGACCAAGGCGAGAGAGTTGATGATTTCTCACTATCTGAACGAAAAGAGGATTTCACAGAAGCGATTCCAGATGAGGTGATTTTCCTAACGGCTGGGGTCGATGTCCAGGACAACCGATTAGAGATGTCAGTGATTGGGTGGGGAAGGGATCAAGAGTCTTACGTAATTGATCACTTTGCAATGTATGGTGATCCTAGTGCGCCTCAACTTTGGACGCAGCTAGACTCCATGATCAACAAGACCTTCGAGACTTACGATGGAAGGCAGATGATCATCAGAGCAACAGCAATTGACTCCGGCGGCCATTTCACAAACTCTGTCTACCAGTATGCGAAGAAGAATGCTGGCAAGAGGGTGTTCGCGATCAAGGGTATTGGCGGAGAAGGCAAACCGATTGCGGGCAGGCCAACCAAAAACAACATCGCTAAATGTCAGTTGTTCCCTATTGGTGTTAACACGGCAAAAGACCTTTTGTTTGCTCGCATGAGGATTGAAGAGCCTAGCGCGGGTTACATTCACTTTAACTCGCATCTTGATGATGAATACTTCCGACAGTTAACGGCAGAGAAGATTGTTACGCGCTTTCATAAGGGATTTAAGAGAAGAGAGTTCGTTAAAACGAGAGCTAGAAATGAGGCGCTAGACTGTTTCGTTTATGCAATAGGAGCGTATGCAATTTTGAACATTGATGTTAACGCGCTAGCAGACAAAGTAAAATTGAAGGATAATGTAGCAGAGAATATTTCCACTGAGGCCAAGGCCACCAGAAATAAGCAGCCGTTTGTTCCAAGAACTGGAAAAGGGTTTGTTAATTCGTGGCGATGAAGGGACTTTATGGCTAACGCTTTTGACGCTACCAACGCCCCTGATGGGCTACCCGAATCAATTGTAGTCGGAGACTTCGTTCAATGGAAGCGAAGCGATTTAGTGACCGACTATCCTGTCAGCAGTTATTCAGTTAATTATGTATTTAAGAAGAAAGGCGATAAGCCAGAGTTTACTATTCCAAGCTCTGTATCAAGTCCTTCTTCTCACTTTCTGTTTACTGCAAGCAACTCTGCTACCTATGCATACGAAGCAGGCGAGTATCACTGGCAATTAGAGATTGTCAGGTCGTCTGATTCAGAAAGAATAGTTTTAGAGCGTGGTGATATTAAGGTCGTTGGTGACCTTGATGTATCAACTACGGACATTCGATCTCATAGTGAGATCATGTTGAGCAAGATTGAGTCTCTTTTAGAGGGTAAGGCAGACTCGGATGTGTCTTCGTATTCAATTGCCGGTCGATCATTGACCAAAATGGGCTTTCAAGAGCTTGTTGATGCGAAAAACTACTACAAATCCGAGGTTTTGAAGGAAAAGCGCCTTATTGATGCTAAAAATGGACGTTCTGGAGCCTCAACAGTCAAAGTGAGGTTTTAAATGGGCATTTTTGACTTTGGTAAGCCAAAAAAAGCCGAAAAACAGCAAATATTTAAGCGTTCGTATGCTGCGGCCAGTAAAGGCAGGCTTTTAAATGACTTTATGGACTCAGAGCGGAGCGCAGATAGCGAATTGCGCCCCGTTATTCGGGTTTTGCGAAGTAGATCGCGAGATTTAGCCCGAAACAATGAGTATGCAAAGCGATATCTGAACTTGATCAAGACCAATGTGGTCGGTGATCGGGGCTACACCTTGCAAGTCAAGGCGACTGGCGGCGCAGGGAAGCTGGACGAGAGCGGCAATGAGGCAGTAGAAGCCGCTTTTCGTAAGTGGGGAAGACGCGGAAACTGCACTGTAGATGGCAAGCTTTCATGGCTTGATGTGCAGAAGTTGGCCGTTGAAAGCCTTTGCCGTGATGGCGAGGTCTTCATCGTTAAGCATAGAGGCGCAGAGTTCCACGATTCGTTTGCTCTTGAGTTCTTAGAGCCAGATCAAATCGATGAGCAGAAAAATGAGCGACTCTCTAACGGCAATGAGATCCGAATGGGCGTTGAGCTTGATCGGTTTAAGAAGCCTGTTGCTTATCATGTGCTGACTTACCATCCAGGCGATTATGATTTCACCTCTGCATCAAAGGCATCTAAGCACGTTCGTATCCCAGCAGATCGTATGTGCCATATCTTCATGCCGTTACGTGCAGGGCAGACTCGCGGAGAGCCTTGGATGTCTCCGGTCATGTCTGGACTCAAACAGTTGGGAGCATTAAGAGAGGCCGCGGTAATTAATGCCAGAATCGGCGCTAGCAAGATGGGCTTTTTTACATCGCCAGCAGGTGATGGCTTTGTTGCTGATGACTTGGACGGTAACGTGCCAATCATGGATGCAGAACCTGGGACATTCCATCAATTACCAACAGGGGTCAGCTTTACGTCATTCGACCCGCAGTATCCATCCAATGAGTTTGACCCATTTCACAAGGCTGTCCTGAAGGGCATTGCAAGCGGCTTGGGCGTTAGCTACACATCGCTCTCTAACGATCTTGAGTCAACCAGTTATTCATCTATTCGCCAGGGTGCATTAGAAGAGCGCGACTATTACAGAAATGTTCAGCAGTTCTTCTTAGATCACTTCATCATGCACGTTTATAGCTACTGGCTTGGCGCCGCGATGGAAGTTAACAGCTTTGGCATTCCGCTAGCTCAATATGATCGATTTTATGATGCGGCATCTTTCCGTGCTAAAGCATGGTCATGGGTTGACCCGCAGAAAGAAATGAATGCCGCCGTTCTCGGCATGAAAAATGGTATTCTTTCAATACAGGACGTTGCTGCTCAGTATGGTAAGGATGTTGAGGAGTTGTTTGCTCAAATACAGCGAGACAAGGCTTTGGCAGAGCAGTTTGGCGTTAAGTATGCGCTTGAGCCTTATGGCGCGACACAAGTCGGCATTTTGCCGGACGTTGTAGGCGATGAAGATGGCGAAGTACAAGGGTAAAGAGATTAACACTAAGCCAACTGAGGGGATGGTCTCAGAGGCTCAACGTGGACTGGACTGGCGTGAAGAGCATGGAAGAGGCGGCACTGCTGTTGGCGTTGCTCGGGCTAGGGATATTGTTAACGGTAGAGAGTTATCGCTTAACACCGTAAAGCGTATGTATTCCTTTTTTGCTCGACATGAAGTTGACAAGCAGGCTGAAGGATTTAGCCAGGGGGAGAAAGGTTACCCCAGTGCAGGACGGATAGCATGGGCGCTCTGGGGCGGTGATGCTGGTCAGTCGTGGGCGAAAAGAATTGTGAAATCAATGGAAGCGGCTGATGAACGTCAGCTTGAGGGACTTGATATGGATGAAGAGAAGGATATAAACGAAATCCTTGATGACATCGAAGCCAATGGTGTGCCAGAGCCTGAGGAGGCTCCTAAGCAGGAAGTGGAGAGGTCTGATCGTGAAGAAGACCGCTCTGAAGAGTGCAAGGTTGCACATCGTGCAATGGCGCTTGAGATGTCTCCTATTGATGAAGATAAGCGCACTGCGCGTATTGCCATCTCATCAGAGGAGCCTGTTGAGCGATCATTCGGCAAAGAAGTTTTAGAACACACCGAGGAGGCAATTGATTTGTCATTCCTCAACAGTGGTCGAGCGCCACTGCTTCTTGACCACGATCCAGAGAAGCAAATCGGTGTGATTGAATCGGTAGACCTTGATGGCTCGGCACGGCGACTCCGTGCGACTGTTCGCTTTGGAAAAAGCGGACTCGCCAAAGAGGCATTCGATGACGTTGTAGATGGCATTCGTGCCAATATCAGCGTTGGATACGCCATCAAGAAGATGGAGAAGGACAAGCGTGGTGGTGATACGTACATCGCGAAATCGTGGCGTCCTGTCGAAGCCAGTCTGGTGTCTATACCTGCGGATGTGACAGTCGGGGTTGGGCGATCAGAGGAAGTTTCACCAGAACCTGTAATTAAAACTGACTTTAAGGAGACTAAAATGTCTGAAGTCGATATTGCAGCGGTTGAGGCAGATGCCAAGAAAGCCGCACAGCGTAACGCTGCTCAAATCGTTGAGTTGGGTGCGCGTCATAGCCGTTCTGACTTGGCCCAGAAGGCCATCGCAGACGGCAAATCAATTGAAGAGTTCCGTGGCGAGTTGCTGGAAGTAATCGGTAGCGAGCGCGCTCTTGAAGCTCAAGACGTTGGCATGACCAATAACGAAGTGAAGCGATTCTCTCTCGTTCGCGCCATCCACGCTCTTGCCAACCCAACTGACCGAAATGCACAGGAAGCTGCGTCATTTGAATTTGAATGCTCACGCGCCGCTTCTGATCAGTATGGTCGTGCCGCTCAAGGCATCATGCTACCCGCAGAAGTTCTGCGTAACTGGAAGCGTGACCTCAACTCTGCTGATGAAGCCGCTCTGTTCACTGACGACTTCCGTGGCGGGGACTTCATTGATGTACTGCGTAACTCTTCATCTGTGATGCAAGCTGGCGCACGTATGCTCGGTGGACTCTCTGGCGATGTGAAGATCCCCAAGAAGACCGCCGCTGCTTCTGCCGCTTGGATTGCTTCTGAGGGCGGCGTAGCATCTGAGAGCGAAATGACCGTAGGTCAGGTTTCAATGTCTCCCAAGACGCTTGGTGCGTTCACTGACATCACTCGTCAGTTGCTCATCCAGTCTTCTTTGGACGTTGAAGCACTCGTTCGTGATGACCTGGCTCAGTCTATTGCTTTGGCAATTGACCTTGCTGGTCTGGAAGGCTCAGGCGCTAGTGGCCAGCCTACCGGTATCCTGAGCACCTCTGGTGTTAACACGGTTACTGCGTTTGCTGCTGCTAACCCAACCTTCGCTGAAGTAGTTACCCTTGAGACCGCTGTCGCTGAAGACAACGCTCTTCTGGGCAACCTGGCATACATCATGCCTGCCGCCATGTACGGCGCTCTGAAGACTACTGAGAAAGCGGCTAGCACCGCTCAGTTTGTCGTAGAGCCAGGTGGAACCATCAATGGTTACCGCGCCATCGTTTCTAACCAAGGAACTGCTGGCAACCTGTACTTCGGTAACTTCGCTGATCTGCTTGTTGGTATGTTCGGTGGCCTCGACATCGTTGTAGACCCCTACACCAACAGCACCAGCGGAACTATCCGCGTTGTTGCTCTCCAGAGCATCGATGTTGCTGTACGTCACGCTGTTAGCTTTGCTTTCGGTAATGACGGAGCCTAACAGGTCGGGGGGATTCGTCCCCCCTTCTTTACTTGAACCCATTTACGAGTGGCTTCAACTAAGGAGAAAGCATGAAATATAAAGTCGTAAAAGGATGCGTCATCAAGGGTGAGGGTCATCACGTTGGCGCAGTTGTTGAGCTAGATAATGCTCTCGCCCGAGATCTCATGGGTATTGGTCGCGTTGTCCCTCATGATGAGCCGGAAGTCCAAAATCGGGCAGTTGGTTTAGAGGAGTCAGAAGACAAGCCTGTTGCTCGCAGAGGACGACCTAAGAAGGTTGAGCCTGAGCCAGAGGAAGACGCAGAGTAATGCCAGTAGAGACCCTTGGCGATAGAAGGAGCATGATTAAGGACTTCGGTGTCGATGTCTCTTATGTTCCCGTGTCTGGCGGTAGAGCCACGTTCAAGGGCATCTTTGACAATGAGCATTCGCTAGAGGAGATTGGCGGAAGCGTAGCGTTTTCCGTTGTCCAACCCAGGATTACTTGCGTAACGGCTGATGTTTCGGATGTTGTAGAGGGTGATGTTCTCAAGGTTACAGTTGATGGCTCTGAGATTGAGTATGTGATTCGTGTTGCTATGCCTGACGGCACCGGCATAACGGAGCTTCAACTGGAGAAACAATGAGCCACCTTCGCACTCAGATTCGGCAGCGCCTGGTAACTAATCTAACCGGCTTAACTACTACAGGAAGCAATTGCTTTGACACTCGCGTTTATCCGCTTGCATCAAACAAGCTTCCCGGCATCGCTGTTTATACAAAGAGCGAATCTACTGATTATGAGACCATGTCTCCACCCAGGACTTTGCGTAAAACGCTGACCGCAGTCATTGAGATATATGTCAAAATGACCTCTACGTTTGATGAAGTTCTTGATACTATTGCGGCTGAGGTTGAGACAGCCCTTTATGGTGATTTAACACAGAATGGCTTGGCTTTTGACACGAAGATTGTGTCATTTGAGGCAGACTTTGGCGGTGACGCAGAGCAACCTTTGGGTCAAGGCATTATGGAGGTCGAGATTATTTATTCTGCGACTGAAGGAAGCCCACAGGGCTAAATATTTATTGGCTAGCTTTTAGAGGACATTAAAATGGCTACAGCTACAGGAAAGGACGGCGCTGTCTACGTTGGTGCGAACGCAGTTGCTGAGATTAGAGATTGGTCTCTTGAGACCACTTCAGAGGTCGTCAATGACACCGTAATGGGTGATACATGGATGACCAATAAGGCCACTCAGAAGTCATGGACAGCGTCATTTAACGCTTTCTGGGATCCTTCTGATACCACCGGTCAAGGCGCCTTGGATGAGGGGTCAGAGGTAACTCTGAATCTTTACCCAGAGGGTAATACAAGCACCAAGACATATTGGACTGGTTCAGCAATCATTACGTCTGTCAGCAAGTCATCATCTTTTGACGGTCTTGTTGAGGCGTCGTTTAGCGCCACTGGTAACGGGTCATTGACTGAAGACACTGTTTCATAATGTCTAAGCTAATCGATGTCGCCGTTTCTCACTTCAATAGTCGTGAAGTGAGACAGATGCAGATCCCAGAATGGGATAACGTCACTGTCTACGCCAAAAATCTGTCACTTGAAGATAAGCACAAGTGGCTGAAGCGAGCGAAAGGTGAGACTGACGAGTATCTGCTCTATGCCGTAATCTTCGGATTAATTGACGAGAACGGCGAACAGGTTTTTGATCTTGGCGATAAGGTCAAGTTGAAAACCAATGTCGATCCAGATTTGTTGTCCAAAGTAGCCAATTTTGTGCTGGAAGTTAGCGCGCCAACCGAAGAGGAGCGCGAAAAAAACTTCTAAATGATCAAGGTGATCCTACTGAAATGTATTTCATGTATCAGCTCGCGGAACACCTTGGTCAGCCACTTTCAACCATCTTTGGCATGACGGTAGATGAGTATAACCATTGGTTTACTTATCTAAAGATAAAGAACCAAAAGCTAAAGGAAGCCTCAGATGGCGCAGCAGCAAGAAGTCGTAGTAGCGAAGCTAACCGCCGTAGATGAAACTCAGGCCGCGTTTAATAGCGTCCAAAACAATATGCGGAAGATGGGCAAGGAGGCCAATCGGGCAAATCAGCAACTTAGACTTGTAAGAGGAGGCGCTGGCCAGTTAGGTCATCAAATCCAAGATATTGCTGTACAGCTTCAGATGGGAACTAATGCCCTCATTGTCTTCGGCCAGCAGGGATCTCAGATAGCATCGTTAATGGGGCCGCAGGGCGCTCTTATTGGTGCCGTTTTGGCGGTTGGCGCCGCAATCGGAGTTAGCCTCCTAAACAACACAAAAAACGCTACCAATGAGCTTGAAGAGCTCAAGAACAAAATCCTTGAGACCGCAGAGGCAACCGGAAACTTTAATGAGGATTTTAGAAATTTTCTTGCATATGCCAGAGGTAAGGAGCTTAAGAAACAACAGGAAACCTTTGATGAAACCATCACGCAATATGAATCTGCAGCGGCAAGGCTAACCCTTTATGAGAATAGGCTTGCCCAGGTAACTCAAGCCGAGAAAGATGGCGATGATGCCGCCCTTAGAGGTCTAAAAACAAAAGAAGAATACAGCGCATTAATAGAAGAACAAGAAGGCTTGATTTCTAAGCTAAGGGTTGAACTTCGGTTCTTAAAGGACGATCTTGATGGCGTTACTGCTGCAACGAGAGAAGACGCTCAAAGACGTATTGATGCTTCAAAGCGACTTATTGAACAAGCCAATATAGAGCTTAAAGCGATAGTCGATGCCAAGAAAAAGCAAGAAAAGCAAGAAGAGTTGTCAATGAAGGCTAGGCTGGCTAGCCTATCCAATCTTCACATGACAAATAATCTTGAGTTAGAGGCTCTTAAAAGAGTTGATGAAGCCAAGAAAAAATCCGCTGATGAAGAAAGGGATAGGCTGGAGAAAAATACGGCCTACAGGCTTACTGTTGCAGAAACGGTTATAAATGCAGCTAATGCCGAGCTTAACGCTATTGTGCAGGCCGAGGAAAAGAAGAAGGCGGCAAAAATGCAAAGCCTTCAGCTAGATCAAATGCTGGTGCAAAATTCGCAGCAGATGGTTGGATCAATTATTCAGGATATGGATAAGCAATCAGGCGCATACAAGGCGCTGTTTGCTCTGCAACAAGCGTTGGCGATTGCCCAAACCATCATCCAGTATGAGACAGCAATTGCCCAGGCTAAGGGCCAGCTTGGAATATATGGCCTGCCTATGGAGGCATTGTTAAGGGCGCAACAAGTTGCTTCTGTGGCTATCATTGCCGGTCAGACCATAGCAGGATTTGAAGGCGGCGGGATGATACCGAACGGCCCAAGAGCCGGTGGCGTAGATGGCCGCGGTGGCCGTATGGCAATTGTTCACCCTAACGAGAAAATCACTGATTTAAACAAGGGTGGCGATAGCAAAGCAGTAAATATCAGCTTCAATATACAGGCTAATGACGCCGCTGGCTTTGATGAGCTTCTGGTTAAGCGCCGAGCCCTGATCGTTAACATGGTGAACAAGGCCGTAAACAACAGCGGCAGGAGGTCATTGACGTAATGGCTGATTTCCCGAGTAGTCCAGGTTTTAGGTCTGTCAGCACCAGGGTCGTTCACTACAACCTGAGAAGCGAGAGCATAAATGGCCGACTCCAGGTTCGATCTCTTGGGTCATCTAGGCGTGAGTTCACACTGACATTCCCGCCCATGACCCGGGCAGAGTTTGATCCAATCCATGACTTCATTAATGCCAAGCAGGGGTCATATACGACCTTCACTATTGACGTTCCCGACCCCGATCAGGACGCTTATGAAACTGTTACCTGCCGATTCGCTAATGATGTACAGGAATTTGGCGCAGGAGTTGATGGTCTTTATGAGTTCGAGGTTGATCTCATTGAGGAGATAGCGTGAGCCGCGGCTTATCTACCACTTGGACAAACGCTCTTGATGACAACCAGTTTCAGCTTGCGACTCTGATTGATATTGAGTTTTCAACCGTCTTAAGAATTACAGACTACGGGCAGGCCTTAACCTATAACTCCAACAGTTATGGGAATAGCGAGAACGTCATAGAGATTGGCGATGTGAAAGAAACTGGCGCTCTGAAGGTTAACAGTATGTCTATTACTCTTACGGGGGCCAATCAAGCCTATATATCGGCATTTCTGCAAAACGATTACATCAATACACGGCTACACGTTAGAAGGGCGTTGATAACCGGCACAAACACGGTAGCCGATGTCTTTACCTTTTTTGACGGGCGTATTACGGGCTTTGACATTGCAGACTCAGCAACCGAAAGCGGAATAACGATTGAGGCTGCTAGTCATTGGGTTGATTTTGAGAAGATTCGATGCAGAAGGACTAACCTGAAATCCCAGCAATCATTTTTCCCTAACGATGTGGGTTTTCAGTACGCCCACAATAAGATTAAAGATTTGCGCTGGGGGAGAAAGTCCTAATGGTATGGGGAATTGTACTTGCTGTTATAGCTGTAGTTTCCGGCGGCCTTTCCTACAAAGCCGCCAAGGATGCTCAGAAAGCCGCTAAAAAAGCGGCAGATGAAATGTCTGGGGTTCTTGTTAATAAGGACTCCAACATTGAACCTATCCCAGTAATTTACGGAGAGCGGCGTATAGGCGGCACAAGGGTTTATGTCCATACCGAAGGCGGAACAGATGTTCCGAATCTTTATTTGTACATGGCGATTGTTCTCTGCGAGGGGCCGGTTGAAGATATTTATGACATTGAGATAGATGACTACGCCATTGATGAAGGTCGATATGGAACGATTGAAGAAATAAACAGCACCAACCCAGACCGCAGGCTTTTTAGAAGTGTTGCGGGACAGCATACAAACTGGGTTTATATTGAGTGCATGAGGGGTCAAGATAATCAACCTGCTAGCAGCATTCTTTCCACCGCTAGTAACTGGGGGGTAAACCACAAGCTATCGGGCGTTGCTTATTTAGCGGTACGGCTTCAGTGGGATCCAGATGTATTTTCTGGCATACCCAACATTACTGCCGTAGTAAAAGGCAGAAAAGTGTACGATCCGAGAACAGATACAACAGCTTGGTCTGACAACCCAGCCTTGTGTATTAGGGATTATTTAATCAATACCAGATATGGGAAAGGGCTTCCTACTGCTGCAATAAACAGCACAGCATTTGAAGATGCGGCAGATGATTTAGATAACTTTACTGTGACCCCATACAGCGGAGGGCCGACTGGAGTAAAGTTATTTAAGTGTAATGCCATTATCAATACTGGCGATGAAGTCTTTAAGAATCTTGGCGATATGCTTCTTGGCTGTAAGGGCTTTCTTCCATATCAAAATGGGAAGTATGGTCTTTACATAGATCAGAGCGTTGCCACCTCTGTAATGACTTTGGACACCTCAACCATCATTGGTGGCATCGCTATAAAGAGCGAGCGCAAAGAGGATAAGTTTAATCGTGTGGTCTGCAAGTTTCCTAACCCAGAAACTAAGTGGGAGCCAGATCAGGCAATATGGCCCGACTCTGGATCAACCGAGGAAACTACATTTTTATCTGAAGATGGCGATGAGATTCTGGTTGAGGAAATCGACCTCAACACGACAACAAGTTATTACGCGGCGAGGGATTTTGCCAGAATCTTCTGTTTGCGATCACGTAATGCTTTGCGGGTTGGATTACAGGCAACATCTGAGGCATTAAACCTTAGAATTGGCGACAGGGTTTCTATAACCCATCCCACGCCTGGGTGGACTGCAAAGCCATTCCAGGTTGAGGAGGTTGGCCTTCGATACGATGGCACCGTTGACCTTCAGCTTGTTGAGTATGACAGCACTATCTATGCGTATGATCCTGCGTCTGAGGAGCAGACATACTCTGATACAGACCTACCAGACCCGTTTACGGTTGCCGCACCTACTGGGCTGACAGCCACGGCTGGCGTTGAGGTTGCCGCTGACGGTAGTGAGATTCCTTACATAGCCATTAGCTTTACAGGCGCAAATGATCGGTTTGTAGATAAGTACGTTTTAAACGTAGTGCCAAGTGTTCTTGATCCTTATGAGGTGACGATTAACACAGACAACCTTACGGACGATCAAATATCAAGAACTGATCCAATAACGTATTTAATTCAGCCCGCATTAGTGGATAGCTATACGATTAAATTGAGATCACATAACTCCGCTGGCGTTAGGTCTGACGAAGTTACCACAACCGTTGTGGTTACTGGCGATACTGCTGCGCCTAGCGCACCAACATGGGGAAGTCCTGCTTTATCCGCTGGGCTTAACAGCATTGGACTAAACTGGACTAACCCAAGCAATGAGGATTTTGCTTTTGTTCGGGTTCAAAGAAAAGTAACTGGCGCGGCAAATAGTACCTATGTCACTGTTGCGGATATTTTCGGCGTTCCATCAACAACATCAAGCCATGCTGATGCAGGACTTGCTGACGCCACTAGCTATACTTATCGCCTGTATGCGTATGACTGGTCGCGCAATCAGAGTGTAAGCGCGGGTGAGCAAAGCCAGACTACCTTGGGCAGTATTGCGAGCGAGGCAGGGGTAGAGCCTTTAAACGCACACGGGTATGTTTACTATCAAACCCCGCAAGCTACTGCCCCAGCCACACCTTCGGCTACGGCCTACGTTTTCGATGAAGACCCAAGCAATAACCCAATATCTGGACTTACTAGCGGCTGGGATATTAACCCGCCTTCTCCAGGCACAAATACATCAAACAGCGGTGATCCCTATTGGGTCTCAAGGTTTCATGCCTATGAGGATTCTGTTGGCGGCAGCACCTCTGTTGATTTTAGCGCACCATTCCAGAGCACAGTATTTGACGGCCTCGTTACGTTTAGAAATTTAAATGATGAGCTTGCAAGCGTCTCAGGTTCGCTAGTCACCACAATAGACGGCGGGCATATAAAAACCGG
>Ga0181563_10004148_pt1 | contig 13559 bp, 19 predicted proteins | sample 011ome_25_FD_133759 | JGI IMG/M metagenome (GOLD analysis project Ga0181563, IMG submission 133759) | Coastal salt marsh microbial communities from the Groves Creek Marsh, Skidaway Island, Georgia - 011512CT metaG (megahit assembly) | ecosystem: Environmental > Aquatic > Marine > Intertidal... | reverse complement strand
TGCGTGGTGAAACGCTCTCTAACTTCTAAAGTTGGAAAGCCAGCAGTTGTTTAGAATCTACAGGATAAGGCCTGTGGCGGGTAGGACCGATAGTAACCTAAAAGGCTCTGCGTTTGCAAATTAGCAAACGCAGGGCCTCTTTTTTTTGGTCAACATTCATGTACCGTGGGTGTAATCAAAATACTAGACAGGTGATAAAATGAGTCACATGGTAAAAGGAAAGACAACCTTCAGTGAGGAACACACAGATATCCTCATTGAAGCTCTGAAGGAAGCATACAAGGGCTGTACGATTGAAAGAAACACACAGGCGGGCATTCGTGGCCGACCTATGTGTGACATCGTCGTGAAGCGCAACGGACGAAACGACATTGGGTTCCGACTCAATGCTGAAAAGAACTACGACTGTCTGGCTTACGAGCCTGGCTACATGAATAGTCAACAGTCTATCAACAAGGCACTTCAAGCCGTGTATGAACCTTACATCAGAGGTACGACCAAGAAGATGATGAAGAACAGCCCTGTGCTTAGTTCTTATGTCATGGGTAAAACCAAAGAAGTTGACCGAAACGGAAAGAAGATGAAGAGAATTCGTCTGACTCCTAGCGGCGGCGGAGGTTGGGTCTGATGTCTCAACCACAGTATGTGGACGTATTCTGGGACCCAGATACGGGCGAAGTCGAGATTAAAATCGAAGGCTTCGCAGATGCAGTTTGCGATGAAATTGCTAAGAAAGTAATCGCTCAACTTGGCGTCGGTGACGCTAAGGTGACCAAGACTGCATCCTACGAAGGTGGTAGTGGACAAACCCGCACCCAGAGCATCAAGTGATGCTCACTTCAACTAGACTAATATGAGTGAAGAGATTATCAAGAGAGTTCTAGACTTAGCCGAAGAAAATAAATCTTTGAGAGAGAAGCTGAGCAGGGTAAAAAACGAAGTCACCGCCGAGGAAGGTAAAAGGGTGAAAGTAGAAATGCTCTGCATGGTTGCTCAATCTAAAATCGAGGAACTCAAAACTCAAAATGAAGAACTGGAAAGTCAACTACGAAAACTTCAGCAAGAAAAGCTTGAAGCGAAGTGGGTCTGACTTCACTTAGTCAACTAGAAGAGGAACGCAACGCTCCCCAACTGTGCCTACGGGTGTAGTGTGGGGCACACACTCAAGCACTCCAGCAGAGCTGTGAAGGTGAGTTGCATAGAAGGGGAGCGTCCTCTTCACCAGGTGAGTTTAACACTGAGCCGTAAGGCGATGACGTGCCGTGTATCAAAGTGTCTCAATTTGTAGACGCGCTACATACGCAAATTCCTTTCATTTATGGAAGGTGACTTGCACTAAAGTGCAAGAGACGCGCATGAAAGCAATTGATACTCGGAAAGTAAGGCATTGAGAAAACTTTGATACACGGAGGCTTGGTACCCTAATTTAGGAAGACGAGCTCGTGTACACAGGACTAAACTTTGGAATGACAAAAGTGATGGACCCTATCCTAAACCAGGAGATGGTACCACCGACTAAGAAGAACTTTTCAAATGATGGAACACCGGACAGAGTGTTAACAGCTACCAAAACAAGTGCTGGAGACACCGTCGGTCGACATGCGCAGGCACTGCGCGTGGAGACGGATGAGACCCTTTTGAAAATACGATTACAAAAAGAACTTTAGAGTTAGAACTCTAACTTCTCCGGGTACAGGTGTCCTCGAGAACTGACTGCATTAACTAAAATAGTACAACGCGGAGAATTAACTTAAAGTCCAAAGAGTTGAATCCGGATACTAAGCTCAGGAAAGAAAGCCTGTAAAGAAAACAAAGTACTCTTAATGAACTAAGCACTGAAAAGGCACTGGTTGTGAGAATGCCCCCACACCCCTGTTTAGCAGGGTCGGCTTCCCACACTCGACCTTTGACTCACCACCAGAAAGGAGGATTAAAAATGAATCTAAATTTTAAGACGACGATTGATGCCTGCGTAGGAGCATGCAAGCCGGCCTCGGCTTGGAGCACAACTGGTGAAGTTGATACACTAATCAACTATGCCGTTGAATACGCAGTTAAGTATGGAAACACCGATGGGCGAACCACCCGAGTTCTCGTTTGGCGAGAAAGCGTTGGTTTTGAGGAGTATGGAGCCTTTATCTCCAAGGAAGGAGGAAAAACCGAGCGCGTGAACTCTTTGTCTGCGGACAGTATTAACTTCAAAGTTAAAGCTGTTCCTGATGCAAAGTGGAGCGCGGACGACGACTTCCCTGGAGCAAATGTTCCCTTCGCCATTGACTTCATGAAGGAATTTGACACACAAGACCATCGCGTCTTGTTTGTCCTTCGTGACTGGCATGCTTACATCGCAAACAATCACGACCACATTGACAAGCAGTTGGCATTGCTTGAACAAATCAGTCAAGCTGGTAGTAAACATATCATCATGATTGGTCAACCAAAGTGGACCGACGAAAACATCCCTGTGGAACTCAATCCACACATGTACCGTCAAACTTTGGAAATGCCAACAAAAGCCGAGCGACTAACAATCATCGGGGACTGGGCGAATGAGATTAAACTCAATCAACCGGAAAAGTTCCCACTGATGCTTACTGTCACCGAAGAAGACCTGGAAGCCGTGGCCGATGCCACTGGTGGCCTTACCCGTATTCAAACGGAAGAGGCAATCCTGATGTCTCTGGTGATGCATCGGAGATTCGATATGTCGTTTATCTTAAACGAAAAGCAAAACTTGGTCAAACAAGCAGGGTTCGCAATCGCGCGCCCTGAAAGCGGCTTTGAACGCATTGGTGGCTTGACTCCCCTCAAGGAGTGGGCCATCTTGCTGCGAAAGCGTTTCACCAAGGAAGCCTTTGATTATGGCTTCCTCACATACCCACGAGGGTTGCTGATGGCTGGTGTACCGGGCTGTGGTAAGTCCGCTATTGCCAAGGCAATCGCCAATGAATGGAGTATGAACATGCTAACGGTGTCGGCTGAGGACCTCAAGGGGTCTTTGGTCGGTGAATCCGAAGCAAAAGTCGGCACACTTCTACGTACTGCTAAGGCGGCAGCTCCAATCATCCTTTTCGTGGATGAGGCCGAGAAGCTCCTTGGTAAATCAGATGGTGTGAACGACGGTGGAGCACACGACGCTGTCCTCGGACAGTTCTTGTCGTTTATGCAGGAGGACACCTCTGGTGTCTTCTTTGTGTTCACCGCGAACAACATGGAGAAGTTTGCTCCCGAGCTGGTTGACCGGTTCGAAGGGCGCTTCTTTATCGACCTACCTTCTGCGCTAGAGCGCGAGGAGATTCTTCGGATTCACCTCGGGCTTCGCAACCAAGGTGAGGAATTCGACATGGCTGGACTTGTGAAAGCCACGAAAGACTTCTCTGGTCGAAACATCGAACAAGCTATCGAGGGTGCGATGAACATCGCATTCAATGAAAATAGGCCTCTTACCCAAGAGGACCTTCTTGGAGTATTCTCTGCGGTCATCCCGACCTCAAAGACCAAGAAGGCTGAAATCGAGACCATGCGAACCTTCGTTGAGAACGGCATGATGCGTAGCGCCAACAATCGAGATTCGGCCACCAGTGGCGACACTGGTGATAAGAGCTCGAAGCTGCGCAACTTTGTCTAATCGCTTAAATGCGAACTAGAATACTATGTTTATCAGAGATGATGAAGATAAAGGAGACAAGCCAAGTAAAACAGATATGCTGTTTTCTATGGCAGAGTATTGTCAGGTTTTCTTGACTGCTCACTATATCAAGAATGGAGAAGATGATGAGTTTATCCCGCTTATTGAGCGGGACAAGCTTGACCGAATGCCCAAAGCAGTTGCTGCTGAGATGGACCTTATCTTCCAGATGGCCGTAAAAGAACTTGAGAAATGGGGCGAGCGCCCTGAAGAGTTCTTTCGGAAGATGGAGATTGGAGAAATCGACCCAGTGTCTGACTTCATCGACACACCCGAGATGCGAAATGCACTTGGGAATGTCGTCATGAGGCGACTTCGTATCACGGACGGTGTTCGTGACGAAGAAGCCTTTGAAGAGGCTAAGAAAATCTTGCCGGAAATGAGAGACAGGCTCCATGAGTTTGTTAGTGAGATTATGCTTAACGCAATCAAAAATGTGGCTAAAGATTTGATGCGGAATGAAATTCCGCTGAACAGAGCTTCTGAGGTGTTTAACCCCAGAGTAAAGGCCATTGCACATCAAGGAATTATTACGGATTCAAATCCTGACCGCCTAAAGATGAAGCAACTACGCGAAGAGCAGAAACAGAAATCTGACAAGAAAGTTAAGTTCGACCCCGCCTGGGGATGAGCGTAGCTTACTAGAATAGGAAGTGAACCTATGGAAATAAAAATTACAATTGAAGACATTGAAGAGAATGAACTGAGAGCATACGGACGACTTGGCAAGGTGTTTGCGCACCTACTTGGTGAAGGCGCTGTGAGCGTGACTCCTTCCACGGAAGGCGAGGAGTCTACCGAAACAGTGGAAGACCAGCCCAGTCAACCGAAAAAGAACAAATTACCCTGTGCATGGTGTGGCCGAAAGTTTAACACTGCCGCCCAACTGAATACGCACCTGGGGTTCTGCTCAGACAATCCCAACAATGCATCAACCAAAGAGACCAAATCCTGCACTAAGTGCGGGGCCACTGAGACTCCTCAGTGGCGAAATATGGCCGAGCATGACGGCATTCTGTGTAATGCGTGTGCGATGAGAATTCGCCGCCAGCGCACGAAGCCCAATGCAAAGCAGGCTAATCCCTTCGAACAAGTTGTCGAAGAGAAGCCTGCTAATCGGCGCAGAATCATCCGGATGGATAAACCCGTTAAGCGACCGACATTCACGAAAATGGATATCGAGGAACTTAGGGATGCTGTAGCAAGTTATGTTGCTGGCAACAATGGAGTCCCCCTTGAAGCCAGCAAACTTGCTAATGCCCTGATGACTTCTATCGAGAAGCGTTATGACTTCCCGAGTGACAGGGTCAAAGAGCATTCACGCAGTGTACTCGAGTCAAGTATCGGACTTCAGTTCCGGTACCTCGAGGCTGCGCTCAAGGAGAGAAATCTCAAGACGGTTACATTCGTCTTGGACTCTAAGCGACACACCATGGTGGTTTTGAAAACCGATGGTGTCTTTGATGTTGACGACATCAGAGAGATGCTCACTGAGTGAGCGTAACTCTACTAGGTCAATATGAAGCGAATTAAGCTGAATATCGAGATTGAGTTGGAAGGAAAGGAAGCTAAAGCCTTTGTGAAGAGACTGGAGCAACTCAGTGATGCAATCACTGGGTCTGCTACTGTTTCACAGCAAGCTAAGCCTTTGCCCCCTCCAACTCCTAAGAAAGTGAAGAAGGTTACACAACCTTCTGGCAAGGAAACGAAGAAGGCTGCACCGCCTTCTTCTAAGACGACCGCTGTAAAGAAGCCTGGACCCAAAAAGCCAGGGCGAAAGCCTAAGTTCGCCGCCGGTGAATTTATAGAAGCTTGGAACAGCAGCGGAGGGACAGCAGAAGTTGCACAGAAGCTCGGCGTTAGCCGAGCCACTGTGTCTTCTCGGGCCACATACCTGCGAGCGGCAGGACACAACTTGAAGAAATTCAAGCCTGGTCGACCAAAGTCTAACTGAGATGCTTTCTTACTAGGAAAATAAAATGACGGTATTGCAGCGGGGTTGGGGGGTTGTTCCCTGATGTTCCCTGGTTATCGGAATGTGCCTGTGTTGTAACTGCATAAAACAGCACACCGGAGAAGTCTAACTCCATCCACCAGAGATACCAATATACTGAGGAAACTATGACGTACTGCTAACCTAAGCAGCGTAGACAAACGATAGGTGACGGGAATGCTGCTTAAGTTAGCAGCTAATTTAGTGCCGGGGCACTTTTGCATTCTTTATATGCACTTGTGAAACTGCAAAATTCGGCTAAAATCGAAGGTCAAAATACTTGTTGATGATTCAAATGGCACGCGTGCCGTTTCAAATCTGTCACAGGTTACGCATATGCGTGTTGGCGGCCCACAACAGTAGGTCACCCCGCGCATGCGCTTAGGTGGGCAATATGGTAATCTCACCAGATGAACGAAGAACCAAAAATTCTGAGCATCGCACCCAGCTTCAACTGCAAGTTGAAATGCGAAGGGTGCTATTTGACAACTGATGTAACCAAAGAAATGCGTGATGCAACCAAGGATGACTCCTACTGGGAGCAAGCTATGCACCTCGGTGTGAAGCACGGATACGATGAGCTCGCTATGACGCTCAATCCGTTTCCTGGTGCTGCAGAGCACGCTGCTGCCTTGGCTAGACTAGCCAAGAACGCTGGGTTTCAATCAGTGAACGTGACGTGGACTGAATTCAGCACACCTGAGGGTGTGATGGAGGAACTTGCGAGACACATTAACGTACTATCTACTAGCCTTGATTCTAACAGGCTAGACTATGATGATACTGTTGTGCTTGCTGAGAACTTTAACCACATTCACTACAACTTTAACATACTGTGGGACAAGGAGCTGATGAAGCCCGAAAACCATGATGACGCTGTTGACATGGTCAACGCCATCTTGGAAGCGGGCGACGATGTAGGCGCTAAGTTCACTGTTCAGCATCTCATTTACAAGCCCCTGAGCCTTTACGGTGATGTGGGTGAGTTCATGCAGAACTACCAACTCCTGATGGAGCGAATCCCTATCGGTGGCGATGGGGACAAGCACATTGGCGATGTTGCGTTTGGAAACCTGATGGGAGTTAACGACTGCCCAGGTCACCGAATGCTGGACATTGACCCGATGGGATTCGTAAGGCGCTGTCCTGAGAACCCAATCGCTTACGACGCTACAGACCTTGGCGACTTGGAAGGGTACATCGAAAACGGTGTGCCTAACTGCGGCGATGCCTGCAACTGTATGTGATACTAGAAGAGTAAACAAAATGACCGGTAAATCACCACCTCTCTGCCGGGGGGTTTCCATAACTCACACAGCCTTACTGTGTGACTTCGGCAGTTGGTGCAGTCAGAAGTCTAACTGAACTCTTCAAGGGCAATAAATTAAAATGACCGTTAATTCCGCGCAGAAGTCTAACTGCGCCCACCAGATGATGATTAACGTAACCATCAGAGAACAAAAAGACGAAAACTGGAAACTGACTTGGCAATTGCAGGTAGGGGATACACCCGCTGCTCCGCAAGAGTCGCTATATAGCACATACGAAGAGGCAAGCGAAAAGGCTCTTCAGTTGCTGGCGGCAGCCAGCCCAAACCAGTCTCGTCTGACCGACTTTGTTGGAGGTATCTGAATGCGCCAAAGCGAAATGCTACCAAGCACTAGCGACAACGCCCTCGCTGAGATTCTTAACGAACTCAGAGAGATGCGAAGTATTATGGAGCAATTTCAGAAGTTTGTTCTTGAAGTAACCCCCGATGCCGCCATTGAGGCCATCGAGGAACTTGAAGAAGAACTTAAGGACCAATGAAGGGAGGTCAACTAGAATGAATCAGGAAGTAATTAGCAACCTGAGACTGAGTAATATACGAATAGATGCACCTCAAATGCATGGACTTCAACGCATGATAAACCAAATTGTGAATGAGCCCAGACGAGGCGGAGAAATCGCGCCGAGTGGCTGGATTCAGTTTGGAACGGGTCTGCTGACTTCTCGCGTCAACATAGTTGGCGCGGGTATAGCTTACGAGCTACAAGTTACAGCGGAAGGCAACTCCACTCTAGGACGCCTGCAAAGGTACAGTGATGTCCAGATGGGCTTTTCCGGGGTAGGAACACAAACAAGCAATGTAGAATTTTGGTACGGCCCTGCGGGGCTCGTTTTCAATATCGGAGCATGTAGGTTGTGGACCACGGATAGTCGACGACGACTGGAGCCACTGAGAGTGGCCCCCAAAGACCTGCCCGTATCTGCGATGGAAGTTAACATGACCATAAAGGCATTCAGAAGAATGCTAAATGGCGTGGCTAAAACAAATAACCGTGTATTCTCACTGGCCTCTCACGAAGGGAAGTGGAATGTCTTTTCGGAGAATCCCACCACCGTCGGAACTCGTTGGCGCGTGACGCCAATGATTCGCTCCTCCGCAATAGGCGGAGTGAAATACAAAGTACTCTACAACTTCTTCTTCAGAAAGAAGAGGGATGTCAGAGGTACTTTTACCGACTTAGATGAGAACACAGAGATTACTCTATGCTTGAGAGAAAATGGAGAGTTAGTAGTTTCACTACAACTCACCCAAAGCATACAAGAGTCATTTATCTTTGAGCCAGACGCTTCTATTATGGGGCTTCTAGACCTTCTAGATGACCCTACCTTTGAACTTCCCTTCATGGGAAGAACGGTAACGGTAACTGAGGAACCTGAAGAGGTAACTACAGAAGTGACCGAAGAGCCGACCGAAGAAGTAGAAGAAGCTGGTCAAGAGTCTGTTTCTTGGTCTACGGACGAAGAAGACAGAATTGCTGAGTGGCAAGAAGCTAGTACTAGGCACCAACAAAGAATTGGTGCTGAACTTAGTGAAAGCGCTCAAATCTGGTTCTCTCATTACATGATGGAGAGGCTACGACAAGGAGAAGCCATTGATGATTTGGACAACCAAATCTTGGCTAAACTCTAGTCACTAGAGGTATGAAAAATGGATAAAGACACCATTAAGAAATACGATGAGATTGTAGAGCATTGGAACTTGAATACGAAGATTTTGACGAACTACTCAAAGTTCTGGAAGTCTACCCGGTTTCAGTCGGACACCTGGTTTGATGCAAAAGAAGCATTTCTTTTGAAGAACTTGATGCGACAAAACACTGAACTAACCTTTGGTGAAATGAAACGGTGGAGCTTCGACGACCATAAAAGACACTATGCTGAGCGAGCCATTGGCTCGAATGGTAAGGTGCTTGAAGCATTTGCAATCGACACAAACAACAACACGGTTAGAACCGAACTTAGTGCGGCAAGCGAGGAGTGTGTAGAAGCATTCCTTTACCGCTGGAATAACGGTTACGCCTTTATGGATGTACAAGAGCGAGTTGACCTCGCTTTGACCCGCCTGCTCTCTGAGCAAGGTGTGGTTATCCGAAAGGGCCTTGAGACAATGCAAAGAGCTGAAGCTGCGCGCGAAGAAGTGCGTGGTGCTCTCTTGGATGCTGCCGAAAGGGTCTCTGCACATGTCTCGGTGTCAAAGCTCAGGAACTTGGCCGATAGCCTTGGCTTGAGTGACTTCATCGAGACAGAAGACAACTGATGTTGTGTTTACTAGCTATGAACATAAACTGGGAAAAGCATGGACACCCTGGAAACTACCTAGTGAAAAATGGGACGCTGATTAAAGCTGTGAATGATTACTTAGACGAACTAAATTTGTCTACGGAACCGTATCACGGGTTTGCGTCTCATCTCGCTAGTTTGGGGTTCATTAAAGAAGGAGGTGATGGATATCAGTTTACTGCTGTCCTCACCCCAGCAAGGAAGCGTGATTTACTTCACCTTCCCCCCGCACTGGGGAGCCTAGCTTTTAGCAACTTAGAACAAGAATATCGACCAAGTCAATTGGTCCATGTTCTGAGTAGCTTTCAGCAAGTAGGTCAAGAAGTAGTAACTGCCCTTGACCCAACTAAGCTCCTTGAAATGAAGCGACTATTGGAGGACATCCAATGACTGATAAGGCTGCTAGACTAAACGCTATGACTGGCGCAAATACTAGTCAGCCAAGGAAACAAAAGTCGGACAAGGTCGTTCACTACAAGCGGAGTGAACCTTCTGAAATGAGCCCCACAGAGTTTCTAGAGGTGGCGCCAAAGAAGTTTAAGGCAGATATTGTGGAGCCTGAGGGAACGTGGACAATTACCTACACCCTGCATCACAAGACCGACAGTTGCTTGACTTACATCGCTCAACTGAAGGACCTGAAAGAAACTTATTTGGCACCAATCTACATTTTCAAAAAGGAGTGTAACTACCAACGGCGTTTGATGACGAGAATTTATCAGCGCGAGAACCAACCTGCATGGCAGGTGATATCTGGTGCCCACTTCCATCATGAGCATGGAGATGTCGTGTTCAAAAATGAACTCGACCCCTTTATTGCTCCATTGAGAGTGTACTTTGGATTCGAGCTGTATCAACCGATACCTTGAATCCTTACTAGGAGGTAAAACTATGGCAAATGCTGCTTTTAGTGTTATCACCGGCTTGTGGAGACGCCGCCGTAACAATGGCTCGGAAGAGTACTTTTACGGTAAGCCGAAGTTGGAGGAACCACTCGTCATCAACCCTGGTGACGAAGTGTATGTCTTCCGTACATCGGCGCGTAATGCCCGCAACTCTGACCCACAGATGTATCTGAAGGTCAAGCGAGCAAAGACCGGTGAGACAACCGATAATTGATAAGCCATCTAACAAATGGCTTTACTAGATGACACAGAGAGATGAAATCTTTGAAACATTACAGGCACTGACCACTGCGCGTGAACCATATGTGTGCACGCCTAGTGGCTTACAGCATTTTAATACAAATAATATGGACTTATCAAACCCAGAGCAGCTTCTTATGGCAAGTGCACTATGCCTTGCCAAAGCTAATCCCTTTACTGAACAGCTTGTGAGAGCCCCTTTCTTTTACGGAACGGGACTCTATCTTAACAAGGTAGCTAGTTCACTAGAGAGGTTTGAAAGCCACTTTGCTTTGACGACTACTTACAGAGTGAACTGGGGCGCTAGCCGCAACTGGTCTCGTAATGATAGAGACCCGCTTTATGTGACGCTAGAAATCCTTCAGAGGTTATCAAGCGAATTACAGCGAGGCGTTGCGAATAACAATCGCCTCGAATACGAGCTAAGCTCCGACCAAATAAGAGTATTACAATCAATACTGCAGAGTGTAATAGAACGACCAAAGGGAGCCCAAGACACTGATAACTATTATGTGTCTTACACCCTTATCGGAGAAATTACAGATGCGCTAAGGTTTGAAACAAGACGTGATGCATATCACTACAGCTTCAACTATGGATACTCTTTTCCCTACAGTAAAATTGCAGGGTACAGGGAGGATACTCACTCGGTAAAAATGCGACTAGAGCTACCTGCTCAAGAAGTCTCTATTACTGAGACTGGAGCGTTTGTAGATGCTTATTTTCAGCTTCACATGTTTGAGCCTGAAGATATTGCAGCCGATGACGAGGAAACTCTAAATCGAGTCAGATTATTCCGAAGGCACCAGCCAGAGGAAGTATATCGGAACTGGTTACCAAAGCCTGAGACTTTGTCTCTTGCTTTCGATAACCCAGACGGAATGTCGCTATACAAGCGAACCGACCTTGAACCCGATATCAAGCCTGTTAGAAAGCTAGAGGATATGATAGCCGGGGATATGTTGAATGTCCCCATTAACATTGAGATGTTTGACACCTTAACGAGCACTAGCCACAAACTAGGGCCTGGGGTGTACCAATTCCTATACAATAGAGAAGGAACCTACTTCAGAGGCAACATGTTTGATTACAGTGTTGCCACTACAGATGAGCTGATACGGTATAGAGTCACCTTTCCAACTGGTAAAGTGACTGCTATTACACCTAGCTCAAAAGAGCAAGTAGTGACTCGAGCAAACATCTCTCGGCGGGAGCTAAGTCTCCCAGAAGATGCAGCTATCAATCACTCACATCAGATAAACAAAAACTTCTGATACTAGCATGAGTTACAAATGTGACATATGTGATTTTGAGGCTCGAACGACCGGTGGTCTACTGCTACATAACAAGGTAAAGCACTCTACTGAGAGCCAGCCTAAGCAGAAGGCCCCTGTATCGAAGCCAAAGGCAAAGCCTACTAAGAAAAAAGAAACTACTGACGTTGTTAAGGAGTCCAGAAGCCGCCATAAGAAGGAGCTTGAAGACTACGAGGCAACCAAGAAAAAGTGGATTAAGAAACCGACTGGACTCACCAGCGGAGGAAAAGTAACCAAGAAGGAACTCGTAAAGATGTTCCCAAAGGGAACAAAATCTCCAGTAAACGGTGTAGTCTCTAAGTCTGTTGCACTCCACTCAGTCTTTGAAACCTCATACGAGGTTCGCATTCGAGTCATGAAAAATGACTGGATACGCACTGTGTTAGTAGGCAAGAAGCACAATATCAGTTGGCTAGAAGGGCCCATCAAAAACAAACACAAGGTGACCCTTCCTATGATACAGACCAAATGATACTAGTCTGAGTTTGCACACAAAGGTAGCCACCGACCACAGTCGGGGGCTGCGAGTTGGGAAAATAGAGAAGGAATGACTGCAAAGTCAGCCGATGTCGAGAGCGAGCCTCGAAAACTGCCGTAAGGCCATACCCCGTGTCTCTGCGGGTCCCGGCGCTGAAGTGTGCGAACTGAGGCGCTTAGAGTTGACCGTTCGCTTGGCTTTCGGCGCAGTACCAGGCCCTTATTGCGGGGCAGAAGTTCAAGTCCCGAACTTTGTAACTGTTATACTGCGGGCACCAACTCCCCAGATGAGTAAAACATCAATGGACTTTTCGAATGCATTCGTGCAGACAGAGCTGCGAGCTTTGTTAGATTAACAAGATAGACTACCGGAACGAGGAAGTTTACTTGAGTCTGTTTAATATAAAGAGGTAAAATTACTGAAGCTTCGGAAGGGGCAAGAGACTGCGAGTCTCGCTGTGAGAGTAAGTTATGTTAGTACATATATCTACTAACTTTTGATTCTTGGCCGGATACTGAACTGGTAAAAAGAAAATAAAGCAAGAAGAATATGGAAAATCATCGGACTTGTTAGTATAGTAACTAGCCTGTCTGCACCTACAAGGTGGCTAACTCCCTCAACCAGATGAGTGAAAACGAATCAACTGAAGACGAAGGATATGTCATTGAAGGAAACACTGAAATTGCAACAAGAGGGCACTTGGCGATTTACTCGGTAACGAGTGGTCGAGTGAATTACTCTTCGTTCGTTCAGGTGGCGAGAGGTCTCGAACTTACGAGAGCTTTCGTACCCGAAATCAGGAGACTCAAAGACAGCTTTGCAATCGCTCGAGGTAACCTCGAGGGGTTGGCACTACCAACGCTAGAAGTAGCCGAGGGATGGGACAGTCCAGTGGACCGAACCATCAAAGTGGTTTCATTGTCAAGAGGCAATGAATATGCTGTTGTTGTTGAGTCTCGTGGTAGAGCGAGGGGTAAGAACGATGTGCGCCGCGAGAATCTCTTTAGGCTGGAATTCCAGCCTCCTGAGGGATTCGATGCGGCAGAATGGCGAACCAACTACATGGACAATGTGTGGGAAGGTGAGTCAGATGCAGCACAATCAACTGTGCCTAGCATTACCCAGTGTCTTGCTGTCACGCCCTTTTGGGATGACATGAGTGTCGACGGTAACCTGTTTGCCAGGATTACTGGAGCACTTATGGAAGAGTTCCAAGTTGTGGCAACGAGTATCGACCAAAAGATGCTCAGAGACAGAATTGTGCGAGTCCTGACGAGTGAGTTGGGTGGCCTACCGTATCGAAGCGGTCAGGGCATCTACTTCATTCCGA
>Ga0181563_10004132_pt1 | contig 13599 bp, 4 predicted proteins | sample 011ome_25_FD_133759 | JGI IMG/M metagenome (GOLD analysis project Ga0181563, IMG submission 133759) | Coastal salt marsh microbial communities from the Groves Creek Marsh, Skidaway Island, Georgia - 011512CT metaG (megahit assembly) | ecosystem: Environmental > Aquatic > Marine > Intertidal zone... | reverse complement strand
GCGCGCTCGGCGCACGGCGACGTCGTCGCCTACAGGCACCTGGTCTGGAGAAACCTGCCGGCGCTGACGCGGAGACCGCACGCCATTCTGCAGGTGGCCATGAACGCGCCGGGCGACGCCGAGCCGGGGGCGGCCGCAGAGGCGATCGTCCGGAGGCTCGCGCCGCCTCCCGAGATACCGCCTCCCCACGGTTCCGAACCGACGTCCGCGAGCGTCGCGTTCGGCGCGTACCGTTTCGCCGACGCCGCGCCGGGGGAGGCTTTTCTTTTTCTGTGGAGCAACCGCCCCGACGAGGCGGTTTTCGCCGAGTTCCGCGACGCCGAGATTCACGCCGAGCCGGTCACGCGCGCGTGCTGGATCGACGACGCCGCGTTCGTGACCGCGGCCGAGGACGGTCTCGTGGGCGTGTGGAGCGCGCAGACGGGCGAGTGCGCGGCGCGGCTGCGCGGTCACGAGCGCGCGGTGACCTCCGCGGTGGTCATCCCTGGAGGCGCCGCGTCGCGGGACGCCTCCGCTGGGACGGAGGACGCGTACGGCCAAGTTTCCGCCGGCGTCGTCTCCGAGCACGGCGTGCGCGTGGTGACCGCCTCGCTGGATGGCACCGTCCGCGTCTGGCACGTGGAGGGCGAGCTGGGCAGGGCCTGCGACGTGCTGGTGCACGACGCCGAAGGGCGCGCCGCCGTGAACGCGCTGGCGCTGGCGCCGGAGGCGGGCGAGCTGCTCAGCGTCGGCGACGACGGCGTCGCCGTGTGCTGGGACGTGCTCTCGAGCGGGCCGCCGCGGCGCGTGCGCGCCACGGGGACGTCGCACGCCGGCCCGTGCACGAGCGTCGCGTGCGCGCCCGACGGTTCGGTGTTCGTGACCGGCGGCGCGGACAAGACGCTGCAGGTGTGGTCGATTTTGGACGACGGCGAAGGCGCCGACGCCGAGGACGCCGCCGCGGCGGTGTTGTCGTCCGCCTCCCGGAGCGCGGCGGCGCGGTGGCGCCGCCGCGCGGAGGGCAAGGAGGACGTGCGCTCGATCCGATCCTTCGCGTCGCGCGCGAGCGACGCGCACGGCGCGCCCGAGCAGGTGCTGCGGCTCACCGGGCACCTCGGCGAGGTGACGTGCGTCGCGTTCGGGCGCGACGCGGCGGGCGCGGCGTGCGCGGCGAGCGGGTCGCTGGACCACTCGGTGATGCTCTGGAACCTGGAGACGGGCACGCACTTGGGGATCCTGGCCGGACACCTGGGCCCGGTCGTGGACGTCTCGTACTCCAAGGACTTCGCGCTGATACTCAGCGCGTCCGCGGACCGCACCACGCGCCTGTGGCGCGCGAAGACGGGCGAGGTGGTGCTCAGCGTGAACCACGGCGCGCGGCTGGGCGGCGCGCGGCTCAGCCCGGACGCGTCGCGGCTGCTGGCGGGGGTGGAAACCGGCGCGGTGTCGGTGTGGGGCTGGCTAGGCAGGGAGGGCTCCGCGTCCATGGGCCAGAGCCCCCAGGCCCCGAACCTGTTTAAGAGGGGGCACACGCTGAGCGAGTCGCTGACGCTGAGCGAGTGCTCGGACGCGTCCGAATCACGGAATCAAAACGAAGCGAGACTCGCGACTCGCGGAGGGGAGACTGGAGACGGAGGGGACGCGCGACGGCGGCGCGACGCGCGGCGGCGGCCCAACCCGTTTGCGTTCGACGGCCAGGCGCACAAAGGCGCCGTGACCTGCATCGCGTCCTTCGCCCACGCGCGTCCTTCGCCCACGCGCGACACCAACCGCGAGATGGCTGCCGAGCGCGCGCCCGCGGTGACGGGCGGCGCCGACGGGTACGTGCGCGTGGTCTCCGCCGGCGCGCGCGACGCGGGGCGGGTGACCTCGTCGTTCGCCCCCGCCCGGTCCGGCGCGCGGGAGGCGGCGGCGGCGGCCGTGCACGGCGTGGCGGCCTCGCCGGACGGCACGCGCGCGCTCGCGGCGCGCGGCGACGGGACCGTCGTCGAGTGGGACGTCGTCACCGGCGTCGAGCGCGCCGCGTTCCCGGCGCACGCCGGCGCGGCGCGCGCCGCCGCGTACGGCGACGGCGCGCTGCTCGGCAAAGCCCTCTCCGGCGGCGACGACGGCGTCGTGCGTCTGTGGACGGTGGACGGGAACGTCGTCGACGACGACGACGACGTTTTCAAAGAAGACTACCGTACGTATACCGAAAGAAATACGCCACGGCACGTGTTGTTACGAGGCCACACCAGTCGCGTGACCGGCCTCGCGCTGGGTGGCGTCGACGGCGACGTCGTGGCGTCGTGCGGCGCCGACCGCGTCGCGCTGCTGTGGGACGCGCGCCGCGGCGTCGCGAAGGCGTCCTTCGTCGGCCACGCCGGCGCTTTGACCGGGATCGCTTTCCCGAGCGGCGAAGGAACGAGCGGCTTGATCGCGACGACCGGCGCTGATCGGACGGTCCGTTTCTGGGACGCCCGATCGAGTGGTCACGCGAGTGGTTGCGTTCGCGCGCTGCGACTCGACGCCGCCCCGGCGGCGTGCGCGAGCGCGGGCGCGCGACAGCCGCACTGGTTCGCGACGTGCGGCGCGGACGGAGTCTGCGCGTTCGACGCGCGCGTGTGGCGCGAGGTGGCGCACTTCGCGGGGCTCGCGCCACTCACCGCGCTGGCGTTCCACGGCGAGAGCAAGCTGTTTGTCGGAGACGCGGACGGGAGGCTCTACGCGCTGGACGTCTGGAAAGCGCCGCCGAGAAGCTGGGAGTGAGGTACGTTAGTTGTTAGTCTATATTCACTAAAAGTTTCGAGTTCCCGAGAGGTTGGGTTCCCGCCAAAACGAGACGCACGCGGTGCTCCCGCCTCGCGGCGCAGCGATGTCGTCCGAGACGAGGTGGCAGAGCGAGCTGTTGCACTGCGGGTGCGCCACGGAGCCTGATGCCGCCGAGGTCTGCCTCTGCGGGCTCTGCTGCCACGCCTGCTTGTACGGCAAGACCGTGAGAGCGCTCTCGACGGACCGCCCCACGGTCTTTCCCCCGTGCTCCTGCGACGTGGACTGCGACCAGTGCGTCTCCCTGTGGTTCATAGACGTGTGCACGCTCGGCGTGCTCGACGGCCTCGTGACCTGGCGCTCGCGCGCGTGGCTGCGCGAGAAGTACGGCCTGGACCCCGCGCCCGAGTGCTGCGGCTCCTCGTTCGCAGCCCACTGCTTTTTAAACCGGTGTGCCGTCGTGCAGGACTACCTGCAGGTGCGCGCGTCGCTGCGCGCGAAGAGGCGGGCCGGGGAGCACCGCCGCGCCGCCGCCGCGTCGGGCGGTGCCCCCGCTGAGGACCACCACCCCACCGCGCCGCCCCTGCCTCCGGAGCTCATGCGGCGCTGAAGAAAGGGCGGAAGAGCCTGCGTTTCGAAACGCAGGTCGGGGTCCGCGTTCGTGCTCTGGAAATGCTCGCAAAAATCGCAGAGGGCGCGTCGAGCTCTTTCTTCTCTTCGTTCGCGCCGCGCGCGGTTCGCGCGTCGCGCGCGCGCGTGTTCACACGACCGACCCATACGGCGCATATCGCACGGAGCTACGTATGTTTCTGATACACGACAATATGACATACGACAACACAAGACATCTCTTCGCGAACGATCGCGAGGAGGAGAATGACACGACGCGCTTCCTCACCGCCACCGCCTGGTCGGCGTGTCTCCCGCGAGTACGGGCGTGCGCGGCGTTCTCACCCCGGAGTACGAGCGCGCTCGCGCCACCTCGGCTCGTTTCTCGACCGCGCGTCTCTGCGCGCGCGCGATGCCCTCCTCGCGCTCGAGGTCGCGCCGCCGCGTTTTTTCGACGCGCTCTGCCTCGAGGCGCGCCGCCGTCGCCGCCGCCGCCGCCGACGGCGGCGTTTGCTTTTCGTTTTCGGCGCGCGCGAGCAGGCGTCGCACCTGCGCCACCTGCACGGGCGTCGAGGGGCTCCCCACGTTTTGGGGGTCGCCCCGTACGTCGTGCAGCTGCTGCGTCCTGGCGAGCGCCTGCGCGGTGGTGACGTCGTACATGCGCCCGAGCATGACCGCGATGATGGTCCCGGTGCGCCCGTGGCCGCCCCAGCAGTGCACGTAGAGCCGCCGGCCGGAGAGCACCTTACCGATGAGGTCGTCGCAGAAGCGATCCACGAGGTCGTCGGAGGTGACGCTGCCGTCCACGATGGGCAGGTGCAGGAAGTCGATCTTGGCGTTCGGCAGCGCGTCGCGGCCCGAGCTCATCAGGCGCCGGATGTCGCGCGTGTACGGCCTCGGCGCGCGCCCGGCGCGCCACGCGGCGTCGGGAACGTCCGGCCAAACCTCGCTCTGCAAGCACACGAAAGTGTCGATCCCCAAGTCGCGCAGGAGTACAGTCAAGAGCTCATCGTTCTCCTCATCGTCCAGGCACGCCGGGTACCCGCCCGCCATCACGCGGTCCTTGATCACCCAGTTGCAGTAAGGCGTCGGCCCGACGTACGGTCGCAGGTCCTCGCGCTCGGGGGACATGCTCGCGTCTCGCGCCCCGCGGCGGCAGAAGCGCGGCGCGGATTGTCCGACAAGATATTATTCCGTCTCCCAAGCCGCGGCGCGTACGGGGTCGCCGGGGATGCGCGCTCGGCGGGGTCGGCGGTCGCCGGCGGGTTACGCGGTCCGAACGTCCCTGGAGCCCCGGAGACGTCGAAACGAGCCCGTCGGGCGCCGGGAAGAAACGTAGCCGCGCGATCAGGGGGTGTGACGGGGGGCGCGGATGCGGTTTCGGGTGTTTGTGTGTCATATACCCTTCTTTAAGGGGTTCTACATGTTCTACATCATCCAGTTCGACATTTTCGACATTTCTCTCATAGATTCAAGACTAAAAGATCTCTAAAGGGTCTCCGACCCACGAAAAAACGAAACGCAACGCACACTCGTTCGTCGTTTCATGGTTCCAAAGCCCAGTTCATCATCAACCTTTCCGACATCGCGAGCGTACCGAACCGAACCTTCCGAACGTTGGAAGCTTGGAAGTTGGAACGTGTCGTGCGTCGGTGCGTGTGTTTTCCGAGTGCCCAGCTCCGGTCCTCCGCGCGCGCGCGCCACTCCGCGTGCGCCCGCCTGCGATCGAGGCGGGAGGCGCGATGGACCGCAAGGCGAGGGACCTCGCCAGCGGCAAGAAGAAGCTGGAGGAGTACAAGCGCAAGAAGCAGGCGAAGGGCGCGGCGCTTCGCGCGCAGCTGGACCACGATGGGATCTCCGAGTCGGCCCACGAGGGGCCCGCGTTTGGTGCCCCTCCCTCGCCCGCGCGTTCGGAGGCCACGTCGGATTTGACCCGGAACAAGTACCAGGACCGACTCGAGGCGCGCCTGGCGTCCGTCTTGGGGAACAAGACCAACGCCGGCGCGGCGCAGGACGCGCCGGACGACGGCGAGCGCGGCCGGCTCGACGAGCGCAGGGAGAAGGCCATCGTGGCTGGCCGGAAGCTCTCGGATGAACTCGCCGCCGCGCGCGCCGACATAGCCGCGGCGAAGGACCTCACCGCGCACGCCGCCGCGGGAGACCAGACACCGGGCGGCGCGTACGCCGGCGACGCGCACGCTGCGCGCTCGCCCGCGTCCACCCCCGGGCGCGACCGCGACGTCCCGCGCGCGGCGCCCACCGCCGCCCCGGGGCGCGAAGCCGCGGTGGACCGCGAGCTCGAGCTCCGCGACCGCCTGCGCGCCGAGCACGCCGAGGTGTCGAGGCTGCGCGGCGAGCTCTCCGCGCTCCGCGCGGAGGAGCGGGGGCGCGAGGCGGAGACCGCGCGGCTGGTCGCCGCCGAGCGCGAGGCCAGGGACGCCGCCGAGGCGAACGCCGCCGAGGCGAAGCGGACGGCGGCGGCGCTGGAAGTGGCGCGCGGGGAAACGCGCGCGCTCACCGAGCGCGTCGAGGGTGCGGAAACCAGCCGGGAGGAAGCCTCGGAGGCGCTCGCCGCGGCGCGCGCGGAGGCGGGCGCCGCGGCGGAAAAGACGGCGCGCGCGGAGACGGCCGCCGCCGAGGCGGAGTCGCGCGCGCGCCTGGCGGAGTCGGCGACGGAGCTCGCGGAGACGAGCGCGCGCGAGACGAAGGAGAAGCTCAAGAAGGCTGTGAAGAAGGGCAAGCAGGCGGAGGAGGACCGCGCCGAAGCTGAGGCGGCGCGCGAGGCGACGGCGGCGGCGCTGGCGGCGGCGGAGAAGGCCGCCGCGGAGCACGAGCGCCGCGCGGAGGAAGCCGCTGCCGCGCGCGAGGCGGCGGCCGCGCAGCTGGCGACGACCGTCGCCGAGAAGGATGCCCTCGAAGCGTCCGCCGCGGAGGAGAAGTCGAGGCTCGAGGGCGAGCTCGCCTCCCATCGGGCGTCCGCCGCGGAGAGCGCGGAGGCGGCGAAGGAGAAACTGAAGAAGGCTGTCGCCAAGGGCAAGGAGGCGGAGAAGAAGGCGGAGGAGGCAGTCGCCGAGAGCGAGGCCGTGTCCTCGGCTCTCGCCGCGAGCGAGGCGTCGCTGGAGTCGGTCCGCGAGCAGAAGGCGGCCCTCGAGAAGGCGGCCGAGGAGGCTGCCGCCGCGCGCGAGGCGTCGGCGTCGCACCTGGCGGGCGTCGAAGCGACCCTCGAGGCGACGCTTGACGAGAAGGCCCAGCTGGAAGCGTCGGTGGCTTCGCTCCGCGCGGCGGCGGAGGAGACCCAGGCCTTGTTCGAGGAACAGGCGTCCTCGCTCCGCGCCGCCGCGGAGGCTGAGCGCTCGCGGCTCGAGGAGGCGTCCGCCTCGGCGCGCGCGACGTTCGAGGGCGAGAGAGGGGCGCTGGAGGCAGCCCTCGAGGAGACCCGCGGCGCGCTCGCCGCGACCGAGCGCGACCTCGTGGCGTCGCAGGAGGTGGCGCGGCGACTGACCGACGCGTCGGAGAGCACGCGGTCGGACGCCGAGACGGAGCTCGCCGACGCGCGCGCCGCGCTCGCCGCCGAGAGCGCCGGGGCGGAGTCGGCGCGCGCGCGGCTGGCGTCTCAGTCGGAAGCCTTCGAGGCGGAGAAGGCGGCGGCCCGGGAGGCGGCGGCGGCGGAGCCCGCCGCCGCCGAGGCGACCATCGCCGCGACGAACGAGTCCGCGTCGCAGAAGATGGCGATGAAGGACGCGCAGCTGGACCAGAGCGTCGAGCGGATCGCGGAGCTCGAGTCCTCCGTCAAGCGGCTCGAGGCGACGATCCGCGAGTCGACGCTCCGCGAGGCGGAGCACGCCTCGCTCGCGGCCGAGGCGGAGGCGCTGCGCGCCGATCTCGCCAAGGCGGAGGCGACCGCCGTGAGCGAGACCGAGAAGAGGGCCGCCGCCGAGTCGGAGGCGCGCGACGCGAAGGCGGCGCTCCCGAGCCTGAAGGCGGACGTCGCCGAGCGGGCCACCGAGAAGGAGGCGGCGGAGAAGCGGCTCGCCGAGGCCAGAGCCGAGCTCGCGGCGTCCGCCGAAAAGTCCGCCGCTCAAGTCGCGCGTCTCGAGGCGCGCGCCGTCGAGCTCGCCGCCGAGGCGAAGGCGGCGCACGCGGAGGCGCAGGCGCGCGTCGCCAAGGCGGAGGACGCCGCGCGCGCGGAAACCGCGGAGGCGCTGGACCGCGCCGGCGCGGAGGTGGCGGCGGCCAAGGACGCGCTGCTGACGGCGAGGGAGGCGGCGCGCGACGAGCTCTTCGCCGCGCGCGAAGCCGCGCAGGAGGAGCTGGTGGCGGTGCGCGAGGCGGCGCGGCAGGACGTGCTCGCCGCGAAGGCGGAGGGCAAGGCTGCCGTCTCCGCGGCGAAGGAGGAGGGCGAGGCGGCCGTCCAGGCGGCGCGCGACGCAGGCGATGCGGCGGCGGCGGCGGCCAACGCGCGCGGCGCCGCCGCCGTGGCGACGGCGCGCAAGGAGGGGCAGGCGGCTGTGGCGCTCGCCGAGTCGGAAGGCGCCGCCGCCGTCGCCGACGCCAAAGAGGCTGGCGAGCGCGCGGTCGCCGCGTCGCGCGCGCGCGGCGAGGACGCCGTCGCGGAGGCGCGGCGCGCGGAGAACGCCGCGGTCGCCGAGGCGGAGGCGCGGACGCGGAGCGCCGTCGCCGCCGCCGAGAAGGAGCGCGACGCGGCGGTGACGGCGGCGCGCGCGGACGCCGCCGCCGAGAAGACCGCCGCCGAGGAGTCGGCGAGGCTGGCCGTGGCGCGCCTGGCGGACGAGGCGCGCGTGCTGGAGCGCAAGGCGGACGCCGAGGTTGCCGCGCGCGAGGCGGCGCTGGCGGACGCGAGGGAGGAGACCGAGCGTCTCGCCGCCGAGCTCGCCTCCCAGCGGGCGTCCGCCGCGGAGCGCGCGGAGGCGGCGAAGGAGAAGCTGAAGAAGGCTGTCGCCAAGGGAAAGGAGGCGGAGACGCGCCGCGACGCGCTCGAGACGGCGCTCGGCGAGAAGGAGCAGCGGGTGGCGTCGCTCGCCGCGGACGTCGAGCGCGCCGAGGCGGCGAAGAAACGTCTGGAGGACGAGCTCGCGGAAGCCCGCGGCGACGCGGCGAAGGAAGCCGGCGCCGCGCGCGACGCGGCGAAGGAAGCCGCCGCCGCGAGTAAGAAGCTCGAGGAGGAGCGAGCCGCGCTCGCGACGCGGGCGGAGACGCTCGCCGCCGACCTCGCCGCGTTCGAGGAGAAAGCCGCCGCGTCGGCGTCGGCGGCGGCCAAGATCGCGGCCACGGAGCTGGAGGCGGCGAGAGCGTCCGCGGAGGCGGCCGCCGCGGCGGCCGCGAAGGTGCGCGAACGCGAGAAGGCTGAGCTGGAGACGCGCCTCGCCGAGAAGGACGAGGCGTTTGCCGCCGAGCTCGCGGCGGCGAAGTCGGCTTCGACGACGGCGGCGTCCGCCGCCGAGGAAAAGCTGAAGAAGGCGGTGGCCAAGGGCGTCGCCGCGGAGAAGGCGCGCCGAGCCTTCGAGGAGACGCTCGCCGAGAAGGAGGAACGCGCCGCCGCGCTCGCCGCCGAGCTCGAGAAGGCGGAGGCGGCTGCCAAGAAGGCGGAAGCGGCGCGCGAGGAAAAGGAAAAACGACTCGCCGCGGTTGCCGAAACCGCCGAATCCGCGTCCGAGCGCGAATCCGCCGCCGCCGCCGCGCTCGCGGCGGCGGCCGACGAGGCGAAGACGCTGGCGTCCAAACTCGCCGCCGCGGAGGCCTCCAAGTCGGAGACGGAGAAGAAGAAAGCCGCGCTCGAAACGAAGCTCGAAGAGACGTCGAAAGAGCTCAGCGAGGCGCGCGACGCGCTCGAGACGGCGACGCGCGCGACTTCATCCCTCGAGACGGAATCCGCCGCCGCCGCCGAGCGCGCCGTACGCTCCGTGCGGGATGACCTCGAGAAGGCCAACGCCGAGTCTGCCCGCCTGCGCGAGCAGCTGAGCGGCCTGGAGACCAAGCTGGCGGAGGCCACCGCGGCGGCGGAGGCGGATCGCGCGTCGGCGGCGGAGTCGGCGGCGGCGGAGGTGTCCGCCGTGAAGGACAAGCTCAAGAAGGCGATCGAGAAGGGCAAGGGCCTGCAAAAGGAGAAGCAGGCGGCGGAGACGCGGCTCGCGGAGAGGGAGGCTGAGCTCGAGACCTCGGTCGCGGCTGCCGAGGCGGACGCCGCGGCGGCGCGCCGGGAGACGGAGAAGACGGCGACGAAGCTCGAGACGAAGCTCGCCGCCGCGGAGAGGGCGCGCGACGCGACGGCGGCGGAGCTCGAGGCGGCGGCGAAGGACGCCGCCGAAGCCGCCGAGGCGGAGGTGGCCGCCGTGCGCGAGAAGCTCCGCCGCGCGGTGGAGAAGGGCAAGGCGATCCAGGCGGCGAAGAAGGAGGCGGACGCGGCGCTGGAGGCGCGCGACGAGGAGGCGGCGCGCCTCGCGGGCGACCTGGCCGCCGCGGAAGCCGCGCTGTCCAAGGCGCAGAAGGCGTCCGCGGCGGGTCCCGGTCCCGGTCCCGGCCCGGCCAGCGCGCCCGACGGCGCGACGGACGCGCTCGTGGAGGAGCGCGACGCGCTGCGCGCGGCGGTGGCGACGCTGACGCGCGAGGCGACCGCGGCGCGCGACGCGCTGCGGGCGTTGGAGACGGAGGCTGGCGAGTCCCTGGAGAAGGCGCGCCGCGCGGATTCCCTGGAGGCGCTCAACGCGCAAGCCGAGAAGTTCGTCAACGGGTTCAAGCGCAACCTGGAGACTGCCAACAAGGAGCTGGCTGAGAAGAACGCGCTCATCGAGTCGCGCACCGAGGCGTTCGCCGCCGAGCGCGTCGAGCTGGAGCGGCAGCTCTCCGAGCGCGTCGCCGCCGTGGAGGCGGCGGAGGCGGAGCTGCGTTCCTTCTCGGGAGCGCGCGCGGAGGCGGCGGCGTCCGAGGCGGCGGCGCGCGAAGCGGCGGCGAGAGCCGCGTCGGACCTCGAGGCCCGACTCGAGGCTTCGGCAGCCACCGTCGCGAGCCTCCAGTCCGAACTCGCCTCGGCCCTCGCGTCGCGCGACGCCTCGGAGGTGGCCGGTGCCGCCGCCGCCTCCGCGCTGGACGCGGCGCGGCGCGACGCCGCGCAGGCGTCGGCGGCGCTCGCCGAGGCGGAGCGCGCGCTGGACGAGTCGCGCGCCGAGCGCGGAGGCGCGCTGGCTTCGCTCGCCGCCGAGAAGGACGCGGAGGTGGCCCGCGCGCTGGCGGAGAAGGACGAGGCGCGCGAGAAGTTCCGCAAGGCTGTGGAGAAGGGCAAGGCTATCGAGGCGCGCGGGGCGGAGCTGGCGCTGGAGCTGGCGGTGAAGAGCGCGGAGGGTTCCCGACTGGCGACCGAGGTCCGGGGGCTCCGCGCCGGCGCCGACGCCGACGTCGCCGAGCGCGAGGCGGCGCTCGCGGCGGCCGCCGCGCGCGCCGACGCGGCGGACGCGCAGCTCGCGGCGCTCGCCGCCGCGCGCGATGCGCTGGAGGCGCGCCTCGGCGAGGCGCGCGGCGAGGTGGATGAGGCGCGCGGTGCGGCGGCGGCGGCGGCGGGCGACCGCGGCGCCGACGCCGAGCGCGCCGCCGCCGAGGCGGCGGCGAAGGATGAGCTGCTGGTCGCCGCGCGCGACGGACTCAAGCGGGCGGTGGAGAAGGGCCGAGAGCACGAACGCGACGCCGACGCGGTCCGCGAGCGCCTGGCGGTGAAGGAGGCTGAGGCTGCGCAGCTCGCGTCTAGGCTCGAGCGCGCCGCCGCCGAGCTTGACGCCGCGAAGGAGGCGGCGGACGCGAAGGAGGCGGCCGCCTCCTTCGCGTCCTCGGCGTCCGCCGAGACGGAGGCGGCGCGCGCGGCGGAGCTCGAGCGGACCCGGGCGGCGCTGGCCGGCGCGACGCGAGACGCGGCGGCGGCGGAGACGGCGTTGGCGGCGTACAAAGCGGAGACGCGCGCGCGGTTCGAGACCGAGACACGCGCGGCGCTCGAGGCGTCGACGTCGCGGGTCGCCGCCGCCGAGGGGCGCGCGAAGCGCCTCGAGGCGGACCTCGAGGCGCTGGAGGAGGCTGCCGAGCAGGACATCGCCGCCGCGCGCCGCGCGGAGAAGGAAACCTCGGACGATCTGCTCGCCGCCGCCGAGGAGGTGCAGAAGCTCGAGCGCGAGGTGGCGCGCCTCGGCGCCGAGCTTGAGAAAACTGTGGCCACTGTGGCCGTCGCGCCGGCGGAGGCGGCGCGCGCCGCCGCCGAGCGCGCCGTCGCCACCGAGCACGCCGCCGCCGCCGAGGCGGAGGCGGCGGAGACGGCGGCGGCGCTCGAGGCGGAGCGCCGCGAGAGGCTGGTGGTGGCGGCGGAGCGGGACGCGCTCGCGCAGCGGCTCGCCGCCGCCGAGGCGCGCGCGGACGAGGCGCGCGCCGCGGCGGACGCAGCGCGCTCCGACCTGGCGGACGTCGCGGCCGCCTCGGAGGCGCGCGCGGAGGATGAGCACCGCTCGCCCCGCGCGCGGGGGGGAGGCTCGCCGCCGCGCGAACTCGTGGCGCTCACGCTGGTGGCGCGCGAAACCGAGGACGACGTCGCGACGCTGCAGCGTCGTTTGGCGGAGACGGAAGCCGCGCTTCAGGAGGCGTCCTCGCGCCTGGTGGAGGCGTTCTCGTCCGTCGGCAAGCCCGGGGTGCAACAACAACGGACCCCGGGGAGCCCCGGGCCAGCGGTGCTGCTGGCGACGGAGTCGCCCATGCCCGCGGCGAGCCCCCCGGCGCAGCACGCGATTTCCGCGTCGCAGAGCGTCAAGCGCGCCGGTTCGAAGGTTTCCGGGCGGCTTTCGGGCGAGTTCCAGTCCGAGCTCAACGCGGACGGCACGCCGCGCGACCTGGAGGCGGCGCTGGACGGCGCGGACGCGAAGGCGCGCAAGGACGGGTCCCCGACGAGGACTGGCGGGGGCGGTGGCGGGTCGCCCACCGGCGCGTTCAAGGGCTGGCGCGACTCGCGCGTCCTCGGCCGCGGCGCCTCCAACAAAATCGTCAAGGCGTTCCACCCGTGCTTCGACGCCAGCGACAGAGCCGTGGCGTTTGCGACGCGCCTGATGCGCGTCTCGCCGACGGCGCGGTTCGCGGGCGCCGCGTACTGGCTCATGCTGCACGTCTGGCTCGTCTTCGCGCTCGTCTCTGCCAAACACGCGAGCGGGATCTCGGGCGTCGTGGAGGCGACGGGCGTCGCCGCGGCGGCGGCGCCGTGACGATCGGGAACGATGAGGTTGTGAAAACACGGTATGACAAAGAAAACGTTGCGTTTTTTCCTTTTATTAGACGACGTCCTTTCGCGACGCGCGTTCGCTTCGCGCTCGCGGCGATCAGTCCTTCTTCCTGAGCGCGTTGTCCAGGGACAGCGCGCCCCCCCCGTTGCACAGGAAGTAGAAGTAGATGAGGCAGTACAGCGCCGCGGGCTCGTACGCATACTGGTGCTTCTCCACGACGCCCAGCGGGAAGCCCTCCAGGCCGCTCTGCGCGACGTGGAAGTACACGGCGGCGCCCATCGTGGAGAAGAGCGAAAGCGCGGAGAGCCGCGTCCACAGACCGAGCGTGAGCCCGGCGGCGCCGGCGAGCTCGGCGCCCGCGGCGAGGTACGTCCAGGTCACGAACGAAAGGGGCTCGTCGTGGGGCAGGAAGCCCAGGTAGGGCTCGACCACGAACTTGGCGAAGCCCTGCGATGAGGAAAAGAGACGCGTTCGTCGTCAGTCTGTCGGTCCGGACGTTTGGATTCGACGATTCGATGAGAGAGCGGGGTAACAATCAAACAGTCCGCGATTTCGTGGACGCCCGCGTCGCGCCTCACCTCGGGGTCGACGAGCTTATCGAGTCCGTTGTGCACCATCAGGACGCCCGCGCCGACGCGGACGACCGCGGAGGAGAGCTCGCGGCCCCAGTCGGTGTCCTCCGCGACGACGCGAAGGCTGGACGTGCGCTTCTTTGTTCCGACGCCCGAAACCGCGCGAACTCGATCGGAACCGCACGTGAACGTCTTGCGTCTGGGGAGACCGGCCCCGAGGCCGAGGGCGGATGCGCGGACGAGCGTGGCGGACATGGTTGACAGGGTTCGACGTGCGATGAGGGGCGAAGGGCGTGTGGGGTGCGCCGGCGAGTGCGTCGCGTTGTGAACAGAAAACGGCAAGTGCCAGCTCATCAAGGACGCGCTTTTTTTCGTGCTTTTCTGAAAAGGTTTTTCTCGTTTCACGACTACCGTCGCTGTCCCCGCCCCTC
>Ga0181563_10004120_pt1 | contig 13618 bp, 21 predicted proteins | sample 011ome_25_FD_133759 | JGI IMG/M metagenome (GOLD analysis project Ga0181563, IMG submission 133759) | Coastal salt marsh microbial communities from the Groves Creek Marsh, Skidaway Island, Georgia - 011512CT metaG (megahit assembly) | ecosystem: Environmental > Aquatic > Marine > Intertidal... | reverse complement strand
TAAGAATAATTTACGCATCATCGTCAGCTTGTCTGAGATGGTTTGGTAATCCATATTCGATATCCAAATTTGTGAATGAGTTTACTGCACCTGCCAACTCAGTTGGATTAAGATTTTCAACAGTTTGGGGAGAAGGTGCCAGAGGCGATATGCTTGTTCCACAAATTCAAAACAAAACAATCAAGTATGCAACCACTCATAAAAGAGATCTTATACACGTTTCAGATGTAGTATCTGCCATACAAACTATAATGGATCATCCGCAGGAATCAGGTGTGTTTGAAGTTGGTGTAGGCAAAACTGTAAATGTAGACGAACTGGTTGCTTACAATGGCCTTGATGTGCCAATTACTGATGGGTTCGATTACGAATCAAAAGAAAATTTACTTCCGTCACACAGATTAAGATCGTTGGGTTGGGAACCAAAAAGATTTATCATGGACGAGAAGTTATGCAATTAGTAGACGGCTTTTATATTCCAGACGGTGATTTGCCTAAACACCACAATGCAGAATCAGTAATCAAACACGATAAAATTTTAAATGCAAAAGTCTTAGAATACACCAAACACAGAAGACACATGATCGATGTGGGGGGCAACGTGGGACGATGGAGTGTGGACTTCGCAAAAGATTTCGAAACTGTGTCGGCATTCGAACCTGCACCATACCATATAGAATGTTTCGAAAAAAACTGTGAAGAATATCCAAACATAAAATTGTATCCATACGGTCTGAGCAACGCAAACAAAAAAGGAAATTTAGAAGTTGCAGTGGCCGAACACCTGGGTTCAACAAGAGTTGTTCCGGCCAGTGATGGCAACATCGAGCTTAAAACTTTAGACGAACACAATTTTACAGACGTCGATGTTTTGAAAGTAGACGTCGAAGGATTAGAAATCGATGTACTGCAAGGTGCCGAACAAACGATAAGAAGATGTAAACCGATCATTGTGATCGAAAGATGTGTGTTCAACAGTGAAAGATTCGGGTTGGATAAAATGGCAAGCCATAATGAATTAGATAAACAAGGTTATAAAAGACTGTTCAAAATAACCAGAGACTGCATATATGGACCGAAATGAAATCATTCAGTAAAGTAGACACACAGATTTTCCTCATCGAAAACGATCAACAAGACACTTCACAAACTTATGATCAGGACGAATACGATAACATTATTCCTGTGCAGTTTGTGAGAGATTATTATGACTACAACAAGCCACACGGACAAATAAAACAAAACACCGAAACAACATGGCGTTTGATCACTTGTATGTTTGGTGTGATAATCTGCAAATTAGGCGACCATGAAATAGAAATTTCACGCGAAAATAAAAAACAACTAATGATTGGTCCTGCAATTAAATTTGAATACTACAACAAGAGTGGAAAATCTGTGTGCCACGTGAGATCCAGTGCATGACTCAACTTGCAGTATTTGGTGATAGTTGGCCATATGGTGTTGAACTCAAACAGGGCGAATCTACTTTTGGCGAACTGCTACATGACAAACTGAAAACAAAAAAATTTATAAATTGTTCACAGGAAGGCACTTCTATAGATCATTTGGTGTTACAACTTAAAAATTTTATTGAAAACTTAGATCAAAAAAGTATAGCAGTGTTTTTTATCACAAATCCTATCAGGTATATCACGTTCGAAAATAATAAATGGCACACTATAAGACCAACAGGAGAAAAAAGCACAAAAACAAAATTATATTATGAATTACTGCAGTCAGACGAGTTAGACCATCATCGTGCAAACACATCAATGTTGGCATTGCAGAATATGTGTAAAAATTGTGCTAATATTGTGCAAGACGTCTATTTGGAAGGTTGGACTAAAATAGATTGGTCATACCCTGGCATAGACACCAAAAAAATTTTACGCAAGTCAGCACTGCAAATGTTTGAAGCAAAAATGAACCACCGCACAAACGAGCTTGTGAAAAATCAAAACAATCCGTTCATATATCCCAACAAGTATCATCCAAATCAAAAAGGACATCAACTGATAGCAGATGAGTTGTATGAATTTATAAAATGAAAATAGCAATCTTTCCGGACACCTGTGCCCAGGCAGGCAAGCCAGTGATGAAAGCATTTATAAAATCATTGCATGGAGAAGATGTTGTGATTTGTAGCAACAAGGATAGGCCCGATGCTGATGTGGTTGTGATGTGGTCGGTGCTGTTGAACATATACGGCCGAGAACCAATCTATAATCACTACAAGAATAAACCAAACACAAAATTATTGATTTTAGAAGTTGGAGGACTGATGAGAAATCATTCGTGGCGGATTGGGATTAATGGTATAAACGCTGAGGCCGATTTCGCAAATCAAGATGTAGATGATAAAAGATTAAAAAAATTAGGACTCAGCCTGCAACCATGGACAAAAGGTGAACACATCATTGTCACCACACAAAATAGTTACAGTGCGGCATGGCCAAACATCAAACCCGAGCATTGGTGCCAACGGATTATTGCATGGTTAAGAACAACAACAGACAGGAAAATTTATCTGCGTCCGCATCCAAGGCACATGGTTAACTTGAATAGGATAACCAAAGAGTTTGTCAATGTAGAAGTAAGTCATCCAAAAAGCACGGGCAACAAGGATGAAGTTGATTTCAAAGCACTTCTAAAAAATGCCCATGCAGTGGTTAACTACAATTCTAATCCAGCAATCGAGTCTGTGATGGCTGGTGTACCTGTGTTTGTCGATCAGTCGTCTTTGTGTCATGAAGTGGGCAACGAAATATATGCAAAAAACGTAGAAAATCCCCATACACCAGACAGGCAACAGTGGTTGCAAAAGATAAGTTACTGTGAATGGTTTGTTGAAGAAATAGAACAAGGCATGCCATGGCAAAGGTTGAAAAAAAAATTATGAGATCAGTAGTTTCAGTTTGCACAGGAGACAAGTATCCTAATAGATATGTTGAAACACTTTACAACATGGTGTCAAGACACACAGAAGATTTTACTTTCTACTGCATCACAGATAGGAAACGTGGTCTTAAATCTCCCATACAAGAAGTTGTGGTTGAGAAAAAATTCCACACATGGTGGAACAAAGTACATATGTTCAACAAGGACATGCCGTTCAAAGGCACAGTGCTCTATTTAGATTTAGACGTTGTGATATTCAGGAATATCAATAAATTGTGGACCTACATGCCCAACGACTTTTGCATTATACAGGATTTCAACAGATGCAGGATACCAAACTATTCAGTAAAAAATTCTTCAGTAATGAAATTTCCACATGGTAAGCATCATGATTTATACGAGAAATTTTGTGCCCATGAATCAGACATAATGAGAAAGCATCGCGGAGATCAAGATTATGTTACAAGAGAACGTCAAAAGTCAGTGCTATGGCCGAAGGAATGGATCATGAGTTACAAATGGGAGATCGGATTGGAACCGGGAGAGAAAAGTAGATTTAGCAGTGACAAATTTGTTAAAAACAAGTATCGCACAGAACAAAGAACAAAGATGAAAAATGGTAGAAGCATCGAGAAAACATATTTTGTGAAAGATGGGTTACCAGATGAATGTTCTATTGCAGTTTTCCATGGCAAACCCGATCCGGGCGATATTCAAAAAGACCCACTTATCATAAACCACTGGAGATAATTACAAGCATGAAACTATTTGATTTTGATTCATACATAGGTAATCCAGTACCATCAGGTGAAATTTATTTACAAACTCCTGAAGGAAGTTTTGAAGGTCAAAACTTAGATCAATACATAGAAGACAGATATGTAATTTTGGTTGGGATTCCCGGTGCATTCACACCAACATGCACCAATAAACATTTACCAGGTTTTGTTGAAAAAGAAAAAGAACTTAACGCACAAGGAATAGATGAGATTATATGTATGAGTGTGAATGATCCACATGTTATGATGGCTTTTGACGATTACATCAATTCAGATGGTTCTAATATTACAATGGTTTCTGATCCTTTTGGAGAGGTAGCCACACAATTAGAAGTATTACAAGACATGGGAGTATATCGAGAAAGATCCAAAAGATTTGCCGCTATCATAAACAACGGAAAAATTGTTAAAATGTTTGTTGACGAAAAGGGGTTAGATCAGTCATCAGCAGAAAACTGCTTGAACTTTATAAGCAACTAATACTGACAGTATTTCCATCAAACTCTATCTTAGCACCTTTTTTATTCCAGATCGTATTGTAATAATTTTCAACATACTGAATGTAGTTGTGATCCCAATCATCAGGGCACTCTAACTTGTAGGACTTTTGGTTATTGATAGAAGATTCTATATAAGAAACAAAATCAACATTGTTAATGATTTTTTTATTAGTCTCGTACACTAAAGTCATATTTACCTCACAATTACAATTTAAAGTGTAAATTATAATAATGGCAGTGTCTACATACAAGGGCGAGGAAATAATCGCAAACCTTATTATAAAGGGTGGAAAAAAGTATGAAGAAAGGGTATGGATGCCACGCACTGTGTTCAATGACCCTGCAGGCAAGGATGCCTACATCATTGGAAATGGCAAATCCAGACAAGATTTTGATCTCACAACACTGCCTGCTGACACATATGGATGTAATGCACTGTACAGGGATTTTACACCAAACTTTTTAGTTGTCGTAGATAGATTCATGTACAAAGAAATAATAGATTCAGGCTACGCTGAAAATAATGTTGTGTACACCAATCATAACTGCATGACCAAAATGGGAGGGAAGAGCCATTTGATACCTGCCAATCCACACAGGGGAGCAGGACCATCAGCGGCACACATTGCCATACACGATGGCCATACAAAATTATACCTGTTGGGTTTTGATTGCGGTGTAGACAATGCTGACAACAATGTCTACGTAGACACAGTAAACTACAACAACAGCAGTACAGTAGTGCATGTCACAGTATGGGACACTCAAATGGCACAACTAATGAATGCATATCCTGGTGTGGAATTTGTGTATGTAGAAGGCAATCAGTCAGACACAATAAAAAGTCAATCCAATTACCATTACATCAATTACAGTGGTCTAAGCAAAATCATCGATGGCGAAAAAACTTAAAAAATTAATTGATGCTTATCACAGCGGCCCGTATCGACCAAAATATGTTGATCTTAATCTTTGGTTCGATATTCTTAACAATATGTTGTTCCAAAATCGAGTACCGCCATTTAGATATTACAACATCCAACGAATGAAAGATTGCGTAGGTTGTGTGGTGTACGAAGACAAACCAAAAAAAGACAAATGGATGGACTTGTACATATTACCTAAATTCAAAGATTTCAACACATTCATTGAAGTACTTGCACACGAAATGGTACACGCATACCAATATTGGATTACCAAAGACTCGTGTAACCACAATGAAAATTTTTATAAATGGAGACAAAAGTTTAGATCGGCAGGAATTAAATTGTCATTAACAGTAGACAACGTAGAAATAAAATAGTATACTAATAGTATGAATAAACCAAATAATGTAAAAGTAGGTTGGAAAGATATTCGCATAGAATACATTGAACCACAATTCGAAAGAAACAATGCAGACTTTTGGGGACAATTTTTATCAAGAAAAGGTGTTATAGAAATACAAAAAGAAATACAAGGCGATGATTTGGCCAACACTCTATTGCACGAAGTTTTACATGCCATTGTTTACGCATCTTCTTTGAACTCAGAAGGTGGTGCTTTAGAAGACGGCAAGGATGAAGAACAGACTGTCAATTCTATCACAAATCATTTGATGGCTGTGATCAAAGATAATCCATGGTTTTTAGACTTCCTAAAAGAACAAATCAAGCCGGAAAATCAATCCCAACACCAACAAAAACTCATATAAATCAACGTTTTTTTCCTGGTTGACGCATTTGGCAAAATACCATATAATATTATTATTAACTTTAACAAAGAGGTAACAACAAATGACAAACGCACAATTAGTATTAGAAAAAATAAAAGAAACATTATGCCACGAAGGTACATCATACAAAGGTAAGTCAGGAACTTACATGTTTGTAGAAGGTAAGACAACTTCAGAAGGCACAATCAACGGTGTGGTTAAAAAGTTTGATGAACAGGGTGCAAGTAAAACTGCTGGTTCATTCAAAATCTTAGAAGACGGATCAGTGATGAGATTCACAGGTATCGCTACAAAGACAACCAGAGATATCACAGCATCGATTCAAGCACAAACTCCGGATGCAAATCCAGGACAGCAAGAGGAACATGCACCTGAAAACGAACCAGAAGCAATTGCAGTCTAAGTTAAACAAACTTAGGATTTCAAACGTAAAAAAAACAATCTTAACTGCTGAGTCGGAGTGGGCTCGGCAGTTTTGGAGTAAAGTACTTGCCACACTGCAACATAATAATCAAAGATGAAGTCAACGTCAAGTTAGAAGGTCTTGATTTAGTCACCCGCCGAAAACTCACAAACAAATTCAAATACGAAATACCAGGTGCAAGATTCATGCCTGCTGTAAGATTGGGCAGATGGGATGGCACTGTGTCATTCTTTTCACAGGGTGGTCTGACGTATGTGAACCTACTGGAAGACATCGTTCCCATACTTGAGCAAAACAATTACACGTTTGATTTAGATGACAGAAGAGAACAATGGGATCTAAAATTCGAATCTGTGGATGCTAACACATTCTCAAATGTAAGTTGGCCCAAAGGCCATACACACGAAGGACAGCCAATTGTTCTGCGTGATCATCAAGTTGATGTAATCAACAACTTCATCAACAATCCACAATGTTTACAGGAAGTGGCCACTGCGGCAGGTAAGACCATCATCACAGCGGCACTGAGCAAACTGATAGAACCGTATGGTAGATCAATCATTATCGTACCAAACAAATCATTGGTTACACAAACAGAAGAAGATTACAGAAACATGGGATTGGATGTTGGAGTGTATTTCGGAGATAGAAAAGAACCAGGGCACACGCACACAATCTGCACATGGCAATCACTGAACATACTGGAAAAGAAAAGGCAGAATGCAGAAGATAACTTGATCGAGATATTCAAAAAAGATGTTGTGTGTGTGATTGTTGACGAAGTTCATCAAGCCAAAGCAGATGTACTGAGAAGATTGCTGACAAATGTTTATGGCAATGTTCCCATACGTTGGGGACTCACAGGCACTATTCCTAAAAAAGATTATGAATTCAAATCATTGCATGTATCATTGGGCGATGTGATCAATAGAGTTTCTGCTGTGGAACTACAAGAAAAAGGACTCTTGGCAAAATGTGAAATAGAAATTTTACAACTTGTTGATTGGGTGGAATACAAGAACTACAGAGAAGAACAAACACATTTGGTTACAAAACAACAGAGGATAGACTACATCGCAAAAATGGTGCAACAGATGAGAAAATCTGGTAATACACTGGTGCTTGTAGACAGAGTAAAATCAGGTGAACTACTACAGGAAGCCATCACAGATTCTGTGTTTGTGCGAGGCGCCACAAAGGCAGATGAAAGAAAAGAACATTACGATGATGTGAAAACATCAGATGACAAAGTGATTGTTGCAACATATGGTGTTGCCGCTGTGGGTATCAACCTACCAAGAATTTTCAATTTGGTTTTGCTCGAACCTGGCAAGTCATTTGTTAGGGTCATCCAGTCAATAGGCAGAGGAATCAGGAAAGCACAGGACAAGGACTTTGTGCAAGTTTGGGATATATGTTCTACAGCAAAGTTTTCTAAAAGGCATCTTACAGAACGTAAGAAATTTTACAAAGAAGCACAGTATCCATTTTCTATCACAAAGGTTGACTATTAGGTAAGATTCCGCATATAATTAAACTTATATGCAAATTTTAACCTTAGAGAACACAACCTACTTGCTAAACAAAATTCCCGATCATGTAGATGACAGTATGAGATTTTCGATACTGGACAACACTGATCCAACAAATCCTGACTTTTTCTTTGTACCTCTAATTTATTTGGAGTCATTTAGTTCGCCAGCTGTGGTATTAGAAATCGGAAAAAATAAAATACAAATGCCTTTGGATTGGTATATCCTGTTAGGTGACCCTGAATGTGGGGACTTAGAAATATTGCCTTTAACCAGTTTGAATGATAGATCGTTCCATGCATTTACGTTTAACCCTATAACAGATACAATGCCTTCATACCAAGAGGTAAATGTAGTCAACATTTATAGTGAAGTCGAATGGTTCTTTCCAAGAGTAAGGTCTAATCATTTGCTTACAACTCCAACCAGCACAAACGAAAATCCATCGTGTGCATTTTTTATCAAGGACATAAACAGGAACACAGACACTGTGGACCTACATGCTTTATTCAATGCTTAATTTTCAATTCAACAATTCAGGACCATTAAAAATTATTGCCGGCCCCTGCCAAATAGAATCTAAACAACATGCAATGATGATGGCAGAAATCGTCAAAGGGATATGTGAAGACGTAGGTGTAAGATTGGTTTACAAGTCATCCTTTGACAAAGCGAATCGATCATCTATAAACGGCAAAAGAGGAATCGGCATAGACGAAGGATTAAGAATTTTAGACGACATCAAAAATCAATTACAAGTGCCTGTGTTGACTGATATTCATGCACCTGAACAAGCCAAGACAGTTGCTGAAGTGGTTGATGTAATACAAATACCTGCATTCTTGTGCAGACAAACAGATTTAATTGTGGCCGCCGCAGAAACAGGCAAAATAATAAATGTAAAGAAAGGTCAATTTCTGTCTTACAAAGAAGTTGCTAACATCAAAGACAAATACCCTGATAATAAAAATTTTATGATAACAGAAAGAGGAACTACTTTTGGTTACCAAAATTTAGTGGTCGATATGCGTGGCGTTCATGATATGAAACAATGGTATCCTGTGATAATGGATGGTACACATTCTGTACAACAGCCAGGCGGCATGGGGATGTCATCAGGTGGTGATAGAAAGTTTGTGGAACCTCTTTGTATGTCCGCAGTTTCTTTAGGTATAGCAGGTGTATTCTTGGAAGTGCATAATGATCCTGATAATGCTCCAAGTGATGGACCCAATATGCTGACTCCAGACATGTTCAGATCCACAATCACTAAATTAAAAAATTTGGATAGACATGTAAAATCAAATGCTTAATGGCTCTTTCAATACAACAAAAACGACCTTTCTATCAAAACACTAAAAAATTAATTAATTACAATTTTGATAAAATTGTTCTCGAACCGTTTGGCCATCAATCAAATGTAAAAGATTTTTATGTAAATGATAAATTTTACTTTCAAAGTAGCAATAAATTATTTGAAAATTCTTATTGTAATTACCGTCATGTAAATTTACGAGAAAAATTAAACATAACTTCAACAACAGACAAACTCAAACATAAATTCCAAGAAATACATTTAATTAGAAACAAATCTAAATGTACAGTTGTTATTGGTAATGATTTGTTTGGCTATCTTGAACAAAACGACATAGAAAAAAGACTGGCTGAAAGTTTTGCAGGAAATTGTGCTTTATTATTAGACAGCGATCTATACACAAGCAGTATAGAAAATCTCAATAATACTTCTGCTGTATATTGGGTGGAAAACATTCTTTCAACCTTATCGCAGTATAACTATGAAGAGGTACAGATTATTTTCCAGATGACCGATCCATCTATGTGTTTAAATTCAAGGTGGTGGCAACCTTATCAGACATTACAGAAAGTGGAAAATGATGTTTTAAAACATCATCCATCATATCATTTTGCAGACGTACATGCAATTGCAAACTATCAAATGATAAATGGACACACAGAATTCTTTAACGACAGTTATTTTTTTACAATGAATAAATTTCATAATGGATTAATTTGCCTCAGTCCGCAAGAATTTTTCCAGTTATACGAATGGTCTGTCTTAGACTTATTACATCACATCATACAAAAATTCAACAAATATTTCAAAATCAAGAGTTTTGCTTGGAAGGATTTTTTTACTGTATGTAACAATGATAATCCTATCAACACTATATCGTCTTCGTGGTTAGAATTTTCACAAAATATTAAACATGTTCCACACGCATCTGATTACACATATGTAAGAAACTTAACTAAAGTAAAACCAGAAGTGTACACACCATTGCACAAGCAAGACGACAATGAACCTTGGTTCGCTGATAGAACCGGAGAAAGTAATCCCTATGTTGGTTACATCGATGCTCCTGAAGATCACAGTGCTCCATGGTATTACAGGCGTGCGTTAAAAAATTGCCCAAAATATGTGTACCATCCAGTTGTCGAATCGAGCAAAACTACTGAAGGCCTTTTTATTAATAATAGTCCCACACCATTCTACAAATATGAAGAAAGTTGGAAAATTTCCAACCTAAATAAAGCAAAAGACTTTGCAACATACAGTTTAAAAAGTGTAGGTTGGCTAAAATAAATTCATGTGTTATAATAGGTCATGCCAGCAAAATTTTTAGACATAAAATCAATGATGAATGCTGTGGACACACGCAATAAGAAATGGTACGATCATCTGCCGGATGAGGATAAAAAATTATACTCTCCATACATGACAATGAAATGGACTGCATCGGTAGAACACAAGGAACCAGCCATACACGAATTCACTATAGAAGAAGTCAATGAGAACGTCAACAAGCATCTGTGGACACTATCAAAGAGTCACAAAGCACTGCTATGGAGATTGACCGCCATGTGTGGTTCAACATTCAAACTGTTTCACAAATGGATGTATCCTAAGAAAGGCAAGACATCAACCAAAAGCAAGATGAAAGAACTGCAAGAAATATACCCACATGCAAAACAACAGGATTTGGATGTATTGGATACAACACTAACTACAAAAGAGTTCACAGAACTGAAGAAACAACACGGCATAGACAAATGACATATCTCGTAAACGATAAATGTATCATGTGCAAACACACCAGTTGTGTGGATGTGTGTCCAGTGGATTGTTTCTATGAGGGTGAAAATATGTTGGTGATCAATCCTGATGAATGTATAGACTGTGGCGTGTGTGAACCGGAATGTCCCGAAGAAGCAATCATACCTGATTCGCAGGACGATGATGGCAAGTGGTTAGATTTGAACACAAAGTTTTCAAACATTTGGCCTGTGATCACAGAAGTCAAAGAACCAATGCCCGACTATGAAAAGCATTCGGGCGAACAAGACAAACTTACAAAATATTTTAAGGATAAATGATTTTAAGCCTCCTTGCATCAATAGGCATACTGTTGATTCCTGTGGCTTTGATGCTGATGTGGAACAAAGAATCCCCAAAAAAGAAATGAAAAAAAATATTTTCATATGGTACAATTACAGATGTGGTTCCACCCCTTATCAATCATTGCTGAGTCAAAAATACAATCTTAAAAATTATTTTGAACCGTTCCATGAACGACAAAAAGGAATCCATGACACAGAAAACTTTTTTAATAAGATTGCATTAGATCCAACCCCTTTTATAGTCAAGGCAACTCCTTTGCACATAGAAAATATCTGTAATAGGCAGACACTGCACTACAATTTTCAAAGAGAAATAGACAAACTTTTGGATTCGAGCCATGTTATCTTAATGACAAGAAAAAATAAAGTAGAAGCAATCGCCAGCATGTATGTTGCAACCAAAACAGGAAAATGGTATCAACATGTTGATTCAAAGCAAGAATACTTAGATTATGACATGAATATAGATCAAGAAACACTACAAAAGATCTGCAGAGAATATGCAGATAATGATCAACTGCTACAATCTAAAAATTTCAAAGAAAAAATCGAATACGAAAATTTAGATTTCACAGGGTTCAATGATTACATAAAACAATCAAAACCAAAAAACTATAGAAACATAATACAGGAAATTTATCTGTTTGTGTTCGATTACCATCCAGAATTATTAACAAAGGATCATCATTGATTTTACATTATCAACCTGTTAAAATAAAAACTAATATGCCAACATGCGACTACTGTTCGAAGACGTTCTCAAGACAATCAACTCTTGACGTGCATATGTGTGAGCCAAAAAGAAGATGGCAACAAAAAGAAAACACGGTGCATGTACTTGCATTTGAAATATTCCGTAGATTCTATGAGATGAATTTTCCCACACAGAAAGAAAAAACATTCACAGACTTTGCACAATCACAGTATTACAGGGCATTCATCAAGACAGCAGAATTTATCACAGCAAACACTCCAATTGAAATAGGTGCGTTCATTGATTGGCTGTGTACATCAAAGATCAAAGTGGACAGTTGGGCCAAGCAAGGAACCATAGACACTTACATCAAACACATAGTCAAGAACGAACCAATCACACAGGCGCTGAATAGGACCATAGTTGAAATGGGTGCGTGGGCACAACAAGAAGATGCAAGATTAGAAGATTTTTTTAAGTATGTTAATCTAAACAGAGTCACACAGATGATTGCAAATGGCAAGATATCTCCATGGGTGATACTCAACTGTGAGACAGGCAAGGACATGATCAGCATCATGCATGATGATCAAATACAGATTGTGTATGAAATGATCAATCCTGAGTATTGGAAACGCACATTTAAGAAACGTGAAGAAGACACAGATTTCGTCAAACAAACACTGCGGGAGGCAGGAATAGAATGAAGATACTAATTTGCGGACTACCTGGAGCAGGTAAAACTTATTTGGCAGAAAGATTAATCAAAAACATTGAATCATGTGCATGGTTCAATGCCGACGTCATAAGACAATCTGCCAACGACTGGGACTTTTCAGCACAAGGCAGACAGCGACAATCATCAAGGATGAAAGCATTTGCTGACTTCGAAGTTTCACACGGTAGAGTTGCTGTGTGTGATTTTGTGGCCCCCACACAAAAGACCCGTGACAATTTTGAACCCGATATTACAATATGGTTGGACACAATTGCTGAGGGCAGATATGAGGATACTAACAAGATGTTCGAACGCCTTGAAAATGCAGATTACCATATTACAAAACATTTGTCTGATGAAGAAATTGAATCAATTGCAAATGATATACAGATAAAGAGAATTAAACAAGGAGCAATAGATGTTTGATTGGAAGAAACCAACTACACAGATGTTAGGTAGATGGCAACCATGGCATGACGGCCATACAGAATTATTTCGACGTGCATTAGCAGAAACCGGCCAAGTGGTTATTATGTGTAGAGATGTGCCTACAGATGTAGATGCCGGAGCAGGCAGAACGAATGATCAATCTGATAATCCTTTTGGATTCGAAACTGTAAAAAAAAATATTGAGCAAGGGTTAGGGGAACATGGCTTTAAAGAAAATGTTGAATATGTGATCATGCAAGTTCCAAACATAGTGGATATATCATATGGTAGAGGAGTCGGCTACACATTTACGGAACACGATTTAGGTTCTGATATACATAAAATTTCTGCTACTGCTATTAGGAAGCAAATGAGAGAAGAAGGAAAAATTGTATGAAGATAAGATTTTATCAAAACATCGATGGCATGAGATGGTTGGGATTCATAATTGCCATCATTGGTTGTTTTGTTTTGTCAAATGCAGATCCTGACACACAGTGGGTTGGT
>Ga0181563_10004096_pt1 | contig 13658 bp, 9 predicted proteins | sample 011ome_25_FD_133759 | JGI IMG/M metagenome (GOLD analysis project Ga0181563, IMG submission 133759) | Coastal salt marsh microbial communities from the Groves Creek Marsh, Skidaway Island, Georgia - 011512CT metaG (megahit assembly) | ecosystem: Environmental > Aquatic > Marine > Intertidal zone... | reverse complement strand
TCGTTGCACGACTTCTTCTTCCTCCAAACTTCTACTACTACTACTACTACTACTACACATCGTCAATCGCCGCCGCTCAAAGGTGGTCCTTAAACTTCTTCGCGACAAAAACGATGACGACGACGATGATATCGGGATGGAAGCAGTAGTCGTTGTTTTTGCAAACCCAATCGTCGTTCTCGTTGACGTCGTCATCATCATCTTCACGCTGTAAGGGAGAGCGTCCTCCTCTCTTCCCAAACACGAAAGAAAGAAACCAACACGAAGGAAAAAAGCGAGAGAGACGAGCACTTTGTATGGTGCGAAACCAACAACGAAAGAGAAAAGCGCAAAAGAGACAAAAAAAGAAAATTTAGGTCTCGAGTGTTCACTCATCATAAAACAAGTACACCACAAATCACAAAAAAGAATCTCTCTCTCTTTCACGCCAAAAGAAGGTGACACAAAAACGAAACAGGAGAGTGAAGATAAAAAATGTTGTCATCGTCATCGATACCACCGACGAGAGCGACGACGACTGCGAGAGCACGAACGCGAACGAAACGAAGAAGACAAAGAGGGAGAGCAATCATTTCGAGAGTTTCTTCTTCTTCTTTGTCTTCTTCTTCTTCGCGTTTTAAGAAGAACGAAAACAACAACAGCTTCATCACCACCACCACCACCTGCAGCAGCAGCAGCAGCGCTTACAACAACAGTAGTTTTAATAGCAGAAGGAATAAAAGGAGTCGTCGTGATACTAATACTAATATTGGATTTCTTTTCAACAGACCGCGAAGAAAAAGTGGACAAAGAACGGTGGTGGTGGTCGAAGCGGGCGGCGAACAAGGAGGCGACGCTCCCGTCTCCAAAGCGGCGGAGAAAGTCAACCGTGGCTTGGAAAAGTTTGAAGCAAAACAGTACCAAGACGCGGCGGATTTTTTCACGGACGCTTTGAAGTTGAACCCGAACGAAGAAGAGTCTCGAGCGAGTCACTACAATCGAGCGTGCGCGTACGTAAAGATGAACAAATACGAGCAAGCGAAAGACGATTTGATGGTCGCGTTGGAAAAGTTTGACTTGGACTTCCGAGTGTTGCAACGCGACGACGACTTGGCGAAGTTTCGAAATACAGAACAGTTTGAAGAAATCGACGTCGAGTACGGGGACGGGAAAGAGAAACAAGCGGCGCAGGCGAAGCTTCGAGCGGAAGCAGCGGAACCGTTTCGATTTTTGAAACTTTTCCTGTTTGGGTCGTTAGCGAGTGGAGCAGCAGTTGGTCTCTTGATTATTCTGTCGCGGTTAGTGCAAGCTGTGAAAGGCGGAGGTGGCGAGGGAGAACTCGCGGAAGATGTGCCGGATTTAATAGAAACGTTGAAAAATTTAGGCGTAAACACCACGGCGTTGGTTGTTTTGGGATTACTCTTAAAGAACGAGTTGAAAGGGCGAGATGAGACTTTGCAGGAAGCAGAAAGAGAAGAAGAACTTGGGAGATTACAAGTGCAATTGAAAAAAGACGAAGGCGCGGTTCCTTTGAACAGACTTCGGTCTTTGTATAGAGTCTTTGTGGTTGCTGGTTCTGAAGCGCACGTCTTTGAAACGATGGCAAACTTGGAAAAATTCAGAGAGAAGTTTATTCAGAATAAGATTTTGGTATGCACGGTGACAATGTTGGAGAACGATGGAAAACCAACGAGCGACGAGCCGATGGATTTGACTTTTGGGAATCGCTCGAAACGAAATAAGAAGAGCAGTTCTTCGGAGGTTGATGTGAACGTGTTTGCCGACGCCAAGGAAAGATGGCGCATACAGGCAAAGGATCAAACGGCGTGGAGAAGATGGATCATTAATCAAGTAGAAGTAGACGGATTCGATCCGTCGGTGAGAGATGTGTTTTTTGCGGTGGCTAAGAATGGGACGTTGTGGAAATCTGGCGCCGGTGTTCCTAACTGGATGAAGCTGTTGGAGGAACTTCCGGAGGAAGGTTCGGTCCAAGCAAGTGTTACAGGTATTTGATAGAATATTATTCCACGGTTAGTTTTTAATTAAAAGCATCGAAACGGACGTGGTCTTGTTGGTATCTCGTTTTCTCCTCCGTTTTCAACTCCCTCCGGGGATTTAAACGGTGAATGCTCGTATAGTTCGTCGCCAACGATGCTGTGAATAAACGCTCGCATTTTGCTTACTTTTGTGTATACGCCATATTTATTTTCCAAGGCACAGCCTTCGCCCCAGCTTACGATGCCGACTTGAGCAAGCGTACGCGCATTTAATAACGGCCCGCCCGAATCTCCTTGACAAGCATCTGTACCTCCAGATTTATATCCCGCGCAAATCATGGAGGATGAAATTGGATTCCCGTATGGCCATCCCGGATAGGAATCGCTATGCTCGCACGTCTCTTCGGAGACGAGCGGAACAGTCGCGTTATTCAAATGTTCAGTTAAGAAACCGCTCGAGTCTACGCCAAACCCAACGACGTAGCACATCTCGTTCTCGTCGTAAACAGTTTTGTATTCGTCTTCGTCTACTTCTTCGGCACCCCACGCGAGTCGAACGGGTTGTACGTCGAATATTTCACTCGCCGGTCTTACCAGACGAAGCACAGTGCAATCTTGATCAAAGTTTATCCCATTGAAATCCGGATTTCCGTGCGCTTCGGCAATTTCAATAAACTTAAGTTCCTGACCTTCTCCTCCTTGATCGAGCTGAACTGAGTTTACCAGTACCTCCATCTTATCGTAAAAGTTTCGCGTGTTCGAAACGAGTCCATCAGAAAAGAAACAGTGCGATGCCGTCAAAACGTGTCGGGTGGATATGAAAGTCCCTCCACATCTAAAATCGCGAACTGTGTTACCATTCTCATCCGCGTACGATCCAAAAATGGCAACGATAAAGGGAAACGCGGATGTTTCATACACCGGTACCCCGTTAATTATTCGATTTCTTGGAGATGATACGAGCGATGGAACGCCGTTAATGATTCTCGTTTCTCGAGGTTTTACCACGTTTGGCGCTCCCGAAGAGTTTGTAAATGAACGACCTCCCGTGTGAGAGAGTGTTGCAGTCGTCGCAAAAGGCGTCGTCGCCGTCGTCGTCGTCGTCGTCGTGCTTCTCGGTCCGACTTTTGTTTCAGCAGACGCGAAAAGAGAAAACAAACAAACGAAGGAGGACGACGCGGAGAAGATAAAAAAGAAGAAGAATATCAAGGACGACGACGATGATTGTTTTCGTTCTATCCGTCCTCGTTGTCGTCGTCGTCGTCGTCGTCTTTCTCGAGAAGATTCAATGCTCATTTCAATCGCGCTCGTTTTACTCTCTTCTCTTTGCAACATCGTTTTGAGAGAAGAAGTATCGCGTATTTTTTGCGCAACATAGGAAACACAAACTCTTTTCACTTCTCCTTTCCATAAGATGGATGTTGGATGTTAAAATTTTTCTCCTTCTTTTTCATTTTCTGACGATGAGCGTTAACTTTGATGTACTTCTGTACTTCTGTCGATGGATGGATTGATTACGGAGCGCGCGTGCGTGTTCATCTCGTTCGGTATGTTAAAAGTATAAATAAATATTTCACGTAAATATATACGAAAACACATTCGCCGTTTCCGGCCTGCGCGCATTCTATTTTCTATTCTCAATCGTTTTTATGTACACAATTCTTTGACCATTATCTGCTCTCGTCTCTTCAAAAGAACGCTTCGAGAACTTTATTCAAACTTCCGAGTATGGGATTTGTATTATTTTTTTTATCTGCGCTCCCTGGGCTTGATGTATTTGACACCGATTCTCGACTATTTGACACCGATTCTCGACCCTGATCGGCATCGAAATCTCCGGTACCCGGAAAGCTCTCCGGGGAGTCCTCCACCCCTAAACTCGGCATTATCGCATCCATTTCGTTGATAATCTCCGCAAACGAGGGTCTCACGTTTGGATCTGCAACCCAACATTTTTCGGTCAACTTTGCTAAACGTTTCGAATCTCGCGAGTTATCGTTTGAATACACTTTCGGTCTCATGTTTTGTTCCACCACTGCTCGAGCGATTTGTTGCGGCGAATAGTACGATCCCGAATACGGAGCTTTTCTATCCAGCAATTCGTTCAGTAAGACGCCAAAACTGAAAACGTCGCATTTGGTATCGTACCACTTGCCGGTGATAACTTCTGGAGCCATATAAATAAACGTCCCCGTACAAGCCGTGGGCGTGCTTTCGTTATCTTTCAAGGAGCTTAATCGGGCCAGTCCAAAATCTGCAATCACCGCACAGCCTTTCGCCGAGCTCTTCATGAAAATATTCGACGGTTTCAAGTCTCTGTGCATGATGAACATGTCTTCTAAGTAAGACATGCCTTTCGCGACGTCCCACGCGGCTTTTAGCCGCTTCTTATACTTGTGCGCTTTACTCTTTGTCGCGCCGCCTCCAAACAAAGCGCCGACTCCGCCCTTCTCCAAATCGCTATACAACCATTGCTTCATTGTCCCAACTAGCATCACCGGGAACATCAAACACGAATCCCCAAACGGGTTAAAATACGCCCCGAGTAAGGGAAGGACGTTTGGATGTCTCAATTTTACAGAGATTTCCGTCGATCGAACCAGCGCTTTCGCCTGCTTGGCGTTTCTCGCGCCTACGTTCTTCACCGCCACCGTAGCGCCTCCCCATTTTGCTCTATACACCGTGCCTTCGCAACCTTTCCCGATCTCATTCAGCATGGTTATTTGTTTCGGATTAATCAACCACCCGGCGTACTCGCCTTCTTCGATGAGGTCGTGCACGCCTTCCCATCCTTGAGGAAGTTTCTTGTTTGAATTTTGGAAAAAATCTGGCCTCACGGCGTCGTGGCCTTGCATGGATTTCCTGGGCGTTCCAACCCTCGCGTTCTCCCGGGGTGAATGACTATGATTACGATGATGACGACGTTGTTGTTCTTGCCCTCCGTGTTTTTGCATCCTTCGATCGTCATCTTTCGTGGGTAAATAGAACGCGCTCGAAGCTTCGACGTCTGATCCGTTCTCCGACTCGCACGATAATGATGTCGTGCTGACGCCGCTCCTCGTCGTCGTCATCTTCAATCTTTCTTGTAATCTTTCCACCATATTCTTCAACTCGTCGTTCTCTCTCTCCAAGCTTTGACGTCGTCGACTTTCTCTGGACGTTCGTTTCATTATTGTCTGCGCGTTGTTGTTGTTTCTGTCGTTGTTTTTCGATGAACTCAACCGCTAAAACTTTCGTAAACACGCTCGCGTCGTTTCAAAGAATCTCAACAGCAAAACCAACACACGCACACACAGTCAGTCGGGATAAAATTAAATAATCATTCTGTTCAAATCTCTTCTTTGAGAGACGATGGATGGCGCGACAAAAAGACTCTCTCTCTCTCTCCCTGCGAAGAAGATGAGAAGACGCGCGCGTTTCTTTCTCTCTCTCTTCTTTTTCTGCCCCAAACGCGGCGAAGCGTGTGGCCGATGCAATTAGTATTTTGACGCAGATAAAGAAAGGTCCGTTTGCTTTGAGAAGATTTTTTTGGTTCCGCGCCGATCCGATCGCAGAAAGAAAGGGAGGACAGAGAGATTTTTCGGCTGATATTTTTCGATGATAAAAAATCTTGGCGTGTCCGTCGACCGTCGCCGACGCCCAAAATTATTGTTTTTTTTCTTCTTTTTCTTCTTCTTCTTCTCTCTTCTTTCATTTTCAATCGTCATGAACAGAAGAGCTTTTGCCTAAACAACGTATTTTTAGAAATGCAACAACTCGAATAAAAGAAGATAAATAATAATGGGGAAGCGCAAACGTCCGTGGTTGATGGACAAAGACCCCGAGAAGCACTCGAAAATGGAGAGTGAAAAGAAAAGAGTGAAACAGAAGGAACGCGCGGAACGGAACAGACAGTTTCGGGAGAAGCAAAACGAGTGCTTTGAAGAAGGCAGCGGCGGCAAGGAGGAGGAGGAGAAAACTGTTGCGTTCGACGAGCGTACGAATTACGGCGTTGCTGCAGTGGACGAGAACGACAGAAGATGCGAGGAGGACGACCAATACGAGGAAGAGAAGAAAGAGCACGCAAGGGAAAAAGGAGCAGCCAGTTACGATGAGTTTGAAGCGAGGAAAGAGCTGATGCGACAGATGAAATTGACGAGACCGCCGGGGAAAAAGAAGAGCAATTTGAGGGAGCAGGTGGGAGGAGGAGGAAAAGGAGGAAGGAAAACAGACGGCGACGACGACGGCGACGAAGAAGAAACTTTACTCGAAGAGGGGGAAAAAGATATCTCGGCAGCATTGTTGCCTCAAAGTCCTCTGTTATTCTTCTCCTCATCCTCTTCCTCATCGAATGGAAAAGCGATGGAAAATAGTAAAGCGGTCGAACGCGCTCGAAACGACGCGACGTCAAATATTCAGCACTTTGCGAGAGTCAAACAGCTCTCGAAAGCGACGCAAACGTTTAAAAATTTAGTCGAAAATCAACGAATTAATCCGTCGGTGTATACTTATTGCGCGTTGTTAAATGCCTACGCCAACGCAGGGAGAACGAAGGATATTGAAATCATTCTCAGGCGCATGGCGAGTGAAACCAAACACAAAGAAGAAGAGAAAGGAAAAGAAGACGCAATCTTACGACCAGATTGTAAACCAAATGTAGTTGCTTTTACGATGTTATTAAAATCGTACTTGATCGAGTGCGATGTGAGAGCTGCCGTGAAGCTCGTCGAGAGTATGGCGGCGGCGTCTACGACGAGTAAAGTTGGCAGCGAAGATGGTGAGGATGATATTTCTCAATGCGCGTGCGGCGTTGGAATCGACTCGAGAGCTTTGAATACGTTTTTCCGGGTTTGTTTGCGCACCGGAGACGTATCATCTGCGATTCAATGGACGGGTACGAATGTTGAGGACGTATTAGACGATACGTCAAAACTTCTCCTGGCAAAAATGTACGCGCAGTCGTTTCGTCGGGATTTGTTAAAGCGAGAGATTGAATCCATGCAAACATCCATCGACGACTGTTTGAACGGAAAAGGCGTGAAAGACGGCTTAAAGAATGGTATCAAAGAAAGACAGGCACCGACGTGTCTCTTTTGGAAGAACGGAGAGTGTCAACGCGGTAGGATGTGCAAATTTTATCACGATCCGAACGTAAAGCAAAAAGTACCGGAGAAACAAGAGATTGCGCAAAAATACGATTGTCTGGCGCAAATGTACGGCGGCTTAGCGCGTTTAGAAGCGAACGTTGCACTCACAACAACAACGACAACAGATAAAAAGAAAAAGAGCTTCGTAAAAGCGTGTTTGAAAGCGATAAAGTCGTGCGAAAAAGCGTGCAAACAAGCTCGCGAAGGCTCGGTCCAAGGAGAAGAGGAAGCGGAAACGGTGGAAGAGGAAGATTCAGAACTAGCGGACCCGCACCGTCGCAAACTCTTTCGTAATACAAATCGCTCGGAACTTGAGCGCGATATGGCCAGATTGAAAGACATCGTCAGCAAGGAGGACGGAGACTCTTCTTTTCCTTCTTCTTCTTCTTCAAAAGATACAACGACAACAACCATCGATGACTGTTTTTCCAGGTGCCTTTTGTTCACCTCAAAACTTGGCGAACTGGTCAACAAGAAAGACAGTAGCAGCTTTGGCGAAACGTTGTTTCAAGAACTTAAAAACTCTTTGGGTTTAGACGAAGTTTTCGTCAAAGAAGATGACGAAAAGAAGCGCAAGGACAAACTCAGAAAACGCTTGAAGAAGACAATCGATTCGAAGACTGGACAGATAAACTTTAAGAAGCTCTTCCACGGCGTGCAAAAGGAAGCAAAAGAGGAAAACGAGATAAGCCTCGAAGTTGCCGCTGGAAACGGCGAATGGGCTTTAGCTCAAGCCGCCGCGAGCTCGTTGTCTTCATCGAACAAGAACAAAAAAGTCTGGATCGCGAGCGAGTTGCGCCGCGACCGTTCTTGCGATATCTTCAACAGAATTTGCGTTTCAAAACTTCGAAACATCGCTGTCGTTTCCGGAGATGCGTTTCGTTTACTCAATGAAAGCATTCCTCCGAATTCATTGCATCGAATCTTTATTAATTTCCCAGAACCGCCGCATCACTCCGGAGACGAAAAGTCAAGAAACGATAAAGCGTTGTTGAATAAAGATTTTTTCGTCGCCGCACACAAAGCGTTGAAGAAGAAGGACAAAAACGGTGATGGTGGAGGAGGACTAACGATTTATTCTGACAACGAAAGGTACATGCACACCTTAGCAAAGATGATATCTGGGCTCACCGTCGTTGATGACAATATAGCGTTTGAAAGCGAGAAAAGTTACGGAGCGGACGAGTCGAGCGATACGATTGAAGCGTCGTTTGAAAACGTAGAAGGCGTTCGATTATACACCGGGTCGGCTCCAGGCAAAGGCTCTGGATTCGAAAAGTACGAAGAAAGTTTCTTCGACCGGTTTTGGCAAGCCGGGAGTCGAATCGAACGGTATTTCATGGTGTTTTCGAAACGCTAATAAAAAAAATTATAGGATAGAGCGAGAAGTGTTGCGTTAGCACGCAGTAGTAGTAGTGTAGCTAGCACCTGTACAGTTGTACAATTGAAGGAGCAATTTGTAGTAGTTTAATAGTTAAGAACAGTAAAGTTACACGTGAAAACAGATCACACAGTGCAAGAAATTCAATAACAAGGGTAAGGTAAGTAAAAGGAGGACGATACACGAGGAACTACCACAACCACCCATCTAGCTTCTCTTACAGCCGCACTGGGAACAGAAATTTGCACTCATGCGATTGAATACAGCGCCGCATTGCTGACAATACGAAACTTCTTCGCCGTTATTCACAGCAGCATTAGTAGTAGCAGCAGCGTTACCTTCGTCGGCTAACCTTCGCTGCCGTTCCATGGAAATGGCTCCGCTCGCCTCCGCGCTCATCGAAACCATCGGCGCGTCTCTCGGGTCGATCACTTTGATAGTAAACATCAAAATCGTCCTCTCGTCTCCGTCGCTCCCAACCGACTCGTGTCGAAACTCCGGAGCGCACGAAATATCCACGACTCTTCCCAACGGCGTGGATTCTGGCGGATTTTTTTCCGTGTCCGCCAAAAACATTCTCGCGAACGTCACCGCGCTCACCGTCTTACTCACCGCCTCCGCGCCACACGCTCGGATAGAGACCGAATACCCTTCGCGAATCTTCCCGGCGATTGCCCCAGCCACTTGGCTCGGCACCGAGTTTGCCCCGCACGTCAAACTCACGTCCGTTTCCTCGTCCTCCATCTGCATGTTCCCGTTCCCTTCTTCTTTCCACGTCTGCAAAAGAATCGCCGAAAATCGTTTGGCGGCCCCCTCTCGAAACGTCGGATACAAACGCAAATCCACGTTTTCTTCCTTCAATTTCCTCCTCGCGATGGCCATCGCTTTCACCGCCGTGTTCACGTTCGCCGGCCCGAGCGCTAAAATCAGCGGCGCTTCTCCGTGTTCGCACACGAAACCAATCGAAGTGGCCAATTTATTCGTCTGCGTGTTTTGGGAGACTTTTAACACTCTCTCTCCCGGCGGTGCTCGAGCGATGTCTTCGACCGTTTGGCCCTCGCGGTGGTGGATCCCGTGCGGGGTTGGCGTGTTGTTGGTGGCGTTCATGTTGAAGTGATGATGCAGTGGTGTGTAGGCGGATGATGAGATGAGAGAGGTGGAAAAGAGTGAGGGCAATTACATGTCGAGAGAGAGACCGATCGGGAACTTGGGAGACAGAACAGAGGCAACGAACGTACCAACAAAAGGTCAGACGAAAATTTTGTTCCTTCTTGTGATTTCAGAGGAGGAAAAAAGCAAAAAAAAAATGTGCGATGTTTATTACACACGCGAGGTGTTTACGCTACTTTCTACTACTACTACTACTACTACTCTGATGAACGTGGAAAGCTCTTTCGGCTCTTCTCAGAGAGTTGTGACGCCGCGCGGCTCTATTCTACTGTTGTACATTTTTCTTCCTCGCTTTTCTCCTTTTGCTTCTTTTGCTTCTTCTTCTTCTTCTTCTCCTCTTGGGCGAGTTTTAAGCGTTTCCGCTGTCGCTCTTGGAAGTGTTTGATTTCTTCGCTCGTGTGCTCTCGGGCGGTTCCGTTTCTCATCGCGCGAACGTGGCGCATGAGCCAACTTTCGGTGACCGTGATTGCGTCGTCGGGATACTCTTCTTCTTCTTCTTCATCTTCTTCTTCATCGTCCTCGCTCTTCTTCTTCCCCTTCTTTGATGTTTTACTCGCGGTGGCAGCGGCGGCGGCGACGGCAGCGACGGCAGAAGGTGCATTCGCAGAGGTAGTATTCATTTTTTCTAATCTCAAGAGTTCTGTCGCTTGCATGCTTCCGTGCGCACACATGATGTGCGTGACGCGCGACGATTTTCTGTTCACGACTTCGGCGCCGAGTTCTCGGAGCCTTTGCTCGACGTGTTTTCGATTCTTGAATTGCTTAAACTCGCCGTTACGAACGACACAGACGCACCCGAGAGGGAAAGGTTCTAACACTTCTCGGGAGTTGGAGTGGTGATTGATTCCTTTCATGGGACTGTTGCTCTCTTTGGACAAATCGATGATGATGTGTTCTTTTTCTTTTTTCTCTTCTTCTTCTCGTTTGCTTCTCTTCTTCTCGTTCTTCGAGGAGGCGAGTCTTTCCAACTCTCTTTGTTGTGTGCGCACGTCAATCTTAACGTTCGGCAACGCCGCGCGTATCGAAGGATCGATGATTTCAACGTCACCTTCGTCGTCAGAACTTAAACAAATAATCGTGTCGTCGCTGTTATTATTCGTCGTCGTCGCGTTGTTGTTTGTTTCAGACTTTGAAAAGTAGTGATGAAGTTTGCCTTTATTCGCGGATAAATCCACCCACTGTTCGAACCGTTTGAGTAACTTGTCGCGGTCCTTTTCTGTTTCGGCGTTCACTGTCGGCGTTATTTTCCTCGGCCTTATTCTCTCGACGAAACCTAAGAGCTCGCCGTAACTCGAGTGTTCGCTGTACGGAACGTGGTACAGTTTCGTCAATCCGTCGTTTCCTGTCCACGGTTCGCAAATCAAGCATTTCGTCTCCTCGTACGTTTTCCGCATTTGCCATTTCCACGCCCATCCGGACGGCGAAAATGCAACCACGCGTTTAAAACGATGCTTTTCGGCGAGCAAGATAGCATTCATAGACACGTGCGGATCCTTCCCGCCGTGTGAAATCACGCGCACGTGTTGTTCCATAGCTTTACTCCCTGTCGGATCATCCGGTTCGCCTTGAAAACACGTAAAGCAGTTGTCGTCGTACCACTCCGTCAGCGTGAGCATTTGCTTCTTTTTCAACATGACGGCGATTTTCGTATTATTATTGTTATTCATATTGTTGTCCTCGAAGAATGTGCGCACCGCGTCCCCGATGGCTTTAAACGCCTTCTCTTTTCCGACGCTATACGCGCTGCACGTGAACAACGTCTTCGGCTCTTCTCTCAACGCTTCTAAAACGATTTTCTGCATGCACTCCAACGCGACTTTCTGCCTCGGAAAATCGTAATTCGGATTACAATACGTCGTATCTAAATACAACTCGTCCAAGCGTCCGTTTCTCTTCAGCGTTTCCATCAACTTTTCATTCTTTTGGACTTTGTCCTCGTCCGCGCGAAAATCACCGGTGTGTAACACCGTCCTTTTCGTCACCTTATCGAAAAAGTACGCCATCGCCGCGCCTGGACAGTGATTGGCGTCAAAAAATGTCACCGTGTACGAAGTGCCTTCGATTTCTGTTTCCGCGTGTAACTCGCACGGGACGATGTATTCTTCCTTCACTTTGGTGATTTCTTTGATTAAACTCCCGGTAATTTTCGAGCAGTAAATGAGCTTCTTCTTCTTCGTATTAGTAGTACCACCTTTATCACCATTAAACGCGGAGCTCAATCCAACGGTATGATCTGAGTGGAAATGCGTCAACACGTACGCTTTCACGTCCGGAGATTGGAACTGAAACCCGTCCACGTTGATCCCTTTGAAGTGGTTTATTCGCTTGATGTGTCCGACTTGCGTGGCCATTATTATATAGATTATTATTATTATTCGGCCTTCATCTTTTAACAAAAGACAAGAGAGAGACAGAGACAGAGAGTAAGAGAGTAAGAGAGAGTAAGAGAGAGTAAGAGAGTAAGAGAGACTTTAAGTTGTGACGCGAGCGACGACGAGGAAATGTAAAAGAAAACGAGGACGAAAAAACTGAATTCCCTCAGACAAAAATCTCATCGCAGAGCAGACTGCTGTTGTGTTGTTCGTATTCGTACGAAAGAGATCACACACACACGGACGGGATGACGACGACGACGACGACGACGACGATGAGCGTTTTAGGGGCTCGTCTTTCTCACTTTCGAAGAAGACTTCCAAACTCTTCTTCTTCTCTTTCTCGAAGAATACGAATTTTGCAGAGGAGACGCATTTTCACCAACACCACGAATAACGAACTCGCCTTTTTTGTCGACGAAGAGGAGGAGGAAGAAGAAGATTTAGAAGAAGAAGAAGAAGACGAAGAAGAAGAAGAAGAATCGTGGATAGGAGAGAAAGACGCGTCGAAATCGACCACGATTGAACCGTTCGTCTTAGGCGAAACCAAGGACATTTTAGCCGTGTATAAACCAGCAAACTTGGGTTTCCACTCGGAGTTTTCCGACGGGTTGGTAAAAAAGTTACGAAAGATGAAGGAAAAAGACGAACGTTTTTACGAGTGCGAGAACATCTACCCCGTGCACAGATTGGACAAACCGACGAGTGGAATTGTTCTCTTCGCGACGAAGAAATCTGTCGCGAATAGTTTGTCCCGAGCGTTTGAGAATAAACGGATTGTTAAGTATTACGTAGGCGTCAGCGAGAGGAAACCGAGAAAGAAAATGGGCACCGTCACGGGAGATTTGAAAAAAGCAAGACGAGGGATGTATAAGCTGATGAGAACGATGGAAAATCCGTCCAAGACGACGTTTGTCTCGCGCGGGTTTACCGCGGAGGTGGGAAAGAAGGAGAACAACTTGCGCTTCTTCCTTTTTAAGCCAGAGACTGGAAAGACGCATCAGTTGCGCGTGGTCGCGAAATCTCTCGGTAGTGCACTTCTAGGAGACGAGATGTACGGTACCGCTCGTAAAAGTAATAGTATCGATAGAATGTATCTGCACGCGTGCGCGGTCAGGGTGCCCAAATTAGAAGTCGTAGACGAAGACGAAGGCGGGGGAGGAAAGTACGAAACTGAGCCGTTTCAGATAGTTTGTGCACCCAAAGAGGGTGAATATTGGGGACCTGTTGATGCGTTTCGAGAGTGGTTTGAAGAAGGAATGGATCAAGAGTGCGGACCCTGGTTCGACGATATTAGCTTGTTACGAAGCACGAATGTGGTCGCGTAATTTGAATTTTTGGGGTAGAAGGGACACGAGGGAGGAGAAATTGCTCTTCTGCGGGTAGTTGAATTAGATTAGTTAATAGAACAAAGAGCAGAGCAGCGCGTTTAGAAGTACGTGTGTGTAACAATATCTTATGTACGTTTATGATGGTGAAGATAAGAATCTTCATTTTGTTTGTTTTGTTCGTTTCTTTTTCCACGAGGGAAAAGAGGGACGAATTTTTCTCTTTGAAAAGAAAACGACTTTTAACGCGCTTAACCGCCGAAGCCGTACAAGGTCTTGCCTTGTCTCTTCAACGCGTAGACGAC
>Ga0181563_10004086_pt1 | contig 13667 bp, 7 predicted proteins | sample 011ome_25_FD_133759 | JGI IMG/M metagenome (GOLD analysis project Ga0181563, IMG submission 133759) | Coastal salt marsh microbial communities from the Groves Creek Marsh, Skidaway Island, Georgia - 011512CT metaG (megahit assembly) | ecosystem: Environmental > Aquatic > Marine > Intertidal zone... | reverse complement strand
GCCATCCATGGAAAAGGGTGTGAGCATGGTCGTTTTTCTTTCAAAGCAGGTAGAGAACGCTGTTCCTTTTGGGGCAGTCGCGTTCACTTGCTCGTCCGCGAATTCTAGGTTCACCATCTTGGATGGTGCCGTGCTTTAAGTGAAGGGGATTGTATGACTGGAAGTTTTGATGTTGACGTTAGCCGCACCTCGATTCCTTCAAACAAAACGGATAGTGCGGTGCGCGCACGGCCACCTCGGCCGCCTGTGCTGCCTCGCACGCTGGGACCGGTTCCCGATCTCGAACGGCATTTGCCAGCGGATTGGTGGCGGACATTGTTCAACTCGATCTATCTCAAGACAGACGGAGATGTAGTAGAGAACGACGCCAATACGGTTCACGAAGTGGACGCTCTCGTGCACGCTGTCGGTCTTGAAATCAACGATCGAGTGTTGGATCTTTGTTGTGGCCAAGGAAGGCATTGTTTGGAACTTGCCAAGCGTGGATTTCGCAATGTTGTAGGAGTGGATCGGTCTCGTTATCTCATTCGACTTGCCCGGCGTCGCGCGAAACAAAAGTCGCTTCCGATATCCTTTCACGAGGGTGATGCAAGAAAGTTTCGCCTTAAGGAAAACGATTTCCACTGCGTTGCGTTGATGGGCAACTCGTTCGGGTATTTTGACCGCGAAGAGGATGACCTCACGGTACTTTCCGCGGTCAAGCGAGCTCTGACCCCAGGCGGTGTACTCGCTTTAGATATTGTGAACGGGGATTGGATGCGACAAAACTTTGTCCCTCGGAATTGGGAGTGGATCGATCAGGATCATTTGGTTTGCCGCGAACGTTCAATTTCCTCGGATAAGCAGCGTTTGATCTCGCGTGAGGTCGTTGTTCATGCCGAACGCGGTGTGATCGTTGACCAGTTCTACGCCGAACGACTCTATTCGCGTGACGGCATCGTGCACCTTTTGGAGCAAGCTGGGTTCACTGATCTTCGCGAGCACACAGCGCTGCAAGCGGAATCTGATCGAAACTACGATCTGGGAATGATGGCTCATCGAATGTTACTCACAGCTAAATCACCCAAAATGCATTCGAAGCCTCGCGGCAGTAAACCTGCTTTTACCGAGGTGACGGTGCTGCTTGGGGATCCACGGTTACCCGACACCTGCAAACGTGACGGTCAGTTCAATACCGAGGATTTTGAGACGATCAAGCGTCTCAAGGAAGCGTTGGGTGAGTTGACCAATTACTCTTTCCGCTATCTCGATAATCACGCGTCGCTGTGGCCCGATCTGCGGGGGAGTCGCCCTGGTTTTGTGCTGAATTTGTGTGACGAGGGACTCGACAATGACGCTTTCAAGGAGCTGCATGTTCCTGCAATGTTGGAGACGATGAGCGTGCCATACAGTGGCGCAGGCCCGGCGTGCTTGGGGCTTTGCTACAACAAATCGCAGGTTCGCAGTATTGCCGAAGGGATGGATGTCCCTGTTCCGCTTGAATCCTACGTCGATCCCGATGATCAATCGGCCACGATACCTTCAATCCTCCCCGCGTTGCTCAAGCCGGTTTACGGGGACAGTAGCGTTGGCATCACCGCAGCCTCGGTTGTTGATTCCCCTGCTGAGTTGCTCTCGCGGTTTGAAGCGATGCGGAACGAATTTCCAGGATTACCTTTGCTGATTCAAGAGTATCTAACCGGCAAGGAATACAGTGTTGGGGTGATCGGGAATCCTGGGCTTGGTTATCAGTTCCTGCCAATCCTAGAAGTCGATTACAGTGGTCTTGATGAAGGACTACCAAAGATTCTTGGTTACGAGTCCAAGTGGCTGCCGGATTCGCCTTATTGGACACAGATTAAGTATCACGAAGCCGATTTGGACGACGATACGACTAGGCGGTTGTATGACGATTCCAGCTTGCTATTCGAGCGTCTTGGCTGTCGAGACTATGCCCGGTTTGATTACCGAGCGGATGCCAACGGTACCATCAAACTACTCGAGGCGAATCCTAATCCGGGTTGGTGCTGGGACGGTAAGTTTAACTACATGGCCGGATATGCCGGGATGCGTTACGCCGATCTTCTGCTGGCGATCCTCGAAGCGGCCCAGGCCAGGTGCTCCAATCAACTTAAGCCAATCTAGCAAACTTCATGCAGATCTCAATCTTTTGGGTGCGATGTCGGTGGTTGGTTGATTCCCTGCCACCGACATCATTCAATCGCGGGTAAATGGATCGAGGGAACAGGGATTACCTAACGGTACTGTTGTAGAAAATCGATCAGTTTCCCAGTGGCTGGATCGTCAAGTCGGCCCAAGTCGTTATTGAGTTGACTGTGGTTTGTATTCGACTTGCCAAACGCCAAAGCTGGAATCTCGGCTTCCTTGAGAACACTTTCCAATCGCCTCGCTTGCACTTGAGTATCAGGGTTTCCCGAGAAATAGAGAATCAGAAACGGTGGTATGGATTTACCGGGTGCGACGTGGGTTACCGCGGAAAAGTCGATATGTTTGTCAGGATCATTGCCAAATTTTTGACGGTGTCCAAACGTGAACATTTTCCCACCGTAGATCGCTTGCCGATGTTCAGCCGTCATGATGATCTTGGGAATATCGTAGGTGTCACCATCAACCGGGATACATCCTCGAAGTACGTGAAGTGAGATGTCATGCTTTTTAAGATATCGGTCATCGATACAAAGAAGTGCCGCAAGCTGTGCACCGGCTGAATGACCTCCAACAAAAATCCGATTGGGATCTCCCCCATACTTGGAAATGTTTTTGTGAACCCATGCGAGAGAGGCGGAGACGTCTTCCGTCAAGCTCTGCATTTCAACCGTGGGAAGTAATCGATAGTTCGTGGAGACAAAGAGGAATCCGTGATCGGTTAGTAGTTTTGGCTTTAAACCCACATCACTTTTGTCGCCCGCTTGCCATCCACCTCCGTGGATCCAGAAGACGACTGGAAGTGGTTCGTCCGACTTGGAGGTTGGAGTGTAGACATCCAGTACCTGTCGCTCGTGACCATTTTTGACGTAGGGTATATTTGTCGTCGCCTCTTGCGCCGACAAGCTCAAAGGTAATAACGAAGCAAGTAACGTGCAGAGCATCAGTCTTGAACGAACCATGGTCGGTCTCGATGAAGTCGATGGGGAAAGAAGGGACGGACTCGTTGTGGAGAACCGATTAAGTTTGCAGTGGGAACCGAAAGAATCACTTGAAAAGCAAGGCTTTGGTCAATGATAAAAACCATTGCCGATTGAACGGTCTTGTTTAAATGTGCAGGCGGGAATCTTGTCGATTGCTACCTAGGATTGATGTGGGATGTTGAAGGGTCTTACGATGGTGATTTGCATCCGCTGGTTTCCAGTGGTGTTGTCAGTCGTTGCACGTATTTTTGCAGCGAATCCCTGTTCAGCAAAGATTCGACCGAGTGGCTGTTAAAACAATTCCAAAATTGGCTTGCCCTCGCTAAGTAAATCGTAGGGTCGGCCCTGTTGATCCACTGCCTGCAAGTCGTTCAGCCCGGCGGCAAAGTAGACGGTTTTTGCAACGTCAGCGGGTGTTACGGGGTGATCTGCTGGATACTCGCCGAACCGATCGCTGGATCCAAAAGTTTGACCGCCCCGAATACCCCCACCTGCCATTAGGACACTCAAACAGTGTGTCCAGTGGTCGCGTCCTGCTCCTTTCTCACCTCCCGACCGAGGATCGCCAATTTTTGGCTGGCGTCCCATTTCACTGGTCACCAATAACATTGTCTGGTCAAGTAGATTCCGCAGGGCAAGATCTTCAATCAGAGCAGAAAATGCTTGGTCAAATTCTGGCAAAAGGTTGTCCTTCAGGCAATCAAAGTTGTTGCCATGTGTGTCCCATGATCCCGCGCTTTTGCATTTTTCTTTGAGCTTATCATTACCTTTCCAAAAGACAGTGATGAATGGCACCTCGGCTTCTACCAAGCGACGGGCAAGCAATAAGCTCATGGCGTTGACAGACGATCCGTATCGTTGTCGAACCGACTCTGGTTCTTGCCGAACGTCAAAGGCTGTCGTGGTCTGCGAGGACATCAACAGGTCCATTGTTCTTTGTTGATGCTTTTTGAAAAGATCGACTTGCGGCGAGTTGTCGAAGTCTCGTCTGGCGCGATCCAGCGTCGAAAGTAATGTCTGTCTTGATCGCATTTGTTCCGCCGTGACGTCACCGCTAAGGGTAAGCGCGGGCGCTTGGAATTCGAGTGGTTTGTCCACCGATCCGTTGACATACAATGGATCATGCTCAACACCCAATCTGGCGGCAAACTGACCGGGGCGAGTGTACGGTTTGCGGCTCGGCATATGGGGTAAAGTGATTGCCTTGGGGAGTGTTCCGAGTTGCTCGCGTTTCGATGCGATCACCGATCCCATGTAAGGCCAATCATCTGCGTAAGGCCGTCGATCGTTACCCTGTATCTTGAACGTTGGATCGGGAGCGTGCCCCGTCAAGTTGTAGTAATATCCAGCATGATGATCGTTGGTATCGACCGAGCTTCCCACCGAATTAACAATCGCAAGATGGTGTGATTGCTTGGCCAGAAGCGGCAGATGTTCACAAAGACGGACGCCGGGAGCAGACGTTGCGATTGGCGAGAATGGACCCCGGTATTCCGCAGGCGCTTCGGGCTTCATGTCCCATGTGTCGATGTGGGACGCTCCCCCGCAAAGGAAGAATAAAATCACCGACCTAGCCTTGCCACCGCCGACGCCCGAGGTGGGTTCACTCGCCGGCAGAGGGCGGCCATATGGCAATCCGGCAAGACCGGCGCCGGACGCGACTAGAAAGGTTCGACGATCAATCATGATACGTTCCTCGCAGCGTGAAACATCAGCCGTGATAGTATAGCTGAAAGCGACACCCAATCAGGACAATCAAATCATATCCGGTCGTCACCGTATCGGCACTGCACCGATTCTTTGAAATAACTGGATGGAGTGAATCACCCGTAAAGTCTGAGTGGCAAGGTGGAAAGATTTACAGTTTTTTCCGGTTGATGATCTAACCCTTTCATGTCCCAGAAGCGAATTCCCATGAAGCATGGAGGACGCTCGCGATCCTCTTTAGGCGATGATCTCGGGGATCGGTCCTTCCTGGTCAAACCCGCCTTTCATCAGTCCAGGATCAAAGTCACCGTAATGAGCGATCGGGTTGCCAAAAGCATTCAAGACACCGGTCCACCAATTACCGATCGTTCGATGATCCTTGTGGCCATACGACGGGAACTGAAGATACCGTCCCGGGATTTTGAGCTGCTTGCCACAGCCACCAATTACCACCATCGGCCAGCTATCGAGTTTGCCGTGGTGCTGATCGCCCGATGGGCTAATGTAAACAATCATTGTGTTATCAAGCATGTTGCCATCACCCTCGGGAACCGACTTTAGTTTGTTTGCCAGATGAGCGATGATTTTAAAATGATGGCGACGGATGATATTTCGACACTCTTGACCGGTCTTGCCATTTGACGACTCGTTATGGCCGATTCCATGCACACTCTTTTCGTTGATCCCAAGTCCACGATAAAAAGTTGCTGAATTGTCAATCTTCATGGTCACCACATTGGTAACACCTGAAATCAAAGCGGCTGCGATGAGATCAAAATGCGCCTCTTGTCTGACTTCTGTTTCCTCAGAAGTGTACTTGTTGGTGAATTCAGGAACGTTCCGCTCAAGGCTTTCGCGAAGTCCTGCGATCTTGACATCTTGGTCCTGCAAACCTTCGAGCGCATCTAGGTAATGATCGAACTTGATTTTTTCTTGTGTCGGCAATGCTTTCTGGGTTTTCTTGATGTCTTGCGCCATGAAGTCCAGAAGGTTTTTCTTTGACAAGAGTTTTTCGCGGCTGTAGCGATCTTTGGAGGCAACACTGCCGAACAGTTGTTCGAACACGATATCAGGCGAAGCCTGGAAGGGGATGGTTTTCTGAGGACCAGCGGCAGAGATGTGGGGGTAGACCACGCCTTGAGTAATCCGACTCCCCCAGCCGCCGGTTAAGCCTGTGGCAAGATGATTGATCGCTGCGGGGTGCATTTGAGAAAGTAACCAATCCACGGTGGCACGTTTCGGAGGTGGGGCTCCTTTTTCGCCGGGTGCTCTCCAGACTCCCAAGGCACCGTAGTTTCCCGTGTGCCCGCCGGCGCACATCTTTCCACTCAAGCCTTGGATGATGGAAAGGTACTCCTTGAGTGAGTTCAGAGGCTGCATCGAAGGCTCAAGCTCTTGTTCCTGCAGAGAGAGATTTTGGTATTCGTCCGGATTACTGCCGATGAGTGACGGTAACTCCACCTCGCTTGGCATAATGCCGCTACTCACTGCCACAAAGACGAATCGTCTGGGCGGCTTGTGCGTCGCGAACCCATTCGCCTCGCACTCCAATTGACCAAGAATTGGAGTAAGGATCGGAAGGCCCGCACCGAGCGAAAGACCTTTGACAAAATGTCGGCGTGTGTAAGACATAGTCGATTCTTTAGGTGAAAGCACGTTGTGGGGTTGGGAATTGCAACATGAAAAACACACGGTTGCGCGATTCCTTTTTAATCCATTTATTCGTCGGTTTGTTTTCGATAAATAAATGAATCGGAAGTTAGCAGCGAGACCAACATGGCTCGAAAACTTCCGCCATCTGCGATATAGGCGTCTTCGGCTGCAATCAGAGTTTTGGAATCAGAGAGCATTTCATTGCGTCCCATCCAATAACGAAAAGCATGTCGAATAAAACTTTGTTGCACGCGTCTAGACTTTGCGAGCCGATTCACTAGATCGATCGCATCGGTAACTTTTCCATCGAGATCACTCTCCTCGGTTCCTTTCAGCCATCCCACGGAGTTAACCGGTTTTGTCTGATAGTCCTTGCCAACTTTGGGAAGGCCTTCCAGCAGCTCATGATCCCTCCAGCGTCCGAAGTCATCAAACATTTCAAAGGCGTAACCGAGAGGATTCATCTTGACGTGGCACTTCCAGCACGACTCCGCCTCTGTCACGGCATAACGCTCGCGCAGAGTCTTGTGTGGGTCTTCGGGGACCGACGCATCCACGGTGATGGGTATATCCGGTATGGTTCCCGCAAGAAGTCTTTCGCGAATCCACTTTCCACGACGAACGGGATCGGTGCTTGCGTTTAGAGAATGTGCAATGAGCCAGCTAGGGTGTGACAAAATGCCGGCTCTCTTTCCCTGATCCAAAACAAACGGCTGGATCGCTGGGAAATCCCAATCGTAGCCATTTAGGTTATACGCCATTAATCCTTTGAATTGCGCATCACGCGAGCGTTTCAATGAATAGGTAAACGGTGTGATTCCTTTTGACTCAAAGGGTTCAAGCGATTTCATTTTTTTGAAAATGGCATCGCCACTTTTTAAAGCGCTGTTGGTCGAGCGAAAGTCAGGATGCAAAGACTGAGCATACTTCAAATCCTCGCTAGTAGGCTCTTCTTTTACGCGGGCGTTACTGGCATAGTTCTTCCATGGCTTGTCGCGAAAGTATTCGTACAAATTTTCATGGGCTTCGATTTCGGCTTGGACTGCCGCATTATCTCCAGAGTGGCCGATAAAGTACTTGTTGGTGGAAAGTAACTCTTGGATGACGTTCTTGTCTTGCTTCAAAATATGCAAAACCAGAGTATCGGTGTCGTTGACGTACTGAGTAGCGATCTTGAAAAAAGTAAAGCCGTTATGGAATCGATCGTCGTCTTTGAAGACGTCGGGCGCACGGTTGTAGCCAAAAAACTCGTGAAAGAATCTTAGGATGCGAGGCTTGTCGATGTTATCGTCATCCAGCAGTCTCTCGACTTCTCGACGAACATCATCCCTAGTTTGAAGTCGTCCGGTAGTCGCCGCCTTTACCAGTAGGTCGTCAGGTTTTTCGTCAGTCAATGCATAGGAGATCGCATAGGCGGTTTCAGCGGGTGCCAACATGGAACGACCATCAGCCAGTGCGGGGCCAAGCCCCAATTCAGAACGATAAATGTACTTGGGGCTCACTAATATCGCGATCAATGCGTTGCGGAGCCCGAAGTAGCTTCCCGTTTCAGCGATCTCGTTTCGCATGAACTGACTAAATTTATCAAGGTCATCACTCGTCGGTTCCTGCTGTCCTGTGCGATCGAAATGAAACCGGATTGCTGCGTGCATTTGGTCTAAAGAAGGGTTTCCGTCACCTAAAATAATGTCACGGTAAACATCAGGCGTCGCTAAGTTGTATTTCGCGTTCATGGCGCGGTGGGCAGCGCTGATATACCGAATGGTCTTTCCTTCTTTCTTGTACTGCTCGATTTCCGCCTGTTGGGCTTGAAGGACCAATTCGCGATCAGCCCTCCAGTCATCGAGTGTCTTTCCTTGCGACCGATAGTCATACTCGATGAACGCCATTAACAGGGTTCGATCGACCACAAATGCTGCGTTTCGGTAGAGCGTGTCAAAGGTTGCTGAGTCTGCATAGAATAGCGAGGCATAATCTTCGATGCCTTCTTCGCCACCCTTGTTGAAAGGCTGCTTCAGATTATCGATTTCTCCGATCGTGGCATTCGGGTTCGGGTGAACTCCAAAATAGGTTCGCTTTGCGAGATCAAATTGTTCGGGGCTTCTTCGCCATAGTCTTGCAGGCGACCAAGCCGCTTCAGTCACCTCGCCCGAAAATAGCTTTTCATGATCGACATAGTTACCGTAGTGCGGAAGTTGATGAAGCTTGTTTGCGACTCGTCCCGATTTTTTTAGCTGTGACTCGATCCAAATGACGATCTGGTTTTTTAATATCGCGGGAGGTTGCGATTCTTCCTTGGGGGGCATCGCGTTTAGTTTTAGTTGCTGAAGCACCCTCTGCCAGAGATCCAGTGTTGCGGCATCCTGCAGATTGAGTAGGTGCTGCTCGTTAGCGTCGGTCGGACTTAGGCGTATACCGCCCTCTGGCTCACGATCATCGTGGCATGCGATGCAGTAATCGCTTAAGAAAGGCTTGACCAAGAGTTCCAGTGAACGCGAGTTATCCAAGTCTGCTTCATTTGCACATGCGGTAGTGGCTGCTATCGTGAGGCATAATGCAGAAATTTGAAAAACCACTTGTCTCATACATGCGTTCCAGGAAGTTGCAGGGACCACACCGACCACGCAAAGAAAGTGGGTCAAAAAGTTAATTGCCTAAAAGATTTTTAGTAAACAATAACATGGCCTTGGGGTCAGACTCGTATTCGCGTGCTTCAATCATAGTATAGGTGCATGCTAGAATCAGGGGAATGTTTGGCAAAGACAATGCTAAACATCATCCAAGCTATCCCTTCGTTCAATGCACCGCACCATCCGTCTCCTCGAAAATGAAGGAATTCTGAGCATGGCTCGAGTGATCATCCTAATTGCCGCCATTATTGCCGTCTTTTACGGCAGTCACTTTTGTGGGAGTGCTATGGCAGCCGGTAAACCGCTAAAGGTTTATATTCTTGCTGGTCAATCCAACATGGAAGGACATGCCAAGGTGGAAACGTTTGACTACCTTGGACTTGATGCTAATACCGCTCCGCTTCTGAAAGAGATGCGCAGGTCTGACGGTCGGCCGACCGTTTGCGAAAGGGTTTGGATTTCTTACCTGACCGGTTCTCCAGATCGAGGTAATTTGGGGGAGGGCTTCGGTCAGCTAACCGCCGGATATGGGGCCCGCAGCAATCCTGCTGAAGACGGTGGCAAGATAGGCCCTGAATTCACCTTTGGTTTGATGATGGAGAAGGCTTATGACGGGCCAACGTTGATCATCAAGACTGCTTGGGGAGGCAAGTCGTTGAACACCGACTTTCGCCCGCCAAGTGCCGGAACCTACGAGTTCAATGAGGCCCAGCTGGAAAATCTGAAGAAGCAAGGCAAGCCGGTTGAATCGATTCAGTCCGAAAGAACGCAAGCTTCAGGCCGCTATTATCGCTTGATGATCGATCATGTTAAAAAGGTCTTAGAGGACCCAAAACGTGTCGTCCCGGAATATGATGCAGAGGCTGGGTACGAGATTGAGGGATTCGTTTGGTTTCAGGGATGGAACGACATGGTTGACAGTGGCACGTATCCCGAACGCGGTGTTGAGGGGGTCGGATACCCAAAGTACAGCGAGTGGATGGCTGATCTAATTCGCGATGTTCGACAGGATCTTTCCGTACCTAATTTGCCATTTGTGATTGGTGTCCTCGGTGTCGGTGGTCCCATTGGGCCTGACTATCAACCACGCTACAAGGTTACCCATCAAAATTTTCGTGATGCGATGGCTGCCCCAGCAAAATTACCCGAGTTTCAAGGCAACGTTGCCGCGGTGAAAACGGAACGATATTGGGATCAGCCTCTCGCTGCGATCGAGGACAAGATGGGCCAAGTCAAGGAGCTTGCTCGTCAATTGCAGCGTAAGGCCAAGGGGTCGGCCAATGAGGATGGAAAAATGACCCCTGAGCAGCAGAAGAAGTATGTGGCCGAGTATCGTTCGAATTTGATCTCAGAAGAAGAGGAGTCAATGTGGAAGATGGGTGCTTCCAATGGCGGTTACCACTACCTAGGCTGCGCCAAGACGATGGCGTTGATCGGTAACGCTTTTGCAACGGCACTACTCGAGATGAATTAGCCTAAACGCGACTTGGCGTTGACTGCTATCCCATTGTTGAATTATTTCAGCGTTGGCAAGACCCAAGGACGTTGAGTAATCGAATTTGATCGGATGTCGTCCAGGCTGCTACGCTTTTTCGGTGCAATCAAGTTGTGTCCGTTCGTTGTCATTACCGACGATAAAAATGGGGTGCCCGATCGCCGGTAAAGAGCGGATCCGATGGATAAGTGCTGTAACGTTTACGTCGGGTGTTGCCCGGGTATTAACGTGATGTTTTTTGGCAACCGCAGACGCTACGGTTGCGGTTCTGGTCAATGGTCTGTCCCGACGCATGTGCAACTTGGAACGGGGGCTCAACAGCCCGTCGAGCTGCCAAGGATTGGAAGCTAAATGAATGATGATAGAAAATAGACGCTAGCTCACCAGCCATTCAGCTCAGCGATTCTGCCGAGAATACCGGTGCCGTAACGTCCCTCGCGACTGTTGTTCTTGTCAATGTATTTCTTCACCAAAGGCAAGCCGGGTTCCCCCATCCAATCCAGAACATTGTGAAGCATGTCTTCGTTCTCGCACTCGCCAAACAGCATCCCATCTAAACATGCGATTGCCTTGTTCGGCTTACCGAGTTTGATGAGCGTCCAAGCTGACATCATGCGAATCTCATCCGTCTCGTCGCCGAGTGCGATTTCCAATGCAGCAGTCGCATCAGCGGCTTGCTGATCTAATAAGTGCAGCCCGACGACGCCCCACCATCGCATGCCTTCGTCTTGGTGGTTGAGGTAGGTGACGAGCGTTTTCAGATTTTTCTTGTCCCTTGCGAGTGCTAGATCAGCTGCATCCAAGTAGGTCTCGAGCGGATAAAGGTCCTTGTTGCGTACCATGTCGTAAAGAGTCAGCCCGTGCTCCTTTGCACGACGCATCCGCATTTGTTCAGGAAGCAAGCCAGAGTCGTACAACTCGAGCTGTCGTTTTCGCAACGCTTTTTTCAAGTCATTGATTCTTGCCTGATGCTCTTGAACATCGATTAGGTTGTACACATTATCAAAGTCGCTTTGGTTGTCGTAAAATTCTTCGGAGACGCGCGGCTCAAAAAATCGACCTGTGATTTCATCGGTTTTACCCTCGCGATGATGCTGTTCCCAGGCGGGTGTGGCTTCGGCTTTCCAGAGGTAAGCAAGGTGCTGACCGGCTGGCGCGTAGGGCATGTAGTTTTTGTGGTAGGCGTATCGCTTGTCTCGCATGACTCGTACGGAGTCGAGTCTTTCATCGGCGCGTTCGCGAAAAGCGAGGTGATACTGAGGCTCTTGTTCCATCCCATCACCAAGGAACACCGTTCCCTGGAAAGAACTGGGGATCTCAGCACCAGCCAGACTCAGCCAAGTCTTTGGCATGTCGACAAAACTAACCAGTCGATCGACAGTCGTTCCGGGTTGATCGCCAGGGTAAAGATGTTTGTATTTTTCGGGGACGCGAACAATCAGTGGACAATGAATGCCGCTTGAGTAGCAAAAGCGTTTGCTGCGAGCGAGTACTCCGCCGTGATCCGAGTTGTAAATCACAATGGTGTCGTCTGCGAGTCCGTCTTTTTCAAGTTCTGCGAGGCATTGGCCAACCTTTTGATCCATGTTCTCCACTGCGTCGGCATACTTTGCGTAAGTCTTGCGGACCTCGGGTAGGTCCGGATGATACGAAAACAGTTTCATCGCGGCGGGGTCGTTTCGCGTGTTTTCGTTGTCGCCGTGGGCCCGGCTCTCGTGACTGTCATTAAAGTTAACCACTGCAAAGAATGGTTGCCCTGGTTTGCGTTTTTTCCAGCCGTACGGCGTTCCGGCCCCTTTGCCAACATCCCATGCGTCGTAATCGTCCCGTCCACCAATGTTGTAGTCCGTCTTACTTGGGTTGGAGGTATGGTAACCAGCCTGCTTTAGCAGGTCGGGGTAGTAGGAGATCCTGTCATGCGGGATTTCGTTCCGGCTTCGCATTGGCTGGGTGCCATTGGAGATTGCGTACATGCCGGTGATCCAGCAGGACCGCGTCGGGGCACAAACGGCTGCGTTGTCAAAACAGTAGCGGTAGCGAAATCCTTCGCTTGCAAGCTGGTCGATGTTCGGTGTCTTGGCATTGGTTCCACCATACGAACTTACCCACGAGATACCGTTATCCTCGCTGACAATCCAGAGAATATTGGGTTTTTCCTGTGCCGAGGATTCTTCCTGAGCTTCTGAATCAGAAAAGGGGATGAGTAGTGTGATGCAAAATCCAAGCAGTGCGAGAGCTTGTTGTGTGCTCATAATCTTTCTGTCTCCGGAAGAACGATCTTCTTCGTTTGTATAAAAGCGTCTTTGTTTTTTGCTCACACGAAGCCGATCGATTGACAATGGGAAATCGATCGACAATCGGAAATATCGTCTACTGACGCGATGATTTTTAACCATTGTGACCGCTGTGAGTCTCCTCGCATCTTACTCGAAATTGTCATCGAGGTCGCGACACCTCGCGAGTTGTCATTCTGAATTGAAAAACACTTCTTCAAAACTCCTTCAATCGCTTGTTTGATTTATTGTCATAGCCAGCCCATCAGGGGTTTGGGAATTGCTTGTGTTGTGGAGGATTCTGTGGTCTAGTGATTCTTGATGTCCGAGTGTTCCCGAAAAGAGACGAGTGGATCTTTCACTGGTCGTTCTGGTGCCCTGATCAGGTCAGTATTGTGAGCCGTCAGGTCTTGAGCTTTTGCTCATTGTTCGCCGCTGGGTGTCATGATTGATGAAAAACACTCGCTTAATCTAACCATTTTAGAGTTGATCTTGTTTTAGGAGCGATTTGATGTTGTTCACAAGGAAAAATCGTCATTGCAAAGAACAATCCGAAGGGTTGCGTTCAATCCGCAGTCGCTCACAATCACTCCGGTCGTTTGTTTCGTCGAACATTTCTGGAAGCAATAAAATGTTTTTGCGTATCGCTCTGATGTCTTTCCAGATTTTAGTTCTGGGTAACAGCGCAGTAGAGATGTCAAAGATTGTTGCACAGCAAGTGCAAACGCGAGTAACGGGGCGCTCAACCTTAGGTAGTCATTACGTCCCGAGCGACGCAATC
>Ga0181563_10004085_pt1 | contig 13668 bp, 10 predicted proteins | sample 011ome_25_FD_133759 | JGI IMG/M metagenome (GOLD analysis project Ga0181563, IMG submission 133759) | Coastal salt marsh microbial communities from the Groves Creek Marsh, Skidaway Island, Georgia - 011512CT metaG (megahit assembly) | ecosystem: Environmental > Aquatic > Marine > Intertidal... | reverse complement strand
TCACCAAAGCAATTTTGAGTGATCTTGTCAGTTTCTTGAGCGAAGTATCGATTCAGCATGGCGTTGGCCGCTTCTGCGCGATCTTCAATACTTGATTCTGTTAGTGAGGATGTCGAGATAACTGGAGTGCTCTGTCCGGCCACCGGTCGTGAATCTTGCATCAAGAAGCACAGCAAGCAGAAAGAAACGATCCCGTGAGTCATCGCAGGGGCGGCTGAACCGGCAAAGTGTTTGCAGCGTTTTATCACCGCAGAATACACAATCATTGAGACGGCCATTCGTAAGACTGCGAGTGAACGCTTGAGCAGCGACACACGCGATTTACAACACCAAGACTCAGGCAAAATTCGAAACCGAAGCAGAAGCCAGAAGATGCTGTGCAGAGGCTGATGCGGCATTTGGCAAAATACTGTATCGGTTCTATCAGCAATATCCATGATGATCAGGCAGACTGTTGACCACGGGCAGTTTCATGAAGTGTGTTGAATCATGAAGTCGCGAGCGGAGAGATATGAAACGAATCGATCCTCAATGGGATGATCGACCACTGCGTTGTGCGGTGGTTCGTTCATATTTTATCAGTCTCTGATCGATAGGTGTAAGCGTTGTATTAGAGCTCAAGAAACAGACGCGACGGATCTTCAATCACGTCCTTGATGGTTTTCAGGAATCCAACTGCCTCGCGTCCATCTACGATTCTGTGGTCGTAAGTCAAGGCAACGTACATCATGGGGCGAATCACAACGTTTCCGTCAACCGCGATTGGCCTTTGTTGGATTGAGTGAAGTCCTAGGATTCCGCTTTGTGGCGGATTGACAATTGGCGTACTCAGTAACGAACCATAGATTCCACCATTGCTGATCGTGAATGTGCCGCCGATCAGATCATCGGCCTGAATGCGATTCTCCGATGCTTTCTTTGCAAATTCACCAATCGCTAGTTCGATTTCCGCAAACGTCATTCTTTCCACGTTTCGAAGAACAGGAACGACAAGGCCTTTTCCACCACCAATTGCAACACCGATATCTTGGTAGTGGCGGTAAAGCACCTGATCTCCTTGGATCTCCGCATTGACCGCGGGGAACCTGCGAAGCGCTTCCACGGCCGCCTTTGCAAAGAAAGACATGAAGCCAAGTTTCACTCCATGTCGCTCGACAAAACGATCTTGATATTTCTTTCGAATTGACATCACTGGCTGCATGTCAATTTCATTGAATGTAGTTAGAAGAGCGGCGGTCTGCTGTGCCTCGACAAGTCTCGCTGCAATCGTGCGACGCAGCATACTGAGTGGCTTCATCTCTTCGCTGCGATGTGGCCTGTCTGCTGATAAAGATCTCGGCGGCGCTGCAGCGAGCGAGGTAGATGTTTGAGGAGGACGTGGCACTGGAGACGGCGCTGGTGCCGGAGCAGCGGTTGTTGGAGCAGTCTGGTTGGCTAGGTAGGCCTGAACATCTTCTTTCAAGAGCCGGCCACCCGGACCTGAGGCTGGAATTGTACTGGCATCAAGACGATGTTCATCGAGCAGTCGTTGTGCCGCTGGCATCACAAACTTTGCGGAGGAAGTCTCGGTGTTTGAGGCTGGCGTCACACTCGGTGCTGTATCCTGCGGCGAAGCCTCTGGAGTTGCGGTTTCCTTTCCACCTTCAGTTGGAGCATCGGAAGGTGCGATGGACGCAATCACTTCTCCAACGGTTGCAAAGTCCTCGGTCGTCTTGAGGATGCCCTGAAGCACGCCAGAGGCTGGTGCTGGAATCTGAACGGAAGCCTTTTCGGTCTCGATCTCTACTAGATCCTCCCCTTCGGCAACCCAGTCACCTTCCTGTTTCAACCATTGGCCGATCTGTACTTCACTGATGGACTCGCCGACGGTAGGGACTTCGACGCTAATTGATTGGCTCACGGGATCGTTGCTCAGGTGGAGTCGTGTGGTGGGTTGAGAAAATGATAGGCCCGATCGGCGGGCACCATGGTTTGTTGATTGTTTGACCTTTGGTCAGTTGGAACACTCGCTGCCGCTTTCATTTCTCGCGAAAGGATTGCACGGTCGATGCGGGAAGATTGATTTCTCATTTCCCAGCGATGCATTGACGCATGCGAGTTGCCCTACTTGGTTTCAAGATAACTAGCTTTTCATGTTCAGTCAGGAACCGGATCGTCGATTCAGGCGATCTACACCCTATTTTTTCGACATTTTTACGTTTGCAAATTTGCGCATTCGAAACGCTACGGGGAACGTTTTTTTCCTCGGGACTGTCCCGAAGGTTTTTCCGGCATTAACGATTACACCGTACGAAGTGATCAATACTTGGGTTTAGGCTTTTTTTTGGGCTTCCTATTGATTCTTCGAGCAGCAATGCCGACGCGCGGATCGATAAGCGGAGATGACGCAGACTGGTTTGACCAAAACGAATTGTTGGTCTACCGAGAAGCGCAGTTTTGTTTTTCGTTCCGACCCTAGCAAGATCACGTCATCATGTCCGAGTCCGACCGCGGCCATCCGATACAAGCAGCATTGATTGTGCTGCTGCTCGTCGGCGGCGGCTGGTATTTCGTTCGACACTATGAAATCGATGGGCTCGGGGATCTGGTCATCCTGCCAAAAACTACTTCGGATCAATCAGAGTGGTTAACGGGCACGGGTTTACCTGAATTGAATGCTTCATCAGGTGACTTTGCGACCGCTACCGATTGGCTCGGATCGAGTGAGGCTGGACTTGGGGGCCAGCGAAGGTTGGTCACTGACTCTGGTAATGTCTCGTCAACCGTCAATTTTGGGACATCTGATTTTGCCTCGCCAGCGAATCTTAAGATCGCTTCGTGGGCGTTGGACGGGTTCGGCCCTACCAAGCTGTCCAACACACTTGCTAGACAGAATCTCGCTAAGGTGATTCGGAACTTTGACCTCATCGCACTCCAGCAAATTGCATCGATCGAACGAGATTTAATCCCTCGATTAGTGGATGCCGTTAACCACGGAGAAACTCGTTACGACTACGTGATAGGTGAGCCCACTGGTCCCAAAGATAGGCCTGAGCAATTGGCTTTTATCTTCGATACGTCTCGACTTCGGGTCGATCGACGTCAAACCTACACGATTCAGGATCCGACAAATCGCCTCACCTACGATCCGCTCGTTGCGTGGTTTCGTACGTCTGAACCAAATGTTAGTCGTGCATGGACATTTTCGCTGGTGAATATCCGATTTGATCTATCCAATGCACCGGCTGAAGTTGAGATGCTATCCGAAGTGATTGATTCTGTTCGGAACGATGGACGCGGCGAAGATGACGTCGTTCTTGCAGGACTGTTTCAGGCGGATGATGCTTATTTGATTCCAAGTATCGGCAGAGAGAATATGTTTGCCGCGGTCAGAGGGCGCGCGACGGATGTGTTTGGCAAGTATCAAACCAGCAATATCTTGGTAGATGATCAGGTGACAGTCGAGTCGATCGGTCGCGGTGGTGTCTTTGATTACCCTCGAATCTTGGATCTTAATCCGGTCGAAGCAGAGGCGGTTAGTGGTCAGTTACCGGTCTACGCTGAGTTTTCGATCGTCGAAGGTATTTGAATTTGAATCTTCACTTGCGAAAAGACTCTTGTCTATGAAAGCAGGTGAGCCCTTAGCTTTTCGCTTCATTTCGCTGATCCGCGTACTCGTTTAGTATGGCGATGATGTCAATTCTCCTGCGTTGGAAGGCATCCAATACTGCGGGGTCAAAGTGTTTGGCTCTTCCCTCCTCAAGGATTTGAATGCATTTTTCAAATGAGAAAGCATCTTTGTAGGGACGCGGAGAACTCAGCGCATCAAACACATCTGCTACCGCAACAATCCGACCCTCAAGAGGGATGTCTTCCCCCTGAAGTCCCAATGGATAACCTGATCCATCCCATTTTTCGTGATGTGAGCCAGCGATGGTTGATGCAAGTCGCAAGAGTGGTGAACGGGTGGGGCCAAGTATTTTGGGGCCGATCGTCGCGTGCTGACGTAGTGTCAGTTCCTCATCAGGATCGGGATTCATGATTTCGCGTCCGATTCCGCAATGCTGCTGAATCACCGCATATTCATTTGCATCGAGTTTTCCAGCTTTGTGTAGGATCGCATCTGGGATTCCAATTTTCCCGACGTCATGTAGTTTTGCGGCTTGCTCGATCAGTTCTACCTCTTCGCGGTCAAAGCCCAATTCTTCGGCCAGAATGCGTGTGTATCTGCCGACGCGCGTAACATGCTGACCGGTATCATCGTCGCGATACTCTCCTGCCCTCGCTAAGCAATGGATCGCCTCTTGCCATGACTCTTCAAGCTCACGAGTGCGTTCTCGAACTTTTTCTTCGAGCATCTCAGAGTGTTTAGCAAGATGATCTTGATAGGCTTTTACCGCCAAAACATTTTCCATCCGGAGTGTTAGCTCGGACGGATCAACAGGCTTGGCAAGAAAGTCGGACGCACCGAGTCTTAAAGCTTCTAATTTTATTTCCGGGTCATCTGCCGCCGTAAGAATGAGCACAGGAGTTCGTCGGTACCGTTCTAACTGCCGCATGGTACTCAGGATATCGAGTCCAGTTTGATACGGCATATTGATATCAAGTAACAGGATGTCCGGTGGATTCTGATCCATCAAATCCAAAGCACATCGCGAATCAGTCGTGGAACGAAAATTCGAGAAACCCGCTTCATTCAAATAGGCTTTTACCACTTCAATATTGATTCGCTCATCATCGATGATGGTAACACAAGCTTGATAATCAGTTTGACCCAGGCGATCAGCAGGATTTGATTGCGTGAAAGTCGATGGATTCATTCTTCGAGCAACTACTGCGCGTAATGAGAGAAGGGTGATTGGTCAGCTAGTGGCCTCGTGACACCGGATTGCAATAAGCCGATCATCACCAAGTTTTCATACCAGAATCGATGGCAATAATGGATAGCAGTTCAGGTGGTGCGCATCGTCGATGAAATCTCGTGAAACCCACCCGTTTCCAAAGATTAGGTTAGCCAGCAACGGAATGACGAGTGTTGGTGCTGCAGAAGACGAATATGTGCCTTTTGATGTCGGTTGCGACGATTGTGATGGTTAACGCTAGTTTCAGCGATTGCCAATGCTCGGTACGAATCAGGCAATGGAATCGGTGTGCCACCTTTTGGCCTTCCGTGATACATGCGGACCTGTTTGATCCTGCAAATTAATCTTCCATGACCGCCTGTTTAATCGCGACCACGGCAGAAAGACGATCCATCAACTCGATCTGCATTGAGTCGATCGAAATGCCGAGACATTGTGCAAGTCGAACTGCAAGATCAAGATCGCGAACGCCATGGTACTGGTTGGTCATTTGGCCATTTTCGTAAATGGTCTGCGAGTCCGAACGGTATCCTGACTCGTAGGCGTCAGAAAGTTCATCCACCCAACTTTTGGGAACTCCCTGATCGAGGCAGTGCTGCACGCTCCATATTTCATCGCCCCGACATTGGCTAAGTAACTTTAATGCCCTGTCTCTTCGGATTTCCATGATCAACTTTTCGATAGGTTGGTTGGTGGGGCAGATTGCGAGTGTGTGGTATTTGCAGAAAACTCGACCCACGATGAACTTACCAATCAAGGCTTGCGTCTCGGTTTCTCGACGAGTCGCATGAATGGGAATACGCCCCGTCCACCATGGAAGGTACGTTTACCTTTGACGGAATGATCAAAAACAAAGACGCCAGCATTGGCATTTTTTCTCGCAGAAACACGGAGGATAGCGGGATTGCCGCATTCTGGGCATCGGATGCGAAGTCCGTAGCGATCAAGAAGTTGATGGATGGTGCTCGCTGCTAATTGGTTTTCTTTGAGTGTCGCGTAACACGTTCCCTCAAAAGGTTTTAAGTACCCTTGGATCGACAGGCGTATCGAACGATGTAGCCGGTTGAGCTCTTGCTCCAAACGGTCCAGTGAACTGTCTTGTTCGTGAAGTGCCATGGAACGGTTGGTGTTTGCTGATTGGTGTAGGCCGCATGTTTGCTAGCAAGGTTTGGTTTTCCGAAGCAAAATCGGGTTTTGCTGGAACTTGATTATACATAATGTATAATCCGTGAATCGTCGGACAATCGGTGACTCGAAAAAATCGTGGGGTCGAAAAAATCACCGCAAGATCAACTGGCGGCGAGAGTCATTTTTCTCTAGTGTTCCGCGAGATGACCAGTAATCCGTTCTCGTCCCTGAAACGCAAATGACGGCTAATCAGCAAACGGTTGAGGAGACAAAGGCCCAGATTCGTGGGTTGGTGAATGAGATTGCGCAGTTAGCAAAAAGCGGCGCAACACCAGACGAATTCTATTCCGGGCTATTAACCCGAATCATCACTGCGCTTGCTGCTGCAGGTGGAGCGATATGGCTGTTGGACGATAACGGCAAGTTGCGATTGCAATATCAAGTCAATACCGAGCAACCTCTGCTGAACCAGGACAATGAGGATGGAATCAAACATCAGCGGTTAATCGAACGTGTGGCCAGAAGCGGACAGTCGATCCTGGTTCCACCCTACTCCGGTACAACGGATGGCGATGGTGAAGGCAATCCGACAAGGTACCTCTTGGTATTGGGTGCGCTCAAGCATGACGAGAAGCAGGATGGATTGATCGAGGTCTTTCAAAGACCCGATACTGCACCGGATACGCAGCGTGGCTATCTACGTTTTGTGCAGCAGATGTGTGATTTGGCTGCCGAGTGGTTGCGAGGTCAAACCTTAAGAACCCTTGGGGATCGGCAAACACTTTGGCAGCAAGCCGACGCTTTTGCTCGAGCTTCACATGAATCGCTGGACCTGAAAGAAACAGCCTACATCGTAGCGAACGATGGTCGACGTCTAATTGGTTGTGACCGAGTAAGTGTTGCGATTAAGAAGGGACGTAAATGCCGCGTTCAAGCGATCAGCGGGCAAGATACGATTGAAAATCGATCAAACATTGTCGCTGCACTGAACCATCTCGCCACCACGGTGGTCGCAGCTGGTGAACCGTTGTGGCACGACGGATCGACAGAGGATCTACCACCTCAGATCGAGGAGGCACTCGAGGATTACGTTGATCAGAGCTATGGCCGAAATATCGCAGTGCTGCCACTGCGAGAACCCGAGCGACGACTGGGAGTCAGTCAGGATCAGGGTGCTGCGGGGGAAATTGATCGAGATAACGCACATCGCGGCGAAGTCATCGGGGCACTGATTATTGAACAGATCGAGAGTGCAATTCCTCCAGAGATCTTTAAGGCTCGTTGCGATCTGGTGTATGAGCACGGAACTCGTGCGATCGCCAATTCGATGTCTCACAGCAACTTATTTCTCATGCCGCTGTGGCGCGCACTCGGCCGCGCATCGTGGGTTTTGCGTGCTAGAACGCTTCCAAAGACGTTAGGGATTTTGGGTTTATTATCCGCCGTCATTCTCGGGTTGATCTTCATCAAGAAAGATTTCAATCTCGAAGCGGAAGGCACATTGGTGCCCATGCAACGCCGGGAAATCTTCGCACCAATCGACGGCGAAGTCCTTGAGGTGCTAGTTGACCATGATGACCCGGTCGATCCTGGCGACTTGCTCGTGAGAATGATTAATCGCGATCTTGAGATACAGTTGACCGAGGTAGTGGGTCAGATTTCGACCAATCGAGTCGAGGAACGGCGAGTACAGGGTCAAATGCGTCTTCGGAATAACGAGTTATCCGAACGCCGTGCACTTGAAGCCGAGCAAATCAAGCTAGAGACGGAGTTTCAAGTTTTGAGGAAGAAGGAACAGCTCTACCTGCGACGAATGAGTGAGTTAGAAGTTCGGTCTCCGATCAAGGGACGCATCGTTTCCTGGGATGTCGAAAAAACGTTGCGCAGCCGGCCGATTGTCACCGGTCAGGTGTTACTGGAAGTCGCCGATCTTAACGAGCCGCTTGTGCTCGAAGTTGAATTGCCAGAAAAACGAGAAGGGCATCTCGATCAGTACGTCAAGAATCAGAACCTTGGGGATAGTGATCAACTGACCGTCAGCTATATCCTTGCCACCGATCCCGATGTGCCACTTGATGCCAAGCTGGCACTCGATAGTATCTCGATGAGAGCAGATGCCGATGAGGAGCATGGAGCGATTATCAAAATGCGAGCGATTCCTTCTCAAGAAATGCTTCGCGAGTTGCAGCCTCGTCCTGGTGCAAAAGTGATTGCAAAAATCTACTGTGGCCGTCGAAGCAGCGGATTTGTTTTCTTTCACGAAATCTATGAATGGTGCTGTAAGTTCTTTTTCTAAGCCATTTGTGAAAAGCGTACGGAAAGTCTGATGATTTCCGCAGCGGTTCATTCGGAGTCAACACAAGATGCAATCAAGATCTTTCATTATTCTCATTGGCATGTGCGTCATTGCCCTCTGCTCAATCGATGATTGCGTTGCTCAGCAAACTGCTGTAGCGGAACCAGAATCCAGACCATCCATTCAAGCTGAGAATTGTCTTGTCCAATACATCAGTAAGGTCAATCTCGCAGCCCGTTCGGAGGGTGTTCTCACCGCATTGCATTTCGAGGAAGGTGATACGGTCGAAATGGGACAGCTAATCGCAGTCATCGATGATACGGCCGCTGCGCTTGCTGTTGAGTTAAAACTAGCAGAGGAAAAAGAGGCGGTGATGAATGCTGCTAACGAGGTTAACCTCGAAGATGCAGAGAATGCTGAAGAACTCGCTAGCGCTGAAGCCGAAGCTTATAAGGATTTGAGGAAAGAAGGTGCGATTCCTTACTGGGAAATGGAAAAAAAACGTCTCGAAGCAAAACGAGCGCAACTGAGAATTGAACTTGCTGTGATGCAGAAAAAAATCGCAGAGGTTCAAATGATTGCAAAACGAAGTGAGCGACAGTTAGCGGAATTTGAACTAACACAAAGGCAAGTCAAAACACCGTCTACTGGTTTTATTGAAGCAAGATTGGCTCAATTGGGTGAATGGTTACAGCCGGGTTCCCCAATCGCGACGTTGATTCAGATGGACCGTCTTCGAGTAGAAGGTGACATCGATGCATTGAGTTATCGAAGCATGGTTCGTCAAGGCACTCCGGTAAAGGTCGTGATTGAAAACGATGTTGATCCAGACAAGATCATTCAGATTGACGGCAAACTCGGCTACGTCAGTATGGAGATTGACCTGAACAATCGTCATCGCGTTTGGGTAGAAATTGAAAATCAGCCAATTAAAGACGAGCAATCTGGGAAGGTTGTGGATTGGTTGATCAAACCCGGAATGCGTGCATCGATTAAGATCCCAAAAACACCCTAATTTTTTTAACTTTGAACGGTAGACAAGTTCTTTTTGCTGACGGTTTTATACTCTTAGTCAATTCCTGTTATGGCAACGCTTGCGGAATCTCTGGTCAGCAGTTCATCAAGACCGCTGACGGTGCGCAGACGTCCCGACCTATCCGCAAACCGGCAGCGGTATCAGGGAACAGGTTACTGGGTTGTCAAAGAACCTGTTGGTTTGCAGTATTTTCGATTTCACGAGGAAGAGTATTTCATCCTCAAGATGCTCGATGGGCATGTTAGCCTACAGCAAATCAAGGATGGATTTGAGCGAAGATTCGCACCACAGAAAATCACGTTTGGTGACCTGCAGCAATTTATCGGGATGCTGCATCGTAGCGGGTTGGTGATCAGTAATTCGCCGGGTCAAGGAAAGTCACTTCGCGAGCGGGGAAGAAAGAAAAAGAACAAAGAGCTGATGGGCAAGTTCACCAACGTCTTTGCCATCCGCTATCGAGGGTTTGATCCTGAAAAGATCCTTAACGGACTCATTCCGTGGTTTGGCTGGTTATTCACCGTGCCAGCGCTCATCGGATTTGTCTTTTTGTTTCTTGCAGCTTCGCTTTTATTGGCTTCACAATACGAGACCGTCTATTCACGATTACCAACGTTCCAGCAATTCTTTGCGGCCGATAGGTGGTTCATACTCGCCATCACCATGGCGGTTGTTAAAGTTTTGCATGAATTTGGGCATGGACTCAGTTGCAAAAAATTCGGCGGTGAGTGTCATGAAATTGGATTCATGTTGTTGGTTTTTACACCATGTCTTTACTGCAATGTTTCTGACTCATGGATGTTACCCAATAAATGGAAGCGAGTCTGGATTGGCGCTGCGGGTATTTACGTCGAGATGTTTTTGGCATCGGTTGCAACATTCATTTGGTGGTTCACCGAACAGGGAACAACGGTCAATGATCTTTGCTTAAATATGATGTTTCTCAATGCAGTTAGTACGGTTTTGGTAAACGGCAATCCCTTACTTCGTTTTGACGGCTATTACATCCTCATGGATGCTTTGGAGATTCCTAATCTTCGACAGAAGAGTACGGAAGTTCTGAAGCGTGGTTTCCAGAAAACCTGTTTGGGCTTGGAATTGCAAGATGATCCGTTCTTGCCAACAAGGGGAAAGGTTTTATTCGGTGCCTTTACTGTCGCGAGCGTGATCTATCGCTGGGTTGTGGTTTTTTCGATTTGTTGGTTTGTCATCAAGGTTTTGGAGCCTTACGGGCTTCAGGCAATCGGTCGTATGGTTGCGGTGGTTGGTTTTGCAGGATTGGTCATGCAGCCAATCATTCAAACGTGGAAGTTTTGTCGTACCCCTGGGAGATTGTCGAAAGTGAAGCGAACCCCACTACTGGTTTCTCTCGGAGTATTGGCGGCGATTTTAGCACTTGTTTGTTACGTCCCATTGCCCCATCACATTGACTGCGCTCTCGAAATTCGTCCAAGTCAGGCTGGAACAGTGTATGCCGGCACACCCGGACAAATTGAATGGACGGTGTCGCCTCGTGAGTATGTAACGCAGGATGATGCGGTTGCGATTTTGAGAAATCCAGATTTGGAAATCCGTTTAGCCGATCTAACCGGTCGTCAGCGCATCGCAGAGGTAGAGCTGCAGAACCTGTCGTATCGAAGTCGCAGCGATGTCTCCTTGAAGGCCCAGATTGATACGCAGGAAGAACTACTTGCCGCGATACGGGTCTTGAGAACCAAGACGGAGGAGGAGATTGGGGAATTAACGGTACGTGCGCCGCGAACAGGGTACGTGATCCCACCGATGGATCGACCGACCGGTAATCAAGATGATGGAAGGTTACCTACATGGGAGGGCTCTCCGCTTGAAGAACGCAATCGCGGAGCAATGTTAACAGCCGAAGATGTGATTTGCGAAATCGGTAATCCCGAGGCATTTGAAGCCGTACTCGTGGTCGACCAAGGCGATGTTCAGCTGGTAAAGGTTGGTCAAGAAGTTGACATTAAATTGGATGCGGAAAGGCAATCGACTTACCACGGTGAAATCACGGAAAAATCGAGTGAGCCAATATCAGCAACTTCGCTATCCATGGCGAGTCAAACGGGCGGCGATTTACAGACGGAAATTGACCCAGCAACGGGACAGGTGAAACCACGAAGTATTTCTTATCAGGCTCGTGTTCCCCTTGTTGAGACGGGAGTAACGCTGCGTCCTGGTTATCGAGGATCCGCTAAAGTGCATGTAGATCCAATGTCGTTGGGTTCTCGTTTGTGGCGTGTTGTGGCGCAAACGTTCAACTTTGAAATCTGAACAACCGGTCGTGACTGCGTGGCAGAAAGATTGCGAGTTTTTTTAAAACCCGTCGAAGTTTCTCTTTTGATCTTTAGCCGTTTTTGATAAACCCCTTTCAGTGGATGTAGGATCAATCGTCGCTTACCTGACACTAGAAATAGTGACTCTGTGATGTGCTGGCAACTCGATCGAATCGTTGCCTTACCAAACCAATGTTTAAACTATAATTGCTTTGTCAATTCGAGGAGATAATTGAATGGCTGACAGTAAAGATTCGGATAAGTCCAAGCCCGCCGCAGAACAGGCGCAGACACAACAGCCTGTGCAGGTTCAGGTCAACGACGACAACGCTTTGGCAACGTACGCAAACTTTTGCCGCGTGACCGGATCACCAGAAGAACTGATCGTTGATTTTGGTTTGAACCCACAGCCAATCGGTGTGCCCAAAGACCCTATTCAGGTCAAGCAGCGGATCATTGTTAACTTCTATACTGCAAAACGTCTTTTGGCTGCGCTGCAAATGTCGGTAGCTCGACATGAAGCCGTCTTTGGTGTTCTGGAAACGGATATTAACAAACGAGTTCGCCCGGGCCTTAACCAGCCTGCTCAGCAAGCACCTGCCAAAGAAGACTGATTTTCGCTGGCGTATCAATCGCACATGCCGCGTGCTCCATTTTGAGCACGCGGTTTTTTTATGGGAAAGTTGGATTTGCAATTCCTGAGAGCAGTGGTTTCGTTTGCTGGTCAAGGAATCGGTATGCGATCAAAAATGTCGTTGAATCACCGGTCAAACTTGTTAATCGCATTAATCAGCATTCGCAAACGACCGAGGTCACGTCGATTAAAATGAAAAACGAGGCGAGGAAAGCCCGCTAGTTCGGGTTCGCCAGCTTCAAGCGATAACGCCTTGGTTTGTTCAAAGGTTCCTTTTAGAAGGATATCCGAGAACTGCTCTCGAATCTGTCCGAGTTGTTGATCGCTCAAGCGTTTTTTGAGACGGAAAACTAATTGATCCTTAACGTATCGCATACTGTGATAAACACGATAGAAGTTAAGGATTTCTTGGATCGTTTCATCAACCGAATCGGTGATTTTGTAGAGATGGACATCTTCGGGGCTAATCATTCCGTTAGCGAGCAACTGCTTCTCAAAGAAGACTCCAGCATCCTTCCAGTAGCTGCCATTTGGGTGATCAAGAAGAATAAGGGGCAAAATGGTTTGTTTGCCGGTTTGCATTAGGGTTAATGTTTCTAATGCTTCATCAAGGGTTCCAAATCCACCGGGAATGCAGACAACCGCACTGCATTCTTTGACGAACATCAGCTTGCGAGTAAAGAAATACTTCATCGTGACGAGTTTTGAATCGCCATCGATGTAAGGATTTGCACTTTGTTCAAACGGCAGCATGATGTTGAGACCCATCGAAGCATCGCGGCCTGCGCCTCGGTGGCCCGCTTCCATGATTCCCCCACCTGCACCGGTGATGATCATCCAGCCATAATTTGCCATTCGGCGTCCAAGTTCCATGGCTGACTGGTATTCAGGATGGTCTTCCTGCGTCCTCGCGGAACCAAAGATGGTTAGCTTTCGCCGTCTGCGGTAAGGTCGAAAGATAGAGAATGCGTAGCGCAATTCTCGAAGCGTACGAGAGAGAATCTTTAAATCCCCTCTGGCAGGTTGGTCTTTTTCGAGACGAGTGATTGTGTCTCTCATTACCCTGAAGAGGTCTTGAGATTTTTCCACACCAAGTGGCTCGTCCGCAGGGTGCGGACGCTCTTGTTCCACTTCGTCAACTGGCTCAAAGAGGCTTTCGTCTTCATTCATGATCGGTTCCTCGGTGGGTCATGATGTTGGACGGATCATTCAGAACCATGCAACGATACATTAACGACGTTGGACGCAGGGTCGCAAGTTTCGTTGCAAACGTTTCTATTTATTCGTCGGCAGTTTCTTCCGTGGAGGTGCCGCTGAGTTTAGCGGGTTGAACGCGAAGGCATTTTCCGATGATGATCGCAAGTGGTGCGGCTGCAAAGCTTAATAAAGCGCCCATTTTGACCGAATCTTGAACGGGCCCGGCAACTGTAAAGGCTGCAACGGAG
>Ga0181563_10004079_pt1 | contig 13674 bp, 10 predicted proteins | sample 011ome_25_FD_133759 | JGI IMG/M metagenome (GOLD analysis project Ga0181563, IMG submission 133759) | Coastal salt marsh microbial communities from the Groves Creek Marsh, Skidaway Island, Georgia - 011512CT metaG (megahit assembly) | ecosystem: Environmental > Aquatic > Marine > Intertidal... | reverse complement strand
GTTTTGAAAAATAACTCGTAAATTTTTCTTTTTTAGAGCCAACCAATACAAAGTATGTACAATTTTACGGTAAACTTTCGACTTAAATCCTTGTGAAGTAAAAACATAGCCAAGCCCAGAAATTGCAGAAACTACACCCTTAACTGGAGCCAACCTGGCTACTATTCCGCCGTACAAAACAGGCTTTATTGTAACTAAATGTAATACATCTGGCTTTAGTTCCCAAACCAGCTTCCAAAGAGTCAACAACGTCTGTATCTCTAAAACTGGATTACACCCACTTCGAGAAAGCGGTAGTACATGATGCACAAAACCCAATGCCTTAATCTTGGCAACAAACTCACCAGGCTTGGTAGCAACATGGACATCCAAACCAGAACGCTTAGCCTCTTCCGCTATTTCAAGTCTATGACTAAGAAAAAAACCAGGTTCATTTACCACAAATAAAATACGCTGTACCAACTAAATCAATCCTTTATTGGTCATTATAAAACTAGTAAAAGACACTAAAATTATATATATATCGATTTTTTCTAAATTAACGTTTACACCAATTTACTAAGCAAAGGTAAAGAAAAATACTTCCGAATCAGCCCCCACCTTCTTTCCAGAACAAACAAAAGAAATTAATCAAAGTTATCCTAGATAAACTAGAAACAATCTCTACAATAAAAAAATTAAGCACCAAAAAAACGATTCATCAAACGTCCACCTAATAAACTAAACAAAAATAAGTCTTTTTTTGACAATCTAGAGCGCCATTTTTCATGAGGTTGTATAGCACCTCCTAAAGATTTACTTCTTGTACCAGCAATAGCATGGCTAACCTTTTCAGCGTAATCAAGCATATTTTCATCATATAAAATACCAGCTTTACAACATAAGGCTTTGACAACAGTCTCTGGATTACAAACTAGATCGTTATAAGATATTCGTATCGAGGGGTGACTATTCCGAACTCTATTTATTACAACTAATGTCATTAAGTTCATAGCCAGCCACTGTAAATACCCCTTTATAGTAGACTTCCCCCCCCTCTGAAGATAAGAATCAATGTACGCCCGACCATCACGGACAAGGTAGACAGGAACAATATTGAAAGGCGAAGAGTTACACATATACAACAAGCGAATTACATCTTTACTTGAATCTACTACAACATTTTCTTGCTCTGACAAAAATATCTCTTTATATAATTCATTCAAATCTTGAAGTGAACTAGTCGCCTTACCAGTTCTTCCCAAAATTTTAAAAAAAACTAACAGTTTTAATTTTGACTTAAACGATCGATCTAGGCTGATTGGACTATCATATAGGTCTTTGTTTATCTTGGTCCAATATGAACACTGAGTCAGCTGATCACCACAAGCACATTCAAGTTCTTGTGAATAATAACGGCTTAAATTGTTTAACTCCCCAATATTTCGAATAGCATCATGAGAACCCAAAACTCTTGAAAGAAGAGTTGTACCACTATTACCCGCCCCCACAATATAAAGAACTTTAAAATTTTTATTCAACTCACCCTCAGGGCACATACATGTATTACCTTATAATTTATTCATAAATATGAAACGGATTTCGGTCACCAACAAGACATATTAAACCTTGACTGTACCAGTCAAGATTAGGCTCACAGTCAACCTAGACCGACTGTGAGACCACTTTACCAAAGACATGCACCTATTGGCTAAAAAAAGAGCGATATCAGATTTACAAAGGTGTGACAGAAAAATACTCACATAATCAAATAGTCACCCAGACAAATAAGCATCACCGGAAATTTTGGGAAGGTGCTTCGCCAATCAATAGCCAAGACCATAGGGCTAAAGTATAACCATCAGACCTATAATTAAAGCCCCCAGAGAAACAGCCTACTTCTTTTCTAACCCATTGAATTAAATACCTTAACTGGCTCTTTAGATCACCGCTGTTGAAATGCCACACACGTTCCTTAAGAAACAGGTAGAAATGCTCACATTACACCCCACTGAATCGGCACAAAGGATAAATGATAATTACAATTGTTTTCTGTATCATATCAAAGCTATTTTCTTGGATACATTACACTTAAAAATGATCAGATTCATCAAAACCAAACTCAATAACAACGTAAAAAAATACCCACTTTCACGCACCGAAATTTACGATACTTTGAGTTTGTTCAACTGCTTACCAATAGGGACAACCCACAATATATATTCGCCATGAAACCTTTCACAAACAACATGAATTTTACTATCAAAGTCTTATTGAGGCATAAGGTTTGTATAATCTTAGCAGCACTTGCATATACAATCGGCATTTCCTATGACCTTAGAGACTATGATCGAAATTTTAAGCGCCCAGAACTTTATCAAGTCGAAACACAAGTCATATACCCCATAGATATCCAACATCAAAACTTACTAAAAGAAACTCGCCGAGCCATTAGGGGAAAAGCTGAAAACCACATTTTTCCTAAAAGTATTAATAGCGTACTGGAAAAAAATGCTAACAAAGAACTTGAATTCAATCTAACCCTTAAGGCTCAGGCCAACATCGATATTCTGAAAAGCACTGTCACTTTTGAAGACACCAAGCTTACCGAGGCTATACATAATTTAGCATCTCAAAAGATTACGAAAATGTTTCCAGATGGGAAGTTTGTTATTCATAGAGTTGCTACCTACAAATCCTTAGGAGCAAAGCCTCTAAAAAGTATTTATAGTGAATTTATCTATGCCCCTTTATTTCTGACAGGCCTGATCTTTAGCTCGACAGTGACATTACTTATCACAAGTTTAATCATGATGTTAAAACACGACCAGGCCAACATACGATGACATCGTACATATGCTTAACTTCGTTTAACATATTAGTTGCTACGGGAATCTATTTTTCTGCGATGGTAAAACGTCGACCTAGTGTCCTAGAGCTAGCACTGGCCAGCCTTATCCTATATTCCTCACCACTTATTTTTAATAGCCTTACCCTTACAAACTATGATTTTAGCTACCAAATACACCCATTAAGCTTTGTGGTTATGGTCATTCCAATTGCACTTATAACACTTTTTCTAGCCACTTCTTATTATAGTCCCGAAGAACTTCCTGTTAAAATAAACAACGCTACCAATATTGAAAGATATTCTCTTTTCATAGGCTTTTTTATTTTAACAGTCGTTATACTCACAAATATCATTGATGTCTGGCCTCTGGATAAATTTCAATCAAAGCCAGAAATCAACCGGAAGGTCACCAATCCATTTTCATTATTTCTAAGGAACTTTTTGCTGAGCTTTTGCATGGCTTTTGCTGTAGTCCGTAAAAAATACCTTATGATTTGTATTTTGCTAATGTACGGTATAATTATTGCCAGTATTTTTCAAACACGATCCGCATTCATTTTTTCCGTTATCGTTCTGACAATCATCAGCTTACAACGCGCAGATATTTCAAGGCAAAGAGCCAAACTCATCACCGCCTTATCAGCTGTGGTTCTTTTTTTGGTCGCGGTCTTCTACAAGAGCATAAAAGGCCGCCTTTTGCAAGGCGCCTTTGACCGCATTAACTCCCCTTTTTCTGGTGATGTTTGGCTTAATATTTTCAAAAAATTTGAACCTCAAAGTACGACCTCGCTGTTGAATGGGGCTATAGAACAAAACTATACACCACCAGACAACCACTTCTTAGGAGAACTTCTGAGAGCTATTCCCTTTTCACAAAAGATATTCACCAATACGCAAAGCAAATGGGGGCAAAGTGTTCAAGATGCAATATTCCCTGACCATCAGCATGGCTGGGCTAGTAATATATGGGGTGAATTCTACTCGCTATTTGGGCTTGGTGGCTTGTTCACATGGGCTATAGTATGGGTGCTCGGCATTGTTGTGCTTGACAAGCTAATCCGCAGCAAAAGTATATTTTCTATTGCCTGGGCAGCCACCTTAATACCACAGTGGGCATTTTTTATTACACGCGTTCCTTTAGGCTCAAACCTTTCTTATTTATTAAATACAAGCACTATGATTTTATGTATTTATTCTACAGCTTATATTCTTGACAGGGTTATTAAATATTTAAATGATAAATTTACAGTTTAAAAAGAGTATTAACTTTAGAGCACTCTTATTACTGTTAAGGGGCTTCTAAAAGCCCACCAAGCTATATAAACAGTTTTATTTTAGATTCCCTGTGAGGCTATGGCACTCTAATAATGATTTACATTTTTCAATAGGCTAGAAAAATCACTTCTTTCATTATTTATCGAGACAGTCCTACCAATAGGCATTTCTTGTACACAACTTTCACCAAGCCAACCTTTAATTTGAGATTACAAAACTCGAGTTAAACGGAGCATTATTTTTTTATAATATCTCTTCGATCAGACATAACCAACTTTCTCGATTAATCTTTGGCTTTAAATAATTTGGCAGGGGATCAATTATAGCTCTTTTATTTATAATCAACTCTGATATTTCATCACTGCTATTCACTATATTAGAAATAAGAGCTCTAGTAATGATCCCTGAGTCTGTTGCTATCACTGGCTTATTAAAAAACATTGGTTCTATAATCGCATTTGCCAAGCCTTCACTATCTGAGCAATGGACAAAAGAATCACATGCCGCATATATTTTTGTTAGTTCATCTCTGGGTAACTGACCAACCATTACCACCCTACCTTTTGGTAAATTATCGTACAACCAGTCTTTGCCATTTCCACTGCCAGCAATAATAAAATACACATTATCATCTTGATCCAACACCTTTCGTATTGCTTCAAACAACATGTCTAACTTTTTATTCAAATCAAGCCTAAAGACCGAACCAACACAATAAGCATCATCAGGTATAAGGAGTTTTTGACGTGTTGTAACACGAAGGTTACCGATATTTATATTTTCAGGGAAATTAATTGGTTGCGAAGCAACCACCATTTTTTGAGGTTTAAAGCCATTTTTTTTTAGCTCAGGGATCTGAGCCTCATGTAGCAAAACAATTTTTGTCGCCATCAACATAGAAAGACGCCCAAGGATATTATTCCGAACATACAAACTAAGTTTTCGCTTTAGGTTATATTCAGTACGATATACGCGAAAAACATCACTAGTGATCCTAATAATCGATGGGATTCCAGTTATTCTACCCGCTATACCAACAGCCAAGCCATTTACACCGATAGCTCCAAGCGCAACCAACACATCAGGGTGCTCAGACTTTATATATTTATTTAGTAAATGTATGCGATTCAGTATTGGTACCTTACTGATCAGTATCTCAACACAGGTCTGCTTACCATCTTCCTTATATATAGTGAACCTTTCTCTAATCCTTTCACTTACCTTAAGAGCCCCAATAAGATTAACTTCATGCCTTGAAGAAAATATTTCAGAAAGACGATACGTAACATGCTCCATATTACGAACAGAAATATCACTGGATGTTAATACACTTATTTTAGCCATTACTTAAAGGCTCACAATCTAAAAAAACTTGTTCAATAATATCTGCCGCTGTACTTATATCTCGGTTTCTTTGTATCCATTTTTTAGACTCCAACACCCTTTCATCACGTTTTTTCTTATCTTCAAATAACAAACTAGATGCAGCTTTTGCAAAATCTCGTGCATTAAAATCAGCCAACAATCCACCTTTAGATTCTTCAATAATATAAACACTTTCTGGAATCTTACTAGCCACAACACAAACGCCAGAACGCAAATATTCCAATGACTTCAATGGTGAATTATTTCTCATAACAGGGTCTAAGGGGAAAGGGCTTAAACCTACATCCATCATCGAAATGCAATCAGGCAGGCACTCATCTGGCACAGGGTCGCACCAGGCAATAGCCTCAGACACCCCTTCAGTCTCTGCATAAGTTACCAGATCGTGTAGATGGGACTTCACAGAAGAAACGCCAAGTACAGCCAACCCAACACTTTTCCCTTTATGAATACCTCTAATCACTGACAAACAATCTATAATCAACTTCAATTGACGACTTGGGCTAAGCGTTCCAATATAGACTAACCATTTTTCACAACCAACAAATTCAAGTTTTTTTCTCGTCTGCTCAACAAATGAATGACAAGCTAATTCTTTATATTGATTAACAACATCAACTGTAGCCGGCAAGACCACACACTTATCTTCTGAGATAGATGCTGAGTGAATCAATGTTCTCTTCATTTCCTCACTTGTTGGCAATACATAATTGCTCTTTCTTGATAGAGCATCCCTAATATATTTCGTAACACTACCCGTAATTCTAGACATGAAGGCCTTTCGCATCATTACTTCTTCAGGAATCAAATGTGTTATTCGAAAAATAAAAGGGGACTTTCGCCACTTACTTATCAACCAGACAATAAAGCCAATATACGGATCATTATGCACCATATATATACGAGTTGAATTGTATTCCTTCCCTGATGATAGTAAATAGAAAACTTTCAGAGGGATGACAATCGCAGCATAGAATAATGACCATAACCCTTTTCTTGGAGGCTTACGGAATAACCTTACATTTTGCCCTATCAATGCCTTTGAAGTTTCAGAATCAATATCATTAGTAAAGGCTATAACTTTAGTTTTATAACCCCGCTCTGGTAATAAATTAAGATAAACTCGGTGAAAATGTGCCGGAAAGTGTATTTCTACGGTCTGATTACAAACAATACAAACTTCCATATTCATTATTTAAGACCTTCACACCATTCACTTATTTTGGATGCATTTTCATGCCATGTATCAAAAGCTTTCCTTCCATTATCAGCCTGTTTTTTTGAATACAGTTGCTCATCAAGAACATTTAAAAGTTCCGTATTCAAGGCCGCCTGCTCATTAGGCCGAAACATAGATCCAAAAGGAACTTGATTTAAAATTTTCTTTACTCTACCAAGGCTAGGAGCTATTACATACGTATTGCAAGATAAAGCTTCCATTAGTGTTATAGGGTGATTGGTATGCTTTGGATTAATAATCAAAACATCAGAACTTCTGAAATAATCGCCTATTTCAAGATTTTTAATAGCACCATGAAAAACACAACGATCACCCATGCTTTTCCTTGCAAAACACTCAAGCATTTCTCTTTCTGCTCCATCTCCGATGATATGCAAAACTATATTATTCCCCTTCTGCAAAGCATAGTTTGACGCTTCTATAATCGTACTGACCTGGTGAACCGGATCCAATCTACCAACATAAAGAAGAATTACTCTTTTATCGTCATTGTCTCGCATTTTCTCTTGAAGTTTAGCATCACATTTTCCAGCATAAAAAGCATTCTCATTTACTGCCGGATTCAGGGCCAAATACGGTGTTTTTTGAAGATAGCCTCCATCATAGTCTTCTTCACAGCCCCCCCAATAGATAATCCCATCAGCTTTAGTGCTCAAATACCGCATAGTGAAGTTATTTTTCCCACGAACAGAAACTATAATAGTCGAGCCAGAATATTTCTTTATTCTAGTTAACAACGGTTTTCCTGTTAGCAGTATTAAATCTGCCTCAGAAATCAGGTCTGATTTCTGCTTCACTAGCTCTTTAAGAAATTTATAATAAAAATGCACTCTTGCAAGAGGCCCCAGTGGCCATGGTAGTTTTAAAGCCGTGCCATAAGAATACGGCATCATGACGGCCTCACTCCTAGAAATAGCTTTATTCTTAATTGAATTCTTATTTACATCTAATAAATTCACAAAAATGACATCATGACCAAGCCCTTTTAAAGCTTCACCTAAGTGGCCGTCATTAATTTCACCTCCACCAACAACGTATTCTGTCAATGGATTTATTACCAAAATTTTCATTATCTATCCCGATTAATCACTTTATTATCCCCTTTTTTAAGTTTATCCATACGACTAGGGTTATAATATTTTCTTGTGCACTATTTCTTTGTTTAAGCACATCAAAACAACTCCGGCTAACAATAGCATTCCTATAACTAAATAAAGCACATGAAACAGTCCAGTCTCATCAACTTTTAGCCCAATGAGATTTAACGTAAAAATAATCGACAAAATAATAATGGGGCTAACAAAATGCTGATCTTTAGAAGGAAAAATACGACTAAAGGCTATGTACAAAAGAAGGAAACACATTGAGGTTGCCATACTTGCCCCTTCTAAACCAAAATATCGAACAAGAAAGTAATTCATCACAAGATTTAAGGCTGTTAGAAAGGTCATCACTCGAACTCGAATCCAGTTCATTTCTAGTGCACTTAATAAAGCTCCCAAAGGACCAATACATACAAAAACTGAAAAACCTATCGCCAATATCTGAAGAGGTACACTGCCTGATATAAATTCGGCACCATAAATGAGCTTTAAAACATTTTTAGCCTCAAAAGATAGAAAAAAATAAATAGGCCCAGTAAAGAATAAATTGGCCAACACTGCGCCCCTATAATGTAGAAAAATTAATTTATCATTTTTCTCACCAATACTTTTAGATATGTTGAAAGCTGATATTGCACTAATAGGAGCGGTCAATTGCTTCACACCATTGACAAGTTTAAATGCAGCGCTATAAATTCCAACAGCTGTTTCGCTCAGCAACAAGCCTATTATCAAAACATCCCCCTGTTTAAACAATCGATCTACAACTGAGCTCAAATTTAAAGGAATGCCATGACGTATAAGGTGCCAAAAATCGTATTCATTCTTCGCCTTTAACTTACCCCGATCTATTTTTAGGCATGCTCGCATTCCAATCAAACATGCAACAAAGCCTGTAATAGACATACTCACACCATATGCAGCAACAACGGCCTCAACAGTCTCGAAATGGGTCCATGCATACAAAGCGATTATGAGAGTTATCAACTGGCCAAATAACCTATCGAGGTATACCTTCTTTAAGTTATATCCCAATCCATTTAGAGCAGAATATCCCCACCGCTGTATGAAAATTGATGGAATGAAATAAATCATTGCCTGAAGCCCACCATATAAACCAGGCATTGAAAAAATGTCGACTATACTCGGCAATAACAACAACATTAATAAAAAGAACAGGATAGCGACAACAGTAGAAAACAATGCTGTATCGAATAGAATCTTACGAGCATTGGCAATATTTTTTGCGCCCAAACACCTCGCAAGAAATATGGGGGTTGATACACCCACGCCCAAATCAACGAAGCTAGCAGGCAACAATACGATAGACATACTTAGCACAAGCAAGCCATAATCACTTGGCCCCATGGACCTTGCTAAAAATATTGCCGTCGCTAAAGAGGCTACCAGTCCACCCCCACTAACCAAAACGGAGAAGACATACTTTCGGAGTTCCATTTAGTATTTTTTATATTCAGCAGACATACTGAATACTCGATTCATTCTTTTTAAAAAGTACCAAAAAAAACCAGTCATTGTTTGTGACCTACTTGCTAACGGTGTAATCTTGATAAGAACCACTTAGCAGTGTCTTTCAACCCATTTATCAACTTGGTTTGGTTTTTCCAGCCTAGTATACGATTTGCCTTGGTTGTATCTGAATAATTTCTCTCTACATCCCCCAACCGAGTTTCCGCATGAACCACCTCTATATTTTTAATACCATGCTCTGCTAGTGTAGAAACCAATAAATCTACTATTTCATTAACTGTCGTTTCAGCACTAGTCGCTATCTGAAAAACTTCCCCCCCAACACCTGGTTTTGAAGCTGCTAATTCAATGGCATACACTAGATCTTTTATATATATAAAATCACGTGTTTGATCCCCCTTTCCATATACCTCCAAAACCTTTCCCTTAATGGCTTGCTTAATAAACTTAGCAACTACGCTGGCCTTATTTTTAGAACGAGGGCCATATACATTACCAAACCTGAGGACAACAGTATCAATGCCAAAGGTGCGAGAATAAGATGAGCAATAACCCTCCCCTGCTAATTTACTTGCTCCATAAGGTGAAACTGGATGTGGTGCTAATTCTTCATGTATCGGTGGTTCAACTTCACCAACAGGTGCGCCGGAAGATGCAAACACAAAACGTTTCACATTATTTAATCTAGCCGCTTCGAGCATATTGAAGGTACCCACTACATTAGTTATACAATCCAATCTAGGGTTATCTACTGACGGGCCCACACCCGTATTAGCAGCCAGATGGACAATCACATCCACACCAACAACCACTTTTTGAGCAATTTCAACATTTCTTATATCACCAACAATTAATTGACAAGATACCGCCGATTCACAAATTGGGTTCGCCTTTATTTCATCAGCAGAAAGCTCAATGAAATCGCACACTTCAGCCAAATCTTCACGTGTGCCAACGCTCAAATTGTCAAAAACTCGAATACGTGCTTTCCGATCATGCTCAATGATTTGTTGAATTAATGACGAACCAATAAACCCACACCCACCGGTAATTAGCCAATGCATTACCATTTCACCCCTCTAAAAATAACATCTTTTCGAATGCTTTCTTTATATTGAGCAACGATTTTAAACATACCGGTCATCACCTCATCTGTCAGATAATGAGGCTCTACACCAAGCTCAATAAGGCCTTGATATGTTGGGTTATAGTAATGCTCTTCTGCTTCCTTTCTTGGGTTTTCTATATTTTTAATTTGAACATCAAGCCCCAAGCTGTCACCAACACTTTTAACCTTATCTGCTAATTGGTTAACACTAAAGGTTTCCATAATTTGATTAAAAATGCGTAGCTCACCATTTTCAGCGGGCGCTTGTTCTGACATATGAACACACTGCATTGTATCTTTAATATTGAGATAGCCACGTGTTTGCCCCCCTTTGCCGTAAACAGTTAATGGGTAGCCACAGACCGCTTGCACAACAAAACGATTTACAATGGTGCCAAACACTTCATCGTAATTAAATAGTGTGGACAATCTAGGGTCGATTAATGACTCTTCAGTTTCAACCCCATATACCGGGCCTTGCATGAGATCTGTCACCTTCAAATCCCACATACGTACTCCGAACCACATTAAATCTGTATCCATGACTTTGGTGGTGTGATAAATAGATCCTGCCTGACGAGGAAATAAAAACTTCCCTTTCCGGCCATTGTGCTCAATATCCAACCAACCTTCTTCAATATCAATATTAGGGGTTCCATATTCCCCCATAGTCCCCAATTTAACGATATGGGTATCACGGCTATAATCGCGCACAGCAAACATTAAATTATTTGTTACACGCAGATTATTTGTAATGGTAAGATCGGCGCGCTTGTAATCCATCAAAGAGTACGGAGCAGAAGGCTGCTCAGCATAGTGAATCACAGTTTCAGGTATACCCGTAAATTTCTTATTAATAGACCAACTATAATCAATGGCACCATTAAATAATGAGCGCATTACTTCTGGCTCAGTTAAATCACCAATCAAAACCTTTATTTCTTTGCCCGTCTTTTCGTGCCAAATCTTTGCTCTCTCTATTAATGTCGGCACTGGATAAAGCATACCTACATCAATTTCAGTGCATGAATTACGGCGCAAGTAGTTGTCTACCACTGTCACCTCATAGCCACGGTTAGAGAAGTACATGGCTGTCGGCCAGCCTAAATAACCGTCACCACCTAGGATTACTACATGTGCCATTTTCATCACCAAAATTCTTACTAGTTTTTATCGCCAGGCCAATACCTTTGGCCCTTCACATCTTCCGACTTAAGGTCCAACAGATTATTATCCAATAAAAACCTTTTAAGCTCAGCTTTGGACAAGGGGTTTTCTTTTGCTGAGTTATATGGATTTGTGACTTTATCAGATTTTAAATTTTTATAATCATAATCGATATCGCTATACATCCCTCGAAATGCAGGAAGTACAGAAAAATAATTATCAAGCTCTAATGACCGGCGAGTTTCTTCATCACTCATAAGCTCTTCATATAATTTTTCCCCTGGTTTAGATCCAATCACCTCAACCTTAATATCATTTACGCTGTAGCCAAAACCATCTGCAAGCTCTTCTATCATTGCTTCAGCTAACGTAGATATTTTTATAACAGGCATTTTAATGATAAAGACCTCTCCCCCTTTAGCCAAATCAGCAGACTCAAGAACCAACCTTGCTGACTGCTCAATAGTCATAATAAATCGAGTCATGTCATAATCTGTCAGAGTTACCGGCCCACCGAGCTGTATTTGCTTTTGAAAAATAGGAATAACAGAACCATTAGAACCTAGAACATTACCAAATCGTGTAGAGGCAAAAATTGGAGCATTGCAAGAATAACTACTACTATTGGCAGCAGTTATTAATCTTTCTCCCATTAACTTTGAAGTGCCCATTACATTGGTGGGATTAACGGCCTTATCAGAACTAGTAAAAATAACTTTCTCTACACCATTTTCAAAGGCAGCCGATATAATATTCTGCACACCTAGAATATTTGTCTGCACAGCTTCAAATGGCGATCGCTCACATAAAACAACATGTTTTAGCGCCGCAGCATGAAAGATAATATCCACACCCTTGGACACTTTTATTAAAGTGTCTTTATCACGAAGATCTCCCAGAAAAAAATTTGCTCTGCTCTCTTCTAGATAATCTTGGTCTAAAAAGAAGATTTCGCTCTCATTGTTATCAATCCCAAGAACTTCTTGAGGGTTAAATTCTGAACTTTTTAGAAGCTGCCTAATTAACTCTTTACCAACAGTCCCACACGCTCCCGTAACTAAAATCCGCTTATTCGAAAATTTTTTTTCTACACCATTTTGACTATTCACGTCACATATGCCCTTTTATCAAAATGCGTTTTCTCCATAGATCTATACAAAACTGAAATATATAAATTTCGCCAGCATAACCTGATAGTTTAATTTGAAGCCTTTGCTCCTTGTCCATCTTATATCCTCTCAATCCTTACTATATAGGCAACAAAGGGGTGGCGATTATAGCAGTCTCTCTGACTTCATGGACAGAAAGATATGATGCTCAAACCGATTAATGTTTAAGATCCACCCTTGCATTCTCCCCCCCACTTACCCATCATTGCCGGTTTGCTTTTGGAAAAACCCTCTCCATGGAAAACATCTCAATTCGCGGTGCGAAAACCCACAATTTGAAGTCGGTGGATCTGGATCTACCCCGCGATAAACTCATTGTGGTGACTGGGTTATCTGGGTCAGGGAAGTCATCGCTGGCATTTGACACCCTCTATGCTGAGGGTCAACGTCGCTATGTAGAATCACTCTCAGCTTATGCTCGCCAGTTTCTTTCTATGATGGAGAAGCCGGATGTTGAGCATATCGAAGGGCTATCCCCTGCCATTTCCATTGAGCAGAAATCTACTTCACACAATCCACGCTCCACAGTAGGCACCATCACGGAGATCCACGATTACTTGCGGCTTTTATATGCCCGTGTGGGAGAGCCTCGCTGTCCAGATCACAATGAACCATTAAAAGCACAAACCATCAGCCAGATGGTGGATCAGGTGCTTGCTCTGCCTGAAGATTCTAAATTGATGTTGTTGGCACCAGTAGTTCGTGGGCGTAAGGGTGAGCATGCCCATATTTTTCAAAGCCTGAGAGCACAGGGGTTTATCCGCGTGCGGGTTGATGGCCTGGTAGTAGACCTTGATGATGTGCCAGAGCTGGAAAAGAATAAGAAACATGATATTGATGTGGTGGTTGATCGCTTTAAAGTAAAAGATGATCTCCAGTTACGCCTTTCTGAGTCATTTGAGACG
>Ga0181563_10004072_pt1 | contig 13689 bp, 5 predicted proteins | sample 011ome_25_FD_133759 | JGI IMG/M metagenome (GOLD analysis project Ga0181563, IMG submission 133759) | Coastal salt marsh microbial communities from the Groves Creek Marsh, Skidaway Island, Georgia - 011512CT metaG (megahit assembly) | ecosystem: Environmental > Aquatic > Marine > Intertidal zone... | reverse complement strand
TAAGGTGAAATTTTTGCCTTCCCGCTTTCAGTCCATTGTTGAGGGGTACTTGAATGGATGCGAAGGAATGTTAACAGAAAGGGAAATCAAAAGCTTGCCCATTGCTCCCATTGTCATCACCTATGAACTTGCCCTTCGCTTTTTGACTGATTTTTTGGAGGGAGATAAATACTTCAAGATTCATTACCAAGGGCACAACCTGGATAGGGCCAAATCGCAATTTGCATTGATGCAATCTATGCTAGCATCATCAGCAGAGATGGAAGATACGGTTCTATCCAGAAAGGACAGTTGTTAATTAGCTCGAAGGTAGCCTAGATCTTGTGGCAAAATCCACTGACTTCCATTCCAGGTAATGCCAAATTGGCGCTCTAGCTCACCTATTTGATTACTGCCAACCAAGATATATTTTTCATCATAAGCAACGCGTTTTCCGGCGGCATTTTCGAAAAACCATTTTTTCTGACTAGGGTTCCAAGCGATCTTTTGCTTGCTTTGAGCAAGTAACTCCACAGCTATACGTGGAAGACCATATTCCACATCAGCTTCTTTAAGTTTTAAGTTTTCACTTACAAATGAATCGATTTTATCCGCATCGAAACGAAGCAAATAATTTAAGGTGTAGGCCGAAATGCCCAAAGCTAGTCCAGCAAGAAAAAAGATTAAAAAAGCTAAACGCTTAGCCGTTTGGTCGTACCTGAAGGCAACATTCTTCAATTCATTTTGGATTTCTTCGACCTTGAGCTCATTGATTTTTTCTTCCATGAAAAGATCCCAATCAAAAGCCAGTGGAGGTTTGCCTTTTAGGTTTTTTCCATTTCCCTTTTTCCCAAACGAAACCAAACTCTTTCATTTCTTGCCACGCTTCCAGGGGAATGATGGTGTGGGCAGAGAAAGGCCGCTTTTCACCCTTTACGCTCACTACCCATGTTTCACTTGTTTTATCCCAGAAAATAGGGTGTGAATTAGGGTTTTGCGTAAGCTGTATTTTTGCGACTAGCGGAAGCTCAATCTGGTCATTTTTTTCTAGGCTTTCAATTCCTGCCTGCACAAATGCATCTATTTCTTTAGGATTAAATTGTAACACATAATAACAAAGATAGCTAAGTATACCGATCCCAAAAATTAAAAGTATAATAATAAAAATTGATCGTTCTTTAGTTGTCTGTAGGTTGGCTTCGCGGAGAGAATGGATTTTATCAAAGATATTGACTAGTTCAGGTTTTTCTTCACCAACAATGAAATGTTGTTTAGATGCATCGCTCATTTCAGCTGCTTCAATTTGTTGTGAAGGATGCTGTTTCATAATAATTTCTTACTACGCATAAACTAAGCTCAATTTTAAATGCTGTATTTATGACCCTGGATGTACTTTAAGATTTATGAAAGTAAGTAACCCTTACACAAAGCTTAAAAGATTTTATCCGAGTTGATGAGGCAAAAAGCCTTCCGAGCCTTTATTTTCGATCCAAGTTCGGTAGTCAGAGGTCGAAGACGCTCCAATAATATCGAGGTCGGCATCGTTGTCTAAATCAGCTACTTCAATTTGATCAACGGCTGTTACACCAGCGGCAATAGTACTTGCCGGGTTGAACCCATCTGAGCCATTGTTTTTCATCCAGCCAATCAAAGAAGATGAATCTGAGGAGTAGACTAAATCGTTTTCACCGTCCGCATCAAGATCTGCTATTTCAATGTCGGAGATACCGGAAACATTGGTATTTAAGTTTTGAACATTGAAACCTTCAGTTCCATTACCTGTAGCAAAGCCTATCATGGATGAGCTCGGCGACGAGTAATACACATCATCCTTACCGTTTGCGTCTAAGTCGTTAACTTCCAGAGCGTTCACACCACTAAGACCATCAATAATTGGGTTTTGTGCTTCAAAACCTTCGGTGCCATTATTTTTAGCCCAGCCCACTGCTGTGGGTGATGAAAAAACAATGTTTTGTTCACCATCATTGTTGATGTCAGATAAAAAGGCTTGATTGACCTGAGAGTCTAGAGAAGAAGCATTTAAAGGAACGAAGTTTTGCGAGCCTTGATTATCTATAACCTGAATTTCTCCAGATGATTGATCAATAATCACAATATCTTTATCTCCATCTTGATCAACATCTGCCAACCCAACTAAATCAGCATTGAAACTTGGATCGTAGAGTAATTCTTTGCTGAAGTTTAATCCTGCGTTACGGAGTAAATACAAGTTTCCACTTTGGCTGTCAGCATCTAGAATGTCAGTGTCACCATCCCCATCGATATCAAAAGGTAAAGATGATTTAAATTCAGTCGGATCAGCAACAGATGGGTTATTTTGAGCACTTACAAAAGTCAATAGAGGCATGCCACAAATGATGGCAAGCTTTGTGAGCTTGCTTAAGGAATCTGTAAGTAGTTTAAATAGAAACTGACAAAACCCGAGAGGTTGACTGTAGCTTCGAAAAGCTTGCAGAACAAAAAGCAAGGACTTAAGGCACTGATCCTTGTTTTCTGTAATAACTTTATATGATGGCATTGAACAATGAAAAAATAATAATGGTTGAGAGTCAAGTCATCGGTTCTCTTAATTATCGAAGTTTAGTTGTAATGTTGAGATAGTCTTAGTAAGGATTTGGGCAGATTATCTAATGAAAAAGAAAATTTGTATCATTACTTCAGTTCGAAACTGTCTAGAAGAAACAAAGGTCTACCTGGATTCTTTAAAACAAAATCTCCCAGAGCAATTGGGGCAAGTCGTGCTGATTGATGATGGTAGTGATCAAGACACTCAGGAATTTTTATACTCTCAGCGAGCTTTCTTTGATTTATACAGAAACTCGAACAGTAAGGGATTTGGTTTTTCCAATAACTTCGGCGCGTCCAAAGCAAATGCAGAATGGCTTCTTTTTTTAAATAATGATCTTGTTCTAAGTAAAGGTTGGGCCGAGGGCTTTGATTCCCTTGCTAATGGTGCAAAAAAGCTTGCCGATGTAGGTTGTGTCGGAAATATCCAGTTAGATCCTTTTATTAACAAAATTGATCATGCGGGAGTAACTTTTGCCAATGGGATTCCTGAGCATTTTCTTAAAGGCCAAGATCATACCCCGCAAAGTGGCCATGCTGAATTTCTTGCCGTTACCGGGGCTTGTTTTATGATCCGAAAAGATCTGTTTGTTGCTGCCGGCGGTTTTGATGAAACCTATCGGACAGGTTTTGAGGATATTGACTTATGCCTCAGGTTATCGATGTTAGGTTTTAAAAACTATGTAATGGGGCATAGTGTAATCTTCCATAAAAGAAGCAGCACTCCTGAAAGAAATCAATATCAGGCTCATAATTCTCGAGTTTTTTACAGTCGTTGGGGAAGGATGATTACTCGTTTTCAGGAATGGGAAATGGCTAAAAGAAAACTTGATTTAAGTGAGGAATCTTCCCTCAAAGGGTATGATTATGTATTAAGAAAGAAGGAAAACTTTCTCTTTTCAGACAAAAAGATATTGAATGAATATTTTTCGATTTTCCTGCAGAAAAGGAATTTGGGCTTTGCCAAAAAAGTGCTCTCGATTCTTGTCGAAAAGTTCAGTCTCGAAGAAGATACAAAGGTGAAATCTGCACAGTTTTTATTTTCGGGGGGGGAGAATAAGAAAGGGGAGGAGGCTCTCACAAAATTATTAGATGTTAACCCTAAGCAAATCGATGCTTCCTTGCTTTTGGCTAAACATTTAATTCAACAGGGAGAAACGCAAAAAGCGGCAAGGGTTTTAAGGCACGCCAAGAAATATCGCCCTGATCATGCATTTCTATTTTCGTTACTAAGTAAGTGTATGCTATCGAATGGTAAATGGAAAGAGGCTGAAGAAAATGCGAGGATATCAACCATCTTGGACTCTAATTTGATTGCTGGATGGAAAGCTCTTGCCCAGGTCCACCACAAAAAAAGACAAACCCAAAAAGAAATTCGAATCCTTCGCCATATTCTCGATAAGGAACCGAAAGATTTAAAAGTGCTTGATCAATTAATTTCTGCTCTCGCAACCCTTAACTTGCATCGGAGAATTTGGAGTTTGGGTAATCAGTTTGGAAAAAAAATTATGAATGTGAGAAGCTTGGAGTACTGTGCCCAAGCTTGTTATGAAGTAGGGGATCTAACGCAATGCCAGTACTTTGTGGAAAAGTTGCTCGCGGGTAATCCCGCAAACGAAAACGCCTTAATGTTACGAGGAAACCTAGCGGTAGCTTGTAAGCAGTTTCATAAGGCAATTATAAATTATAAACATGTTTTGCAGGTAATTCCTGATTCACTTGAAGCTCTCAGCAATCTTGCCAATTCAAAGTCATTTATTTGCAACTGGACTGATCGAGAAAGAGAAATCGAGAAGTTGGGCTCTGCTTCCGGTGACATAACCGGAAAATTTGGACTTTTTGAAATTTCAGGCTTGTATTTATCTGAAGAGAATGAATCGAGACATGCTTTAGCCAAGGCTAAATTATTTCATGCCAAGGCAAACTCGCTTCGAGAAAAACTTGATTTTTCACACCAGGCAAACCGTGCTACCATTAAAAGGATAGGCTTTTTATCTTCGGACTTTCGTAATCACGCAGTGGGGCATCAATTGATTGGGCTATTGGATAACCTTGATCCGACAAAATATGAGCTTTTTATTTTTGCCACCTGCCCGAGCGACCAAAGTAAACTAAGAAAAAGGTACGAGGAACTAAGTGAAAACTTTCGGGACATTAGTGGGCTGTCTTTAGCCGCCAAAGCAACCGCTATTAACCGATCTGACTTGGATTTGCTTATTGATCTGGGAGGGTTTTCTCGTGGGCACAATGCGGATCTGCTTGCTTTGCGACCATCTCCTCGCCAGGCACACTTTTTGGGGTACGCATCAAGCATGGGGGAAGGCCTAGTCGATTACACGATTGCGGATCGATTAGTCATTCCTCCGAGCTCGTCCAAATTTTATGGTGAAAAAGTTATTCGAATGGATGGTTGCTTTTTTCCACCCGGTGAATTTTCAGACTTTGCTCCCCGCAGGAAGCGTAAGGATGTTGGGCTTCCCGTGAGGGGCTTTGTTTTTTGTGCTTTTCATGCAGCCTATAAATTAGATCCTGAAATCTGGGCTTGTTGGATGCGGATTCTACGAGCTGTTCCAGAAAGTATTTTATGGTTGAAATTTAAACCAGCTGAAGATGGCATTAAAAACCTTCGAGCGGAAGCGGTGAGACAAGGAGTCTCTTCCAAGAGAATTATCTTGGCCGAGGATTTGCCTGAGCGTTCGGACCACCTCTCCAGAATGACCGTGGCGGATCTGTACTTAGATTGCCCTCTATATAATGGGCACGCCAGTGCCATGGATGCATTACATGCAAAATTGCCAATTCTTACCCTTAAAGGGAGCCGTTTTTGTAGCCGGGTGGGGGAGACTTTGATGAAGCACTTAGGGCTACCACAAATGGTTGCCAGAAAGCTCGAACAGTATGAGAAAAAAGCAATCGAGTTGGGACTAAGGCCGTCTAAGTTGCTGCCATTGCGAAAAAAGATTTCTGAAAATGCGGATGCCGTACTGTCGCCCGTATCCCATGCCCAAAGATTTCAATCAGCAATTGAGAAAATTCTCTCCCAAAAGCCAAAGGCTTTTGACAAATCCCAAGTGCCAAGCCGGAAAGTCTCGGTGGCGGTTTCTAATGTACTGTCCTTAAAAGATTTTACACTGGTTATGATTCGCCCAAAGGGAATCACCAACTGGGCTTACAATGTAAATATGCTCGCCCAAGAATTGCGAAAAGAAGGTGGGCAAACAATCATAATCGAACCAGCACATGCGGAGCATAAAAGATCTGACTTTTCCAGCTTTGTAAAACGGGTACCCCAGCTTGGGCAAAGTTATGCCGAGATATTAAATTTTGCCCTTACTAAAGTCTCCACGAAATATGCATTTTATCTAGATGACCCTCTGCGTACTTTACCTGCCAGTCATTTTATTGAATGTTTGACTCAAAGTATAAAAACCTTGCAGGACTCCAAAATTGGCTTTCTGGGAGTTGGTTCAAAAATGGAGCCGAATACTGGAGTGTTGGTGACAACTACCAAGGATTCTTCTGGGGCATCAAAAGTAGCTGGTCTTTTTGCCCCCTTCTTTGCCCTTAGTATGGATGCTTTAATTTACACAGGAGGCTTTCGTCCGTATGATAAATCACTCGCATTATCTTGTTTAGATTTGTCTTTGAGAATGGAGCAGCAAGGATATCGAAGTGCGTTGGTGGAACTGGATAAAATTACCTGCCCTGCTTACGCAGGTAATGACTATTTAAAATCTGCTGGTGAAAAAATGCTTACCCATTTTAGAGAGCGATGGAATTACAAACCTGTTTCCTTAAAACCTAAATACCCAGCCATAGAAGAACAGGCAGGAGAGACTGCCGATTATCAGGAATGGATAAGGCTGTGCGATACCATTACCGAGGGTGATATACTCGCATTTAGGGCGGAGGCAGACAAACTTCAAAACAAGCCTTTGATATCAGTGATTATGCCAGTCTTCGATCCTCCGAAGAAATTTTTGGTAAAGGCAATTGAATCTGTCCTAACCCAAGCCTATGAAAATTGGGAACTTTGTATCGCAGACGATGCTTCGACGAAAAAATTTGTTCGTCCCTTACTCGAGACTTATGCCCGTAAGGATTCTCGCATAAAAGTTACCTTCCGAAAAAAGAATGGACATATTTCAGTTGCCTCCAATTCCGCAATAAAACTGGCGACTGGTGAATTTGTTGCCTTTCTTGACCATGATGATGAACTTCGACCTCATTCATTGCTGGAAGTCGCAAAAGTCATTAATCAAAATCCGGATGCTAAACTGATTTATTCCGACGAAGACAAAATTGACGAGCAAGGGGAGAGATATGATCCTTACTTCAAGCCTGACTGGAATCCTGATCTTTTGCTTGGGCAAAATTATCTCTGTCATTTGAGTGTCTTTGAAGCCGTGCTTCTAAAGAAACTTAAAGGTTTACGAAAAGGTTATGAAGGCTCACAGGACTGGGATTTAACGCTAAGATTTACCGAGCAAATAAAAGATGGCTGCATTCTACATGTGCCTAAAATACTTTATCATTGGAGGGCTATCACGGGGTCAACTGCCTTGAGAGTAAAGGAAAAGACCAATGTCTTTGATGTAACCAAGAAAGCTATTCAAGAATGTCTTAAGCGAAGAAATATTAAAGCTGGTGTAAGTTTTCATGAAAAAAGTTGGAACTATCCCAAGATTAAGTATCTGGCACTCCAAGAAGAATCACCCTCTGTATCTATTTTAATACCGACTAGGGATCGAATTGATCTGCTTGATAAATGCATTACCTCAATCTTAGCAACGATTGACTATAAAAATATAGAAATAATAATTATTGATAATGAAAGTAGCGAAGAACCGTCACGTACTTACTTAGATAAAATTAAAAAAGAAAAGAGAGTTAAGATATTATCAATTTCGGGAGAATTTAATTATTCAAAATTAAACAATTTGGTCATAGAGAAAGCTCGAGGAGAAATTTTACTCTTTCTCAATAACGATATTGAGGCGATTACTAAAGGATGGTTTGAGGAAATGCTCTCCCATGCTATGCGTTCTGGTATCGGATGTGTTGGGGCCAAATTACTTTATCCTGATGATCGTTTACAGCATGGAGGAGTCATTGTTGGACTAGGAGGAGGGGCAGGGCATTCTCATAAATTTGCACATAAGGGGAGTCGAGGATACAGCGGACATCTTTGTCTTGTCCGAAATGTAAGTGCAGTTACCGCAGCATGCATGATGATCAGAAAGGAGATTTATGAAAATGCAGGAGGATTTGATGAAAAGAGCTTTAAGGTGGCTTTTAACGATGTAGACTTTTGCCTTCGCGTTGAAAAGTTAGGATGTAGGAATTTGTGGACTCCATTTGCTGAACTTGTTCATTATGAATCGGCGTCTAGGGGCGATGATCAATCGACTATTGAAAAAAGAATCCGCTCTTCTAGGGAAATCGTAAGTTTACAAAACAGATGGAGACTCAAATCATACCGTGACCCCAAATATAATCCAAATCTTACTATGCTTTCAGAGCAAAATTGGTTCGGTTTGATGACAAAGAAAAATGCCAATAACACCCCCAAAGTAGATAACTCAAGTAACCAAAAATATTATAATCCAGGAAAAGCTTACAGGAAATTATTTAAGGATATTTCATTTGAAAAAGGGAAAGAAGTTTCAACCTTTCTTACAGTTGGAGGGCAATCTGAAGAACTTGGTCAAAGATCCCTAGATATTTTAAGAAAATTTGGTCTAGGAGAAGATGACTTTCTTGTTGATGTTGGTTGCGGATATGGTCGTTTAGCAAAAGCTTTAGAACTCGATCATAAAGGGAGATATTTGGGCACGGATGTGGTTCCTGAACTCTTAAACTATGCAAATGCTCATTTTGGTCGTGAAGGGCGGGAATTTAAATTAGTCGATCAATTGGTTATTCCTGCAGAGGATAACTCGGTGGACATGGTCTGTTTCTTCTCTGTTTTTACCCACTTACTTCATGAGCAATCTTTCACTTATCTGAAAGAAGTTAAAAGAGTTCTTAAAAACGATGGGAGAGTAGTTTTTTCATTTCTGGATTTCAAGGATCCAGTTCACATCCCATTTTTTGAAGGAAGCGTTTATGAGATGAATGAAGGTCGTCCCTTGAATGTATTTATGAGCGAAGTTATCATTGAAGTTTGGGCGAAACTACTAGGTTTTAAATGCATTAAAATTGCGGGACCTGAAGAAAAAAAATCTCTTGGCTATCCTTTTGTTGAATTCGGACAATCCATTGCCTGTCTACAAAAAGCAGATCATATTCAGCGTGATGAAAAGCGTAAAATGGAAATCTCTCTTCCAGAGAGTCAGGAAGTTTCATTGTTAAATAAAATTAGCAAGTCTCGCATCTCTGCAAAGAAAAGAAAAATGGAAGTTATTTTACCAATTCTCAAACCCAAATTCCGATCAAGTTGGAATGGTTTGTATTTTGATTGTATGCCTACAAACGCCGAACAGATGCATGGTGTAGTTGAAACTGAAAATATTTCTGAGCATGAGTATGATGGCCATGCAATTGAGATCATTGAATCAATAAGTGATGGAGGGATAGTTTTGGATTGTGGATCGGGTAGACGTCCCACCTATTATACAAATGTCGTAAACTTCGATCCAGTCGCATACGAGACTACGGATGTCGTTGGAGTAGGAGAAAATCTGCCTTTTGAAGATGGCGTTTTTGATGCGGTTTTTTCACTGAATGTGCTTGAGCATGTGCGTGACCCATTTACCTGTGCCAAAGAATTAGCTAGAGTTTTGAAACCAAATGGAAAACTTTATTGCGTTGCTCCTCTAATGGCACCTTATCATGGGTACCCCAATCATTACTACAATATGACAAAGGCAGGTTTGCGAAACTTGTTTGAGGAGGATTTAGTTATTAGAGAGCAAGATGTCTTGGACAGCGGTCATCCTATTTACTCTTTAACTTGGATTTTGAATAGTTGGGTTCAAGGGCTGAGATCTAACGCCAAAAAAGCTTTTCTTAGAACTTCGGTAAGTGAGTTATTAGGAGATCCTGCATCATATTTTGATAAAGCCTATGTAAATAGTTTGAATCTTGAAAAGAAATTTGAATTGGGGGCCACTACTGCACTATGGGCTGAGAAAAAAAATAAAGATATGGCTTGTTCGGGTGATCTGTTTCTGGAGATTAGAAGTAAGGTTTATCAAACCCTTTCAGGTAAAGGGCTAGAAATCGGTGCATTCGAACATCCTGCTGAATTACCAAAATCCTGTGAGATTAAATATTTTGATAAAATTTCGACTGAACAGGCCAAAGATTTATTTCCAGAGGTTTTACATCACAGATTACCTGATATTGATTATCTTGGTGATCTAGATGTGGATGGGTTAAAAAAGTTTATGAATGAGAGTTTTGATTTCATAATTGTGAATCATGTTCTTGAGCATCTGTATGATCCCATTTTTGCAATAAGCGAATGCTTCAGAGTACTAAAAGAGGAAGGATCTCTAGTAATTTCAATTCCAGATAAAAGATTTACTTTTGACAAGCATCGAAAGCTTACTCGCTGGGAAAAGCTTCTTGCTAAATTTCAGAACAAGAAGAGAGAACCCGATCTAGAAGATTATTGTGAATTAATCCAAATTCATCCAAACCTTAAGGGCAGAACGTTATCAGAGAATGAAAAACGTTTAACATTACAACAATTCAAAAAAAGGAGGGAGCACCTTAACATTTGGGACTCTCTTAGCTTTAAATCCTTTCTTATTAAGGTTTTTGATCTGTTGGAGCTTAATGTTTCATTTGTTAAGGAGGTGTTGGCAGAAGAATCTAGATTTGAATATTTGGCACATCTTAAGAAGAGAACTTCTGCTTTAAAATTAAATAAGTCTGAGAAATTTTCTACTTTGGAAATCATGAGCTTACATATCCCAAAGACAGGCGGTACTTCTTTTTATAAATGTTTGCAGAAAGTATATGGTAAAGGTTTGATTTCTTACTATCCTAAACTAAATGATCAAGGTAGCGAAACTGTTAACCCATTTTTTGGTAAAAAATGTGTTCACGGGCATTTGATTTTGGATTGTTATCAGCAAATAAATATGGATGTAAGTCTTATAACATGGGTAAGAGATCCAATTGAGCGGATTAGATCACTTTACCAACATATCTTAACTCATCCAGATCCAAAGAATGATTTTCATTTGTTTATCTCAAAAGAGAAACCTTCATTTTTTGAATTTTGCGAAATGAAAGAAAACATAAACCAATTATTTTTTTGGATTGGAGACCGTAGTCCAGATGATTTTAAATTTATTGGCTTTTTAGAAACGTCAAAAGCATCTATCGTGAAATGTGCTGCAGCACTGAACTGGACCTACATTCCCAAATTCCCTTTGCTTAACAAAACTACAAACGGAAATATTATTGAAGTAACTGCTAAAGAAAGAGAATTTATAAGAAGTAAAAATAAGGATGAATTAGCATGGATTCAAAAAGCAAAGTATCTATTTTATTAGATAATCTTAAAGTAGATTTCTTGCTACGTAACTAATTATTTTTGAATAAAAGAAGAATATTATCTGCTTTGATGCTTTTTAAAATAAATTTTAAAACTTAAAATTTACAGTATGGAACTTAAAAATCCCAAAGTCCTAATACTATACATTCTATCATGTTTATTCATAATTTCAGTATCACTGATTGTTTTGAACTACTCTGTAGATGTTATTTGGGCAGATGAATGGGACACGCCTGGTAATCTATTGATTAAAGAAATATCAGGTCAAACTACTGTGGAGTTTTCTGATTTTATTTCTCAACATAATGAAAGCAGAAAACTTTTTCCAAAAATATTTTACTATACTTTATATAAGTTAGGTATATTTGATACTAGATTTGGTGTTTTATTTAGATTGTTTATAGGTTTCTTAACCTGCTTTTTATTATATTTCATTTTAAAGAGTAAAAGTCCCGTAAATGATGCTTTAAGGATACTTTTAACAAGCTTGCTAATTTTCATACCTTCGCAGGCGTACAATCACATATTTGGGCTTCAATTTATTACAATAATTCCTCCTTTCTGTATTATAATGTGTTTATTTATATGTATGTTAAAATGTAATAATTTAATTAAATTATTTTTTTTAATTACATTGTGTAATATATCTACTTATTCCTATTCTAACGGAATGATAAATTGGTTAATTGTTAATCCTATTGTTCTTAAGATATTTGGTTTAAAAATATTTAAAAGACTACATTTGTATGTTTTTAATATATTTTTTATATTTTCTATACTTCTTTATTTTTGGGATTACCAACCTCCATCGCACCATCCAAGTTTTATTGATGGATTAACAGATCCCGTTAGACTACTTATATATGCATCGATTTGGATTTTCTCACCATTCTTGATTGGAATTACTGACCCAGTATTTAAATCAGTTTTTTTATCCATTTTTTTCTTTTTCTGTCTTTTCTATTTAGGAAGAAGATTAATTGTTTTTTTAAAGTCCTCAGATGTATTAAGTTGGGATATTATCTGTGGAATTTCCTTATTATTATATTCCTTCTTTTCATGTTGCGTAACATCTATCGGTAGAAGTGGGTTTGGATATATGGCGGCACTAGGCCCCCAATATCCGTCTTTCGCGATTTGGTTTCATCTTGGGTTGCTGATTTTATTTTTCTCAACAAATTTACGTGCTAGTAATCAGCTTAGATTCATCTTACTTGGTGCATACTCTATCTTATTTTTATTCTCATTAGAAAAAGGGTTCAATGATTTAAAAAATTGGAATGTAAAAATGAGACAGGCAAAACTTACTGTAGAGAATTTAAATATTTGTCCAGGTAATAGCTTGATTTCTGAGTTTTATCCTTCTCGCTTATTAATTAGCGAGAAGTCTCATTTATTTGCTAAAAGAGGCCTAATTAAATTCTCTCAAAATGAGTGGATAACGAAAATTTCACCCAAAAATGAAAATTTTTTGGGTGAAAGCGGTTGGGTAACTATCGTTAGAAGTAAAAGTGCAATTAGGCTGCACGGTTGGGCTTCTATTCCTTCCACTAAGAGACCAGCAGACTATGTGCTAGTCGGAATTCATCTGCAAAATAGATTTATTCCTCTGACTTTCATTATTCCCCATGTGATAAGAAACGATGTTAGAAAAGTCTTGGGCGATAATGACGAAAGTATCTATGGTTTTGATAAGCTTGTAGAATTATATCCAGAATATATAAAAAGTAAAATTACTCTTTATTCTGTTGATTTATCAAATCGTTCTTACTACAAATTGTCTGAAAATTAATGTATATAGTAGAAATAATAATTCCAGTTTATAATGATAACATTAGTTTATCTATAATACTCAATGAAATAAACAAAATAAAATCCGAAAAATATATATTTAATGTTACGGTTATAGATGATTTTTCTGAAAAACCAGTTTTTGAATTAATAAAGCCCAATCTTTATAAAAATATAAAGTCAATAAAGGTTTTAAGACTAAATTCAAATATGGGTCATCAGAAAGCAATCTCAATCGGATTATACGATTCTATTAATGGAAATTCAAAATTTATTCTTATTATGGATGGTGATGGTGAGGATAGTCCTAACAATATTGTTAAGCTTTTAGATGTTGCTTTAGAAAAAAAATGTATTGTTGTTGCTTCAAGAAATAGTAGATATGAATCCGTTGTTTTCAAGTTTTCCTATTTTCTGTACTGTCTGTTATTTTTTTTATCAACAGGACTGAGAATGAATTTTGGGAATTTTTCGGTCATTCCTCGTGTTTTTATTAAAGATGTTTTAAATCTTAAGTCATGCGGAATACACTACCCAGCAACAATCCTTAAATCTTGTATAAAATTAGAGTATGTTTCTTTAGACCGTTGTAAAAGATATCAGGGTTCATCTAAAATGAATTTTTTAGGTTTGGTTCTACATGGTTTTAAAAGCTTCGTTGTTTTTAAACAAAAAATAACTTTAAGACTCATTATATTGTATTCTCTATCTATACTGCTTGTAATATTTACTGATTTTTTAATTCCTTTTCTTTTGTTAAATATCCCGGTTTTATTCCTATTACTAATGCAAGAACCCAAGCCGTTGGATTATAAGAGCAT
>Ga0181563_10004056_pt1 | contig 13724 bp, 6 predicted proteins | sample 011ome_25_FD_133759 | JGI IMG/M metagenome (GOLD analysis project Ga0181563, IMG submission 133759) | Coastal salt marsh microbial communities from the Groves Creek Marsh, Skidaway Island, Georgia - 011512CT metaG (megahit assembly) | ecosystem: Environmental > Aquatic > Marine > Intertidal zone... | reverse complement strand
TCCCGCACTCCGAAGATAACGACATGAAGCTGTCCGACGGCACTCTCGTCGATCGCGTGTGCGACCCCTCCGCGTCCGCCGAGGACGTGTGGCTGGCGGTGCTGGCCCACGCGGACGCGAACGGCGACGGCGCCCTGGAGTACTCCGAGTTTCGAGCGCTCATCGCGAAGTCGATGGGTTCTTCCTGGGACAAGGATGACGCTTCTTCTTCTTCCGACGCCCATCTGCACGAGACGAAGCGCCCGACGCGAGCGCAGAGCCCGACCGGCGTCGCGCCGCGCCCGGGCTCGGCGGTCCGCGCGTCGTCCGGCAGGAAAGGAAAAAGAAAAGACCCGCTGCGGCGCGAGTGGGTGTGCGACGCGAACGAGACTGTGGAGGACAAAGTTCGAGCGCTGTTCGACGCGATGGACGAGAGCGAACGCGGGGACGTCGGGTTCGGGGAGGGCGACGACGACCGCCTCCGCGGAACGCCGTTCTTGGTCTCGATGGTGACGATGCAGTACCTCGCGAACGCGCTCGAGTGAGCGAGGGAGTCCTTTCTCAAACGAGCGAAAGACCGACGATTGAAACACAGACCTCGACGCGTCCGATTTCGGGAACACGTCGGTTTCGGTCGTCGAGTTTCGTTTTGTCCGAACCTTCGTGCGCTTCGCCCCCCGCAATTCGTAGCTATTATCCTCCGCGCGACGACGATGTCGTGCGCGACCCCCGCGTGGTCCGCATGGGCGTTCCGGGCGTCAGTACGACGCCCCCGCGCGCCCGGGCGCACGCGGGGCTCGTCCCCGCGCGCCGCCCCCGCCCCCCTCCCCGCCTTCGACGGGGCTGGCGACGATGCCGCGCCCGCGGAGGACGATCTGTTGGCCCGCTTGCACGTGACGTTCCTCGCGCTGCGCCGCGGGTCGCGGTTCGCGGCGCAGGAGTTCGCCATCGTCGCCGCGGAGGCGTACGAGCGGGGCGTCACGATTCCCTCCCTGCGCATGGACATCTCGCTCCTGGGGTTGTCCACCGCGTCGGACATGGGCCTCAGCGAGCAGGATGCGTTCCTGTCGCACCTCGGGATGTGCATGATGACCCTGTGGGAGCTGGACTGGCCGTCCCGCGGGGCGCCCGCCGGCGGCGGCGCGCGGTGGTCGCCCGTGGGCGGCGATCCCGAGGACGACCGCGAGGCGCGCGGGCTGCTGGCATACATCCGCGCGACGCACCAGCGCTCGGACGCCGGGTTCACGCTGAAGCGCATGGAGATGGAGCGGATCATGACGCTGCAGGCGCGCGGGTCGGGCGCGCCCGACGCGTGGGCCCACCCCGAGGGGTGGGGGGACACGCAGAGGCTCAACCGGGACGAACCGGACGACCGTGGGTCCGTTTCATCCAACGACGACGCCGCGAACGTCCCCGCGTCGCAGAGAGGCATCGCGAGCCGCGGCGGCCCGGAAAACGCGGGGGGCCCGCGGGCGCTCGGCGAGACCGACGCCGTGCGCCTGATGCGCGTGAATTGCCGACTGACGCTCCTGCTGCGCGAGTTCGTCTTCAAATCCCGCGGGCTGCGCCCCGTCGCCGAGGTCATCAGCGCGCGGGACGAGGAGCTGGACGACGGTGAGGAAGACGCCGACGCGAACGAAAAGGCGGCGGCGGCGCAACCGCAGGTGGCGCTGGAGTGGTGCTCGACGCCGCGCGACGCGGAGAGGACGCTCGCCGCGCGGACCCTCGTGGCGTACGTGTCATGCCTGACGTCGCACCCTGCGGGTCTGCGCGCGTTCGCCGCCGCCGCGCTGGACGCGCGCGCCGCGGGCGTGCCCGCGGCGGCGCTCGCGGAGGCCCTGGACCCCGCCGAGTTCGACGTCGAGGGCTCGCGCCGCGGCATGTTCGGGTCCTCCGCGGACGCCGGAAAGTTCTACGCGCTGTTCCTGACGTCTGCCTACGTCGCCGCCGACGAGGACGACGCCGACGCGCGCCGAGAGCGCGCCGGACAGGACGTGGTCGATCCCAGCATGGCGCTTCTCGACCCGGACATGTTCGCGTGGGCGCCGGCGCCCGGCGAGGAGCTCCCCGGGCCGGTCGGGTGGGCGGCGGTGGCCGCCGGCGCGATGTCCGAGGAGGAAGCGGACGAGGCTGAGGAGCGGCGGCGGCGGAGCGTCTCGGGGATGCGCGCGTCCGTGCGCGCGTGGATGGCCATGGACCGCGCGGAGCTCAAGTCGCAGGTCTCAGAGCGTCTCTCGGTGGACGAGGACGACCCGGACATGTCCCAGGACGAGCGCGACGACGTCGCCGCCGAGTTTGCGTCGGCGTCGGCGTCGGCGCGACCTGCGGGCGATTCGGGGGCGCCCTCCGCGCCTCTCTCCGGTCCCGGCGGCGCGAAGCCGTTCGGCGGCGACGGGCCTCCCGGGGACATACCGTGGCGCAGGGACGACTTTCTGACCGCTAACTCGGCCACCATCGCGGCGCTCACCATTCAAAGAGCGGTCGTCTCGTTCACGCTGCAGGAGAAGGCGCGCCGGGGAGCGCCGGGGAGCGCGTAGTTACGCGACGCGGCGAGACTGAGCGCGTACGCGCGGCGTATCGCGTTTTTTTTTTTGTCGCCGATGCGCGATTCGCCCTCTCGCGGCGTAGACTGCGTGATAGAAGAGGTGGCACACGACGCGTGGATACTGTGGCGAGCGCATCGCGTTACAATACCGTAAAGGTACGGTACCTATACGAAACATATCAGAGCACCTCGTCGTACTTGGCGACGAACTCGTTTGTCTTTTCGAGGAACTCGGCGCCCCGGTCGAGGAACACGCACGAGCCCGCGTCCTTCGCCTCGACCAACGCGACGCGCGGCTTCATGTCGCTGCGGGTCATCCCCGCCACGAGCGCATTCGCGGCGTCCAGCGACAGCGCATCGTTTTCGCCGCGCACGACGCGGGTCGCGGGTACCACGGCGGATATCTGCGCCAAACGCCCGCCGGCGTCGGCGTCCCAGTCCGCGAGCGCGCCGCCGGCGGTGAAGTACATGCCGCCGGTCATGTCCCGCGCCACCGCCGACGACGACGCGACGCCGGCGGCGGTGGGGGCGTCGCCGCGGCGCGCGCCGACGCCCGCGCCGGCTCCGCCCAGGGACAAACCGTCGTAACACGCGCCGGCGGCGCGCGCGGACTCGTGCCTGATTACCCACTCCTGCCACGCCCTGGCGTACAGCGCCCTGCCCGCGTCGGACAGGTTGCTTCCCCGGGCGCCGTTTTCGTCGCCGTCCACCAGCGCCTCCGCCATGTCGCGCGGCATGCGGGCCAGCGCGTCGCGCCGGTCCTGAATGAGCCTCGCGTACGACGGCGGGCACGAGACCAGCGTGAGCGACGCGACCCCGTTCCCGAGCGCTCCCGGGCCCAGCACGTGGTCCAGCGCGAGCATGGCTCCCCAGCCGTGCGCGACCACGTGCACCTTGTCCAGCTCAGCCGCCTCTCTGAGTCTGGCGAGCTCCGCCGCGAAGCGCTCCGGCGCGAAGGCGCCCGCCGGCGGAACCTTCGCCAGCGCCGACCGCGCGCAGCCTATTTGGTCGTAGCTGGCCACCTCCCTCTTTTCGCTGGCGAGCACCTCGCAGCTCTCCATGTACTTGAAGCCCAGCCCCGGGCCGCCGTGCAGGCACAGCACGGGCAGGTGGCCAGCCTCCGCGGCGGCTTCGCGCCCGCCGAGGATGCGTAGAAACGTCTTGGCGCCCTGGATGTTCGTCGCCGAGGACACGTCCACCGCGCCCTCGGACCAGGGCGTCTTGAACGCCCACTGGGGGGTCACGGAGCGGTTCTCGACGTAGTACCCGCAGAACAAGTCGTCCGCGCGCGCGGGGAGCGCGGGGGCGAGCGCGGGGAGGAGAAGCGCGCTGGACGCGGCGCGGAGCACGCCGCGTCGCGAGGAGCACCGCGAACCGGCCTGGCGGTCGCGATCGAGATCGGAACCGTCCGACGATGACGCGCGGGGGACGCAGCCGGCGCGGCGCGAGGCGCGCCGAGGGGTGGGGGCGGAGCGCCGCGGGACGTGCGGCGCGAGGGGTGTGTCCACGACGGCGAGGCGCATCGCGACTGGGGACGCGTGCGGCGACGTGCCTCGCGCTGCTCGCGGTCGACTCTGGCGCGTCCTCGGCGACAGCTGGAGATTTTCGGATAAAACACGACACGACCCTGCACGACGCGTGCTTGGAGCAAACGACCTGCTGTCCTCCGGCGGACACACCGCGCCGCGCGCGCCCCCGCGCGTATGCTCCGCGTGCTGTCCGCGCGCCTCAGCAGGCTCGAGCACGTCGCGCGCGTGAACCCGCGCGTGCGCGGTTGCGTTACACGCCGCGCCCCAGCGTGCCGCCGCGTCGCGCACGCGTCTGCACATTCGTCCGTACCGCCGCCCGCCGACAAGGGAGTGCCTCACCCGGCTTCGGGCGAGCGGAAGGGGTCCAGCATGCCTCGCGGCCCGCGCGGCGCGACGCGCGGCCCCACGCTCGAGTGCCCCGCGTGCGGGCAGACCATCAAGGCGAGGCACCCCGACCAGTTCAGGCAGCACGTCGGCAAGTGCTGCCCCGACGTGGTGGAGCACGTCCCGAGGGATGCGTGGGGGGACACCGCGTCCGCGGCGGCCGCCGTCGCAGGGCACGAGGCGTCCCTGCTGCGCACCGCGAAGGGCTTGGCGTACGCGCCGGGCGCCCGGATGCCCGTCGCGGAGGTCGCGGAGCGGATGTGCCTCCCGCCGCGCCGCGTGAAGGCCCTCTTGCGGAGAGCGTCCAAGGCGATTCCGCTCGTCGCCGACGACGCGCCCCTGGACGTGGTGTTCGAGGATGCCGATCTGCTCGTGGTGAACAAGCCGCCCGGGCTGCGGTTCCACCCGACGCACAGGTTCGAGGGCAACTCGCTGCTCTCCCGGTGCCTAGGGCACGTCCGGCGGCGGGCCGGCGAGGGAAACGACAACGAGAGTCTCGAAGACGACGCCGACGCGCCGCGCGTCGTGCACCGGCTGGACATGGACACGAGCGGCGTGTGTCTGTTCGTGAAGGACGCGTCGCTGGCGGACGGGTTCGCGCGGCAGTTTCGGGGCGAGCGCGAGGCTGCGCCGTTCGCGAGGGCGAGCAAGGAGTACCTGGCGCTCTGCGTCGGCCGCGTGCCACGACCGACGCGGGGGGGCGGAAGCGCGGTCGTGCGCTTCGAAGGCGAAGGCGCCGGAGACGCGCCGAGACGCGCGGGGGAGAAGGAAAGGAAAACGAACATCCTCGAGAAGGAAAACGGCGCCGAGGAAACGTCGTTCACCGTGGACGCGCACGTCGGCGCGCACGCGTCCATCGCCGAGGCGCGCTGGGTGCACCCGCCTCCGCCGCCCGACCCGAACGCCAAGCTGGGCGGGCACCCGGACATGGACGCGTCGTTGCCGAAGCACGCGGAGACTGTCTGCGCGGTGCTGTCCGAGACTCCGTTTGCGGCGGAGACGCGCCGAGACGAAACCGAAAAAAAAAACGTGGCGGAGACGCTCGCGGAGAACGACGACTCGCGCTCCGCGACCCGTTTGGTCGCGGCGTTGGTGCGCGCGCGGCCGCTCACCGGACGCACGCACCAGATCCGCGTGCACCTGGCGCACGCGTCCCTGCCCATACTCTCGGACCCGCTCTACGGGCCGCACGTGCGCTGGGGAGGCGCCGCGCCGGCGGAGCACCGCGGCGACGGTTTCGGTTCCGGAACCGAAACCGAAAGCGCGTGGGGAGGCGCGCTGTGGCTCGGACGCCAGGCCCTCCACGCGCAGAGGCTCACCGTGACGCACCCGAGGACGCTCGAGAAGCTGGTCTTCGACGCGCCCATGCCCGAGGACATGCGGAGGGCGTGCGAGGCGCTGGGATTGGACCCCGACGCGACTGAGGCGTGACGCAGGCGCGGGGCAAACGACGCGCGCGGCGGACGACGGAACGCGCGAGACGCGTAGTGACTGATTAAAATAGCTCGTCTACCTTAGTAGGGTAGCTACTAGTCTAGGTACGCGTAGAAGGTACGCCGTCACGAGATGGCGCGTCCGTCTCGCGCGATCGTTCTGGAGCTCACGTCACCGCAGAGCACGGGACGTGTTACGCGCGGACGGCTCGTCCGGCGTCTTGATTGTACTCCCGCTCACTGGGACGCGAATCGCTTGAACTCGATTTACTTCTTGAGGATGTCCTTGAGGAAGAGGCCGGCGAACACCGCATTGGCACCAGCCGCAACGACGGCCTGGGTCTTATCGAAGCCGTTCGCGTCGATCTGGTGCGCCGCAATGCCCGCGCCGGCGATAGAAAAGCCCATGCCGAGCTTCTTCATGTTCATCTTGAGCTCTTCGTCGGAAGATCTGGCCGCCAGGCCCGTCATGGCGGCCTGGCAAGCGCGCGGAAACATGAGAGTAGCGAGGGAAAAAAGTCAGAAAAAACGCCTCTTCTGCTGAATCGGCCGGAGGGTCGGGCAAAGCGTTCCGTCGTCGTCAAAAGGTTCGACTTTATTCTGATCGGCTTCGTCCGAGACTCCACGGGGATTGGACGCACCGACATGCATTGGGCGAAGCCGAGCCACTTCGAGATACCAAGGCTAGCCTAAGAGGCGGTTGAGGGAAGCGGGAATGTGCGGAGTCAGTCGCCGGACGCGTCCAGCGGTGTCTCACCCGATCGATACGTCGGGATATTTCGTGCTGACTGTGTTGAACACGATTCGTCTTACTCACCTTGGACGGGGACGTTTCGCCGTAGAAGGTCTCGCACGCCTTCGCGGGGGCGAGGCCGACCTGGAGGCCGTAGGCGGCGCCCATAGCGCTGTTGGCCATCAAAAGTTTGTCGACAGGCATGGTGAAGATGAGAGAGGTACGAGTAGTGCAGAAGCGCGCGGGATTGTGAAACCTTGCGGAACAAAACGAATCACGTTACATCAGCACGTCAGATGTGACCCGAAATGCTTCCACTCGATTCCGGAATCGATGGCTGTGAGCCGCTCCCGTCGCTCGACACGTGGAGCCATCAGTCGCGCACGCGCAGCGCAGGTCACAGCGAGGCATGTCCACTTCAGCCACCGCCGCGCGCCCCATCGCGCTGTTCGGGTCGGGAATCCGGGCGTCTTCCCGTCGCCGCGTGCGCGTCCCGCGGTCCCGCGGGCTCGCGCGGGCGTCCGCGGACGACGGCGCATCGACCGCCAGCGTCCGCGTGTTCACCGGAAGCTCGAAGGAGGCTCTGTTCGGCGCGCAGCAGAACATGCTCGGGCTGCTCGAGGCGTCCTCCAGGGACGACGCCGCCATCCTGGCCGCGATCGACGAGCTGGAGAAGCTCAACCCCACGCCCGCGCCCGCGCGGGACCCCTCGCTCCTCGGGAAGTGGAGGCTGCGTTGGTCGCAGCAGCAGGCGTCGTCAAACTTTTTCCAAAAGCTTTTCGCCGGCGTTGCGAGCGACAACTTCCAGATCCTCAACGCGGACGACACGCTGGAGAACCTGGTGCTCCTGGGGCCGCTCACGGTCTCGGCGACCGCGCCCACCGCGGCGGTCTCCGCGACGCGGACGGAGGTGCGCATCTCCACCGTGGACGTCTCCGTCGGCGGGACGCGCGTGTGGGGGAAGACCCTCGAGCCAAAGCCCGGCCGCGGCGCCGGATGGGTCGAGCAGCTGTACCTGGATGACCAGCTCCGGATCTCGCGCGGGAACAAGGGGAGCCTCTTCGTGCACTCGAGGGAAGCGGGAACGGCGGAGGCTACTATGGGCGCGGAGAAAGGACAGACAAACAAAGAAAAAGCCGGGACCGCGCTCGCCAAGCGGTGACGTCTGTCTCCCTTATTTAGATAAAACGCGCGTTTGCTTTTTGACGCCAAACGCGCGACGCGGCGACGACGACGCGTATATATATAGGAGAGAAAGAGAGAAAGCGCTCTCAGAACACGAGTGATGATGCGCCTATGTCGTTTTCTTTCTTTCATCGTATCGCCGTCTGAGACATCACCACCTCACCCGTGCGCTCTGGGGTCGGCGTTGTACACCGCGCCGCCCCTGGGATCGTCGACGGCGCTCTGCGGCGCGGCGGCTATGTCCGGCGCGCGGGCGGCGCTCGCGCCCTCCTGGAACTTGGCGAAGGGCAGAGCCGTTTTCCCCTCGGCCAGCGCCTGGACGTTCTGCTCGAGCGCGGCTTTCGGGAACTTGCCCACGACCTGGCCCTCGGCACGTCCGCTCTTGTCCAGGAAGACCAGGTGCGGAATGCCGTCGACGCCGTACTGGTCCATCTCGCCGCCCCACTTGGTGTTGTCGATGTTGAGCATCACGAAGTTGACGTCGCCGCCGAACCGGCGCTCGACGTCGAACACCGACGGCGCGCTCTCCTTGCACACCTCGCACCAGTCCGCGTAGAACTCCACCACGGTCGGGCGCCCGTTCGCCAGCGCCACGTCCAAAGAAACGGCGTCCCGCTCCAGGCTCGCCAGCGTAGGCGCGCCGCCGCCCAAGCCGGAGGCGAACAGCGCGACGCCCAGCGCGAAGCCCGCGCCAGCGATGGCCTTGCCGGGCGGGGACGAGGGGGGCTCCGGCGGGGGCGGGGGCGGAGAGGACGTGGAATCCGAAGCGGCGCCCTCCGCTGCGCGCGCATCGAGGCGCCGCGCGCGGCGGGGCGGCGTGAGCCGCGCGGGGCGCACGGGCGCGGCGGCGGCGCCGCGACGCGCGCGCGAGCCCGCGCCGGGGGACGATGTCACGCGCGCCACCGCGGGTGACGTTTTGGCGACGGATGCCGCCATCTCGCGCGCAGCGGGGACGTGCGCGGGGTCGCCGGGAGGCCGGGCCCGAGAGCGCGGGCGAGAACGATGCGGCGAGCGCGCGACGACTGTTGACGGGTGCTCGGGGGCGCCCGTACGTGTGAGCACAGCGAGGGGGGCGATCGTCTTTAATCGTCGCGTACCGACCGACGTGGCAAAAGAAACGAACGAAGTTTCGCTCTCGGTCGTTTCGGTCATCAGCGTACACGGAGACCGGGTGCGACACAACAGTGGTGCGAAAACGTGTCATACGCATAAAACCCATTATTTCTCCGCTTTCGCTCGCTCGTCGCCTCGTTCCCGTTCTCGCGTCACGCCGACGCGAGCCTCCTTCCCAGCGCCTCAAACTCCGCCGCCAGCGCCTCGGCGGCGCCCTGCTCGCTCGCGGGCACCTGCAGCAGCCTGCGTGCCTCGCCGGCGTACCCCGCGCAGACGTCCGCGAGCGCGGCGCGCGCGCGCCGATTCCCGCCGCCGTAGGCGCCGAACCCGCGCGCCGGCTCCGGCTCCCGCTCCGCCGTCGACGCCTCCCACCGCCGCAGCACGCGCAGCGCCGAGCGCAGCAGGCGCAGACGCAGCGCGGGCGTCTGCAGGTGACGCGCGTGCGCCTGCAGGTGGCGCCGGTCGTGGTGCGCGCGGTGCATCGCGTGCGGCGCGGCGAGGAGCCGGTCGTACGCGGCGTACGCCGCCTCGAAAGAATCGCGCGTCGCGCGCAACACCGTCTCCGCCACGAGCGCGTCGTCCTGAAGCGTTTTTTGAACCTGACTGCTTCTGACTGCCTCCCCACCCTCCTGCGAATCGCCGCAATCCGGGCGCCAGAGCCCCGCGGCCAGCAGCTCGAGTCTGAGCGCGACGTGCGCCACCGGGAACGCCGCATCCGAGGGGAACAGCTTGGGGCCCAGCGCCGCCGCCGCCGCGCAGGCGGCGCGCGCGGCGGCGTCGGCGTCGTTTTCGTTCTCCCCGGCGCACGCCTCCGCCGCGGCTTCGCCGAGCGCGGCGTCCCAGAGCTCGCGCGCGGCGGCGGTCTGGTCGTCGCCCTGGTCCCTGTACCCGGCGAAGTGCAGCATCTCCAGGCACAGGTCCCACATCTCCGCGGGGCGCGCGAAGTCGTTGAACATGTCGCTCAGCGGGCGGAGCTCGCGCTCGAGGTCCGCCGCCGCCGCGCGCGCCGCCGCCGCCGCTTCGGACGTCTCGGCGACGCGCGCGCGCTCTAGAAACGCGGCGCGCGCGCGCGTTTGAAACGCCAATACCTTGATTTTGCCGTCTAACGTTTCGAAGAACGCCGTGTCCGAGGTGGATAAAGAAGATACCGATACCGAAGCGTTGTTCGTGTCGGTTGTGTCCTCCGGCAGCTGTTTGTTTTCGTACGACGACGATGACGTTCGTACGACATGAACGTCTTCGTTTGTTTTCGCTCTGACTGACGCGTCAGTCAGAGCGCGCATCGCGACATCCAGAAGCGCGGCGCGCTCTTCGAGCGGCACGGCGGCTCCGGCGGCGTCGCGCTCGGCGAGCGCGAAGTAGACGCGCGCGGCGAGCGCGTCGCGGCCTTTGCGGCGGTACAGCTTCGCGAGCAGCTCGAGGTGTCGCGCCTGCGACTGCGTGAGCGCGCCGCCCTGCTGCGCCACCGCGAACGCGCCCTTCTCCGCCAGGAAGCGCTCGAGCGGCGCCGGCGGGAGCGAAAGCAACGCGTCGTCCTCCTTCAAACGAACCAGCTCGGCGTACACGCGCGCCGCGAAGGCGCCGCCGTCCAGCGCGGCGCCCTCCGCCTCCGCGGGCGAGGCGGTGGCAGTGGCCATCTGCGCGGCGCAGGAAACCTCGGGCGGGGGGACGAAGGGCGCGCCCGCGCGCGCCGCCGCCGCCGCCGCCGCCTCCGCCTCCGCCTTGGCCGCCGCCAGCCGCGCGCGCGCCGCCGCCGCCGCCGGCGGCGACGACGCCTGCGCGACGCGCGCCAGCGCGGCGGCGAGCCCCCGCGCGCGCCGCTCCGGCGACAGAGCGGCGCAGACGGCTCCCAGTGAGCCCGGCGGCGCGCCTTCGTCCGGCGCGCCCGTGGCGAGCGCGCGCAGCGCGACGCAGACGTACTCGCGGCACGCCTCCGGCGTGGCCGCCGTCATGGCCGCCGCCGTGGATCGGTCCGCCTCGTCGAAGGCGTCGAAGGCGCCCGGAAAAGGCCCGCGGGCGGCTTCGAAGACGTCGTCGCCTTCGTACGCCTCCGCCGCGCCGGCGCGTTGCCGCTCTGCGCGGCGGCGCGCCGCCGCCGCCGCGCAGAGCGGCAGCGCGATGAGCCCGTGGAAGCATCCCGCGTCCGCGAGCTCCGCCATGGTCGCGGATAGATTCCCCGCCGCGGGCACCTCCAGCAGCGCGGCGAGGGCCTCGGCGACGAGGCGCTCCGCCGCCGCCGCGTCGCGAGCGTCGCGCGCGTCGCGCGCCGCCTGTAGCGACTGGCGCGCGCGGTAGAAGCGGCGCTCGTCGCCGCCGAAGAACATGGGGCACAGCGTCTGCAGTTTCTGCGCGGTGCGCTCCGCGCGCTCGACGTCCCCGGCGGACACGAGCGCACCCATCAACGCCTCCACCAGCGCGCTCGCCAGCCGCGCGCCTTCCGACGTCGTCGCCAGACGACGCAGCGTCATGTCGCCGCGGGTCAGAGCCTCGCCGTCCTCGCGCGCCAGCCGCGCGGCGGCGCGCGCAAAGTGCCCCGACTCGCTCGCCACGCGCAGCAGCGCGGCCGCCTCGGCGGCGCGGCGCAGCGTGCCGCGCAGCGCCGCCAGCGAGCGCTCCTCGGCGCGCCGCGCGGCGCTCGGGTCGACGCGGCGGCGCTTCGGCTCCAGCGCACGGGACGCGAACGCGAGCGCGGGCGGCGAGTCCCGGCGGCGGCGGCGCGCCAGGAACCGCTCGAGCCGCCGCAGACGCTGCTCGAGCGACGCGAGCGCGTCCGCCGGGATGGCGCACGCCGCGGGCGCGCTCAAAAGCCCGCGGCTCGAAGGCATGAGCATACCCCCGAGCCAACCCGCCGCAGCGGACGCGGCTCCCGCCAGGCTCGTGTGAGCGAGAAGCTCGCCGTTCGCCGCAGCCTCGCGGAGCGGCTCGCGCGGCGTAGCCCGCGAACCCGCGGAGACGCGCGCGCCGTTCCCGCCGCCGCGGCTCGGGGCTCCGCCCGGCGCCTTCGCCGGCGCGGAGGCGGCGGCCAGCGCGACAGCCACGGGGCGCTCCCAGACCGCCGCCAGGACGCGCGCCGCGTACGTGAACGCCGCGGCGTGCACGCCCGAGAAGTGCGAGCGCGGACGCACGATGGCGCGGCCCATGTCGAACGGCGCCGCGCCCGCCGCCGGGCTCGGCCCACCCGGCCCCGCGTCCCCCACCTCCGCGCCGTCGTCCTCCACGCGCGGCTCGCCCGTCAGGCGAGGGTCCTCCAGCGCGAGGCGCGCGCGCTCGGCGGCGGCGGCCACCGCGGACGCCGAGGACGCGCGCGCCGAGAGGAACGCGCCGCTCGCCTCGGCGCCGGCGCCCACCAGCCTCCGTGCGCCGGGGAGGCTCGGCTCGGCCGACGCGTGCGGGGATGTGAGCAAAGAGTCAGGGGGCGCCGGGGTCTCGGGCGCCCCGGCGCCCAGCGCAAGCGCCAGGCACATGGTGGCCGCCTCCGCCTGGCCGTAGGCGGCGAAGAAGCGCGCGATGTGCTCGTGCACGTCGTCCAGCAGGAGCTCGCGCAGCGCGTCCAGCGGCCGGGCCTTCTCCACAAGCACCACGCCGGCGTTGGTGACGATCACGAACTTGCGGCGCGGCGCCGCGTGCTGCGTGGCGAGTTCGCCGCCGCGCAGGCGCGGCGCGGGTGTTTGCTCATACGCGCCGCCCGCCGCGCCGCGCCGCGCGGCGGCGGCGGGGAAGGGGGGGTCCAGGTCGCGGAGAACCGCGGGCGGGGGCGGGACCTCGCCCATGGACCCGACGCTGGACGCCGCGCGCCCGGTGAGGCGGCGCGTGCTGACGGCTTCGCGGAGCGAGCGCGCGGCGTGCGCGGCGGCGGCGGCGCCGCCGCTCACGCCGCCGCCGTAGCCGGCGCCCTCCGCGCCCGCCGCGTGCGCGCTCATTCGCTCCGCGGGGGACACGGCGCGCACGTGCGACGGCAGGGACGCGTCGCGCGACGTGAAGAAGAGCCGCGCGTCCTCGTCCGCCTCGGCGGCGTCCGAGAGGAGCATCACGCCCTCCGCGTAAAACGCCGCCTCAACCTCCAGAGGGCGCGCCGTGGTGGTGGCGCGCAGGGATTGCGCGGCGGTCATGCCCCGCGCGGCGCTTGCCTGCGGCGGCGGGTCGCGCACCGCCAAAACGGCGAGGCGCGTTACCGCCGGCGACGTGCGCCGCGTGGCGTGTGTCGCGCTGCCCGCGCCGCGATGCGCGCCGGCGCCGGCGCCGTACGAGCCCGAGTGCCCGTACGCGCCGAGGCCTGAGGGCCCGTAGCGCGCGTGCCCGGCGCTGGGCAGCGCGGTGAAGTACACGCGCCGCCCATCCGCGCACACGGCGACCAGCGTCGCCGTCGCCGACTCGCGCGCACTCACCACGGCGACGTGCACGAGCCTCCCGCCCTTCCGCGTCTGCGAGCCCTTGCCGCTCGTTCCGCCGCTCGTTCGATCACCGCCGCCGCCGCCGAACGACTGCGCGCCGTACGGGGCGTACCCGTGCGCGCCGGTCGCGCCGCGCCCGTCGTAGAACAAGCCCCCCCCCCGCGCCGTCTGCGCGGCGCCGGCGACGTCGCGCACCTCGGCGACGCGTCTGGGCGCCTCGGCGAGCGCGGCGCCCAGGTCGTACACCGCCACGACGCCGCTCTCCGAGCGCGTGTACAAAGCGCACCGGTCCTCGTCCACCAGCACCTGCCGCAGCGCGTCCGGCGCGCGCAAACGCAGGATGCTCGGCAAAAGCTTGGGCGTGGCGCTGTGGTGGCACGTCTTGCGGCACCGCCGCGCGCGCCACGTGTCGCCCGCGCTGTACTCCACCTC
>Ga0181563_10004055_pt1 | contig 13724 bp, 13 predicted proteins | sample 011ome_25_FD_133759 | JGI IMG/M metagenome (GOLD analysis project Ga0181563, IMG submission 133759) | Coastal salt marsh microbial communities from the Groves Creek Marsh, Skidaway Island, Georgia - 011512CT metaG (megahit assembly) | ecosystem: Environmental > Aquatic > Marine > Intertidal... | reverse complement strand
TTTAACAGCTACAGGTTTTGATATTAAATCAACTAGCAATGGTATCAATACTAACAATCAAACTTACATCTACATGGCAATAAGACGTGGCCCACTAGCTGCACCTGAGAGTGCGACTGATGTGTTTGGGATGGATAATTATACTGGCGGTGGGGACGGGCCTGTAACTGGGTTTGTTACCGATTTTTCATTACTAAGACAGGTTACCACCACCGATAATTGGTACACGACAGCTAGGCTGACTGGCGACAATAATATGTATACGAATAGTACCAGTGCAGAATTTAATAACTCAAATGCTACAGCCGATAGAATGGATGGCATGTGGAATACTGCGGTAGGTAACTATTTCTTGTGGGGTTGGAAACGTGCACCCTCGTATTTCGATGTGGTTGCTTACACAGGCACAGGAAGCGCAAGAGATTTATCGCACAATCTAGGTGTTGTTCCAGAAATGTATTGGATTAAATCAAGAGATGAATCTAGAAATTGGATTGTTTACGCAAACATAGGTGGTACGTATAAAGAATTATTATTGAATGACACATCAGCGGCTAGCACTGCTAGTTCTATTGGTGGAGACCCAACAGCTAGTGTCATAAAGTTAGGGACTACTTTTAATGAAAACAGAAGCGGATATGACTACATAGCCTACCTTTTCGCAAGCCTAGATGGTATATCCAAGGTGGGGTCATTTAGCCATACGAATGGAAGCGCAACCAATGTAGATTGTGGTTTTTCTAGTGGCGCTAGGTTTATTATAATAAAACGATCAGATGGGGGTTCCGATTGGAGGGTGTACGACACTGTTCGTGGAATTGTTTCTGGAAACGATGCATATTCAAATTTGAATGAAACTACACAAGAAAACTCTGGAGATTTTGTAGACCCTCTATCCTCAGGATTTACTGTGACGGATAACTACGATACTGGATCATACATCTTCTACGCAATCGCATAATCAAACTCATATGAAAGGATCAATCTAATGAGTGAATACAGAGAAAGAACAACAGGCGAAGTTAAAACGCAAGGGCAATGGAGAGCAGACTTTGCTCATATGTCATTGCCTAGAGTGTGGAAAGCAGCAACTTTAGACGCACTGAACCTAGACCCAGTACTCGCAAGCCCTGCCGCTACAACTGGTGATTACCAGATAAGTGTACGTGATGGCGTTGAGCAAGACGCTAACGGCAACTGGGTTGAGAAGTATGTAGCTCGTGATATGTTTGCTGATACTACTGAGGATGGTGTCACAACTACCAAAGCAGAGCATGAGGCTGCATATCAGGCAACGCTAGATGCTAATACTGCAACTGCAAACAGAGCCACCAGAGATGCCAAGCTTGCAGAGACAGACTTTTACGCTTTGTCTGACGTTACAATGTCTAGCGAAATGACTACGTATCGCCAAGCCTTGCGAGACATTACAGGGCATGACAACTGGCCTAACTTGGGTGATGACGATTGGCCTACCGCGCCGTAAATGTACAAGTACTAGATACTATGTTATTTTGTAGGTGTAACGAAAACGTGAGGCGTCATGGCACTTGTAGACCTTAAAATCCCACCAGGCGTTTATCGTAATGGGACAGATTTACAAGGCGAAGGAAGGTGGCGCGACGTTAACCTAGTTCGTTGGCATGACGGCTTGATGCGACCTGTTGGCGGTTGGCGTAAAAAGTCTACCTCTGCTGCTTCTAACAAACTTAGAGGTATGCTTGCCTGGACAGACAACAGCAGCAACCGATACATAGCGTCTGGCACTTACAACAAGCTTTTTGCCTACACTAACGCGGGCGTGAAGTATGACATTACGCCAGTTGGATTAAGCGCGGGTCGAGAAGATGCAGCCGCCTTTACTGCATATGGTTCTGGCTTTTATGGCACCCTCGCCTATGGCGTAGCGCGACAAGATACAACAAACATTCAACCTGCAACAGTGTGGAACCTACAGCCTTGGGGAGAGCGTTTGTTAGCTCAAAATGCAGATGATGGTAAGATTTACGAGTGGGCGTTAAACACTGGCACCCCTGCTGCGTTATTGAGCAATGCCCCTACTGGCAATGAAGCAATCCTTGTAACTGAGGAAAGGTTTGTTTTTGCTTTGGGTGCAGGCGGCAATCCTCGAAAGGTGCAATGGTCAGATCGAGAAGATAACAACACATGGACGCCTGCTACGACAAATGAAGCCGGTGATTTAGAGCTTGCGACTACTGGCACGATTATGGCCGGTGTAAACGTGCGTGGTGGTTCTTTAATCTTAACAAGCAGAGATGCGCATTTCGCAACCTACCAAGGCCCACCCTATGTTTATGGGATAGAGCGTGTAGGTACCGCTTGTGGTTTGGCGGCTGCATTAGCTTGCGTGGTTGTAGATCAAGGCGCGGTGTGGATGGGGGTTAACTCATTCTTTGCATATAATGGTAGCTCAGTTGCAGAGCTAAACAGCGAAGTTTCTGACTATGTATTTAACGACATAAACAAAGCGCAGATAAGCAAGGTGTTTGGCGTATCAAATAGCTTGTATAACGAGATTTGGTGGTACTACCCATCTAGCGGTTCTACAGAAAACGACAGATACGTGGTGTATAACTACAGCGAAAACACTTGGTATATCGGAGAGCTAGACCGCACAGCAGGCACAGATCGAGGTGCGTTTAGACAGCCTATGCTTGCAGATGCTAGTGATATGTACGTTTACGAACATGAAGTTGGTTTTGATTATGGCACGTTGACGCCTTTTGCTGAAACTGGCCCATTTAGGATTGGCAGTGGCGATAACGTCATAAGCGTAACTGAGTTAATTCCAGATGAAAAAAATCAAGGCGATGTAAACGCAACATTTAAGTCAAGGTTTTACCCTAATGGCACAGAGCGTAGCTACGGCCCCTTCTCTCTTACTAACCCCACAAGCGTAAGATTTACTGGCAGACAGTTGCGTTTGCGCGTTGAGGGTCAATCACTGACGGATTGGCGTGTGGGTATCAATCGAGTTGATGCGGTAGCCGGAGGGCGCAGATGACGCAATACGCAGCGCCAGAGCCTTATGGTGGTGATTGGAAAGATTGGGCAAGACGTTTAAACGTGTTTCTTAATCGCACGCAATCTGCATTAGTTCAGCAAACAGGCGGTGAAAGCGCAAAAGAAAACGGTTATCTGATGTTTGACCGTTCTACTGTTAAGCCAGTAATTAGCCAATCTGGTGCATTTAAAGAAGTTGTTGTTAAGCAATCTGTGCCTGCGTCAAGCGTTGGCGCGTCTGGCGATACTGCCGGTCTTATCAGTTGGGATACGAATTATATTTACATCTGCACTGCAACCCATGACGGAAGTACGAACATTTGGAAACGTGTTGCTCTTAGCGGAGGTGCGTTTTGATGCATCCAGAGTTTGAGCGTTGCAAACCACACATAGAAGCAGCCCTAAAGTATAGCGGCGGTACGCATGACATAATTGATATTTATGAAGGTTTATACAAAGGCACCATGCAATTATGGCCTGCTAAGAAAAGTTGTTTGGTTACAGAAATCATAAAATATCCAAAGAAAAAGGTACTCAATGTTTTTCTTGGAGGTGGCGATCTCACCGAAATTTTAGAAATGCATGAGAGCGTGATAAATTGGGCAAAAGAGCAAGGTTGCACTGCATTAAACATGACAGGCCGTTTTGGTTGGAAAAAACCATTAGCAAAGCATGGATGGGAACCAATGCATACCAGTTACGTTAAGGAGATATAAATGGGTAAAGGTGGATCATCTACGAGCGTTGAAATCCCAGACTATATAGAAAATGCTGCAAGGAATAATCTGCAACGCGCAGACTTTGTAAGCAAGCTTGGGTATGTGCCGCAAAGCTTTGGCCCTACAGTTGCAGCTTTTACACCTATGCAGCAAAGCGCGTTTGGCAATACGGCACAAGCGGCTAATGCGTTTGGCTTGGGTGCGCCAACTGGTGCAGATGTTTTTGGTGGCATGGGCGAACCAACAACTTATGCAGATGGCATACGCGCTTACTCTGCTGCGCCTTTGTTTAATCAGACAATGGATGAATTTGCGGCGGCACGCCCTGGGCAGTTTAACGCTATTAACAGCATGTTTATTGATCCGTTTGGCTATAATCCCGCAGGCATTTTTGATATGGGGTCGCTTGTAGATATTAACTCAACGCCAGTAATTGATGACACAACAACTACAACTACCACTACAACTGGCGGCGGTGGTGGCGGCGGTGGTGGCGGTAGCTCTACTACCCCTACAAACGTAATAGCAACCGTTCCAGTTGATCAACAAACAGGTAACTTTTACCAAGATAATCAACTATTTAACCCAGATATAAATTACGACGATGCTTTTGTTGCAAGCAATAATCAAATTGTTGGCGTGCTCGATCCAACTGATGAGAGTTTAGCAATAGTAAACGACGCATACGGAATAGACCCTAGCTTTTACACAGACAGCCCAATTTATTCTGCAAGTGATTTCCCAGTTGGCTCGTCGGCTACTGCAACTGATTTTACCGTATATTCTGATGATAATAACAACAACACGGCAACTAACCAGTTTGGTTCTACTGTTTCCGTAGGTTATGGCGTGGGGCAAGTTGACCCTGCGTTAGCCGCTGCCGCGGGATATACTAGCTCCCCCGCCCCTGGCGTAATTGGTAATAACCCCACTGGTGAAAACAGTATAGCGCAGACAACAGCAAACTTAGTTACGCCTTTTGATGATACTACATATCAAGGTGGTATTTTACAAACAAATGAAGCAGCAAAAGCCGCAGAAGAAGCGGCAGCAAAAGAAGCGGCGCGAATAGCATCAAAAGAGCGTAGAGAGAAAAAAGCCAACAAAGATAGAAGCAGAAACACGTCAAAAGATAGAGTCAAAGACTATAAGTCTGGTGGACAAAGTTTCAGAGGCCAAGGCGGTAGATGATGAGTAACACACAGAGGATATTATAATGGCAGGTCAAGGACAAAAAGGCGGCGGTCAAGTACAGCCAGTGACAATGCAAGCGCAAACAATGCCTACACCTCCTACTGGCTTCAACGTCAATCAAGCTGCTTCAAGAGGTTTGCAAGGCGCATTAGGCGCAACACAAGCAGCCGTTGCAGCCCCTCTTAACGTTGGCGCATACATGAACCCATACACGCAGAACGTCATTGACACGACGCAAGCCGACATTGAGCGACAAAGGCAAATGGCTGTAAACGATTTAGGCGCAGCAGCAACGAGAGCAAATGCGTTTGGCGGCTCACGACAGGGCGTTGCGGAAGGCATCACTAATGCTGAATATGGTAGAGTAGCAGCTAACGCTTTAGCACCGATGCGTAGAGATGCTTATAATAGATCATTAGACGCAGCAATGACTGACAGAAGCCAACGTTTAGGCGCAGCTAATCAACTAGGCGGTTTGGCTAACCAAGCATTTCAAACTGGCCGCACGCTTAACCAAGACATGATGCAGCAAGGTATTATGCAAAGGGCATTGCAACAGTCTCTTATTGATGCAGCGCGGCAAGACTTTGCAGGCTACTCAAATAGCCCAATGCAAAGCCTATCACCAACGATTCAAGCATTAGGCGCAGCGCCATATCCAAGCACAACAACACAAACAAACAACCCCGGCATACTTAATATTCTCGGTGGTTTGCTACCATTTTTCTAGGAGTTAAACATGGTTCAACAAACAGGATTGCTTGGTAACTTTGGCCAGAATATGCAGCGTGGGTTTGGCCGCATAGGTGATGCGATTACCGGCAAAGACCCAAACGCCAGAGATCAGTTAGCAATCGCTTTGATGAGCTTGTCTGGCAATCCACAGCAAACACAAGCGTTGCAACAACTTGCGGCAAAACGCATTGAAGATCGCAAGGCGCAAACTCAAACAAATAAAAGCATAGCATATCTTAAAAGTATTAACCCGCAACTTGGCGCAATGGCAGAACAAAACCCAGGCATGGTAAATACTATTATGTCAGAGATTGTTAAAAGCAGATTTGCAACAACTGACCCAACAAAAATGAATAAATCTATTATGGATTTTAGAAAAGAGTTTACAGGTCTCAAGCCAGTAAAAGATTTTTCAGATATTTCGTTTTCTTTCTCTAGGGTAATAAGTTCCGCTACAGACCCATCACCCGCCGGTGATTTGGCGTTAATTTTTAACTTTATGAAAGTGCTCGATCCTGGTTCGGTTGTTCGTGAGGGAGAGTTTGCAACAGCGCAAAACGCAGCAAATGTTCCAGAGCGTGTAAGAGGGCTTTATAACAGAATAAGAGAAGGAACAAGACTAACAGAGACGCAACGTGCAGATTATGTTGATCGAGCTTCTAGATTATATTCTGGCGCAGAAGATCAGTATATGAACCTTGCCGGTCAATATAGTACTTTTGCTAAAAACGCAGGTTTAGTTCCAGAACAAGTAATTCCAGATTTTAGATTTAAAGGCGAGATTCCACAAAAGCCAACAATACTGCAAGTGCCACCAAAACCAGATAGATACCCAACAGAAGCAGAGTGGCGCAACGCATGGCAAAACGTTGACGGTACTGGCTTTACAGAACAAATGCGCAAAGAATATTTGGAGGCTTTAGATGGCTGACCAACAAAAACTTGATGCCTTAATAGATCAAGCCTTACAGAAGAAAGCTATTGTTGTTGAGCAAAAGCAAGCGGTGCCAAAACAAAGGTTACGAACAGCAGCGCAAGGTTTAACGCTTGGCTTTGGTGATGAGCTAGAAGCCTATGCCAGAGCCGCCGTTTCAGATCGCTCAGTTGATGAAATACTGTCAGAAATACGTGGCGGTATAAAAGATTATCAAGAGGCATATCCAGGTGAGTCACTTGCATATGAACTAGGTGGGGCTGCTGCTACGATGTTTGTGCCAGGAGGCGCACCATCAACACTTGGTAGATTAGCGTTAAGGGGCGCAGGCGAAGGTGCAACCTATGCTTTTGGCACTGGTGAAGGTGGCGTTGGCGAGAGATTAGATCGCGTACCTGCTGGAGTGGTTTTTGGTGCAGGCGGTGGTTATCTTGGCGGTAAGGGAGCGCAGTACCTAGGTAATACCTTGGAGGCTTTGGTTGATGTTGCCAGACGAACAACTGGCAAACGTGGCGCAACAATCGTTGAAAACGAAATACAAAGGCTTGTTGAGCAAACAGGCAAATCGCCAGATCAAATTGTGCAAGAGATTGCAGAAGGTAAAATATTAGCAGAAAACAGAACATTGGCTGCATCTGTAAAAGCCTTACGTGGTCAAGGCGGCGAAGCTGCACCCATTTTGCAGAAAGCCCTAGAAAGACGGCCAATGCAATTACGCGGTAATGTTAAAAAAGATTTAGCAACAAAGCTTGACCCAGATGCTTCTGACCCAACTGCTTCTGCTATGCGCAACCAAGCTACTAGCGAAGCAGAAACAAGACTTGCGGAACGTGCAGCATATAAGCCTTTTGAAACGCAAGAAGTTAGTGACGAAGTATTTATGGAGCTTTCATCAATATTAAAAAATAACCCTGATGTTGGGTCAATGCTTAACAAGATTGCACAAAGGCAAGGTTTGCAAAACGTCTACAGAGTTGATGACGCACGGCGTGTAATGTTTTCTCGAAAGCCAACAGTCGCAGAAGCAGAGAAAATAAGGCGTGTACTATCCCAAACGTCAAGAAAAGAGTTCGATGCTAAAGACATAGACTTAGGGATTGCAACGCAAGATATAGAAAAATCTTTGCGGTCAGTTTTAGATACGTCTGTGCCAGATTTGATGAATACAAGAGCACAAGCGGCAGCCGTAAGGCAAAACCGTGAGGCGTTTTTAGCAGGCAGAAAAGCTCTAACTGGTGATGTGAATGAAGTGATCGTCAATCTGCAAGACACGTTTGCTAAAAATCCAGAGGCGCTTGCAAGCTATCGTTCTGGTTTTCTTGCTGCACTGCAAGGCAAGTTTGCTACTGGGCAAGACAAAAGCCTTATGAGAAACTTGCTAGACGAAGGCAAAAAAGAAGGGATGTTGTTTAGAGAGCTTATTCCTGATGCTAACGATCAAAGAGCCATAATTAAAAAGTTAGAAATGGCAACTGAGTCTGAAGATGTAGCACAAACAGTTTTACGAAATACACAAACAGCAGAAACAATATTAGCTAAAAATGCACAAGGCGCAGGCATTACGGCTGCGGAAGGAACGGCTGCTGCATTAGGTGATGTAAACGCCCTACTCTCTGTAAGTAGAAAATTAGTAAACAGTTTTTCTAGAGAGCTAACAGATAAAGAACGAGCTAGGATCGCAAAAATCTTGGTATCAGAAGATCCAGAGGTGGTGCGCCGTGCAATCACTGATGAAAGAGGCATTGCTAAAGCACAAGAGCTTATCGCTAATCTAACGCCAAGAATAAGATCACTTGGCACCACAGTTGGATCAAGGGAAGCCACAGCACCAACGGCAGATATGACTGCGCCATTGTCAAAAGCCGGTCGAGGAATATTAGGCCAAATGTCTGGAGCACAGTAATGGAAATACAACCTAAAACAGAACAAGAAATATCTGCAATTGTCCAAGACGCTATGCAAAACGCAGTTGATTTTGTTGAGAGCGAAATAAGCGACACAAGACTAAAAGCGCAAAGATATTACGATGGCGAAGTAGACATTGGCTATGAAGATGGCAGAAGCAAGGTTGTAGCAACGAAAGTCAGAGATGTTGTGCGCAGCGTCAAACCATCAATTATGCGTGTGTTTATGTCTACAACCAAAGCAGTTGAGTTTGTGCCACACGGCCCAGAAGATGTTGCAATGGCAGAACAGGCCACAGACTTTATCAATCATGAGTTTAATAGACTAAACGGCTACCGTGTTTTAAGTGACGCAATCCATGACGCGCTTGTTAAAAAGCAAGGCATCATTAAGGCGTATCACAAGGAATACCCAACAGCAAAAATATACACATTATCAGATCTTTCTGAAGATGAGTTAAGCTTACTTACAAGCGATTCCGACGTTGAAGTGCTAGAGCAAAGCATGGAAATGCGCATGGAATTAGATGAGTTTGGCATGGATGTAGAAGCACCAATCTTTGCAGTCAAACTTAGCCGCAAAGAAATGAAAGGCGATCTATGCATTGAAAGCGTACCGCCCGAAGAATTTTTTGTAAATCGAGATGCTAGAACGATAGAGGACGCATACATTGTAGCACACAGAACTGATATGCGTGCTGGTGATGTAATTGCAATGGGCTATGACCCAGACACTGTTTTTAACCTTGATGGTTTGACAAGCGGCTCTGAAATAACAGAAGCAGAGGTGCAAGCACGGCAAGGTTATGATGAAGATTTTGCAGATGACGATGAACAAGACCCTGCGATGAAAAACGTAACAATAACAGAAGCTTATATGCGTATGGATGTTGATGGCACTGGCATACCTGTTTTGCATAAGTTTCTGTTGGGTGGCACTGCATATGAATTATTAGATTTTGAGCCTTGCGATGAAGTGCCAATGGTCAAGCTAGAAGTAGACCCAGAGCCTCACAGTTTCTACGGACGTAGCCTTTGTGAGCTTATTGCAGATGACCAGGACGCAAGCACAGCAATATTGCGTGGCATACTCGATAACGTAGCTTTGACCAACAGCCCCAGACTTGGGTTTTTAGAAGGTAGCGTTAATGTAGAAGATTTAATGAACGCTGAGATTGGCGGCTTGGTTAGAATGAGGCAGCAAGGCAGCATACAAGATTTAAGCGTACCTTTTACTGCGGGTCAGACACTTAGCGCACTAAATTACATGGATAAGCTTGTAGAGCAAAAAACAGGCGTTACCCAGAACCTTGCACTTAATCCTGATGCTTTGCAGTCCACAACAAAAGCAGCCGTTACAGCAAGTGTAGAAGCAGCCGCAGGGCAAGTAGAAGTCATGGTGCGTAATCTTGCTGATGGGCTAAGAGACTTGTTTAAAATTATTCTGCGTATCATGCACAAGAACTTTAACGAAGAAAAGATGATGCGTATGAATGGTCAGTTTGTGCCAGTTGATCCTAGAGTCTGGGATGTATCAATGGATGTAAGCGTAAACGTAGGCTTGGGTACTGGGCGCGAAGATGAAAAGATAGCTGCATTACAGCAAGCACTAACAATGCAAACCCAAGTATATCAACAATATGGCCCTATGAATGGCTTGGTAAGCCTTACAAACATACGCAACACAATAACAGATATGATGGCAGCAGCCGGTGTGCGTAATTCGGACAGATACTTTGCGCCGATCAACCAAGAGATCGAACAGCAAATGTTGGCGTTACAACAGCAACAACAAGCTATGATGGCGCAACAACAGCAAGACCCCAACGCTGCATATTTACAAGCAGAGCAAATGAAAGCGCAAGCTAAGATGAGCACTGACATGGCGAAGCTACAGTTAGACGCCACCAAAGCAGCCGCAGAGGATGATTTAAAACGCGATCAGATGGCGCAAGATTTACTTGTTGATGCAGCTAAAGTTGCGGGTCAGTACGGAACAGCCGTTGATGTAGCCAGAGTCAAAGCAGAGCAAGACAAGCTTAGAACCGTAGCAGGGATTGCCCAAGGACAATGAGCGATATTCGTATAACGGCTGATGAGGCCAAAAGGTTAAAAAACGATACTGCATTTAAGCAGTTTGTTGAGGATGTTCGAGAGCGTCAAAAAGATGTTTTCGCAACTAGCGATGCCAAAGATATTGAGGCACGCGAGGAAGCGCACGCAGTAATTCGTGCATTAAATTTAATCGAAATGAACCTTGACGCTGCAATAGCAGCAGAGACATTTTTAGATTTAAGAAAGGGTTAGTACCGTGAACGACACAGCTAACACAATTGATGCTGCCGTTGAGCAGCTTATACAAGTACCAGACACTAGTACTGAAGATGCTACAGAAGAAGTAGTAGAAGAAACATCAGAGGAAGAAGTTGTTGAGCCAACTGAGCAAGATGCTGAGAGCGAAGAAACTTTAGAGTTTGATGATGAAGAACTGTCAGAGCTTGATTTTGACAGCGACGATGTAGAAGAAGTCCTAGAGGAAAGCACTGAAAAAGACAGTCTCCACACCGTTAAAATAAACGGCAAAGAGGAGAACTGGACACTGGATCAGCTGAAGCAATCCGCAGCCGGGCAAGGTTACATCAACCAGAGGATGCAAGAGGTTGCGAAGCTTGAAAAAGCTTACAAAGAGCAAACTGCTGCCCTCGCCCAACAGCAACAACAACAGTTGGAGTTTTTTCAAAAAGCGCAACAAACTGGTTTCTCAGAGCCTACCCCACCGTCAAAGGAGTTATTTAACAATGATCCCATAGCTTATATGGAAGCAAAGTTATCTTACGACGAGGCAAAGGCTGAACACGATACCAAGGTGCAACAATTTCAGCAAATGCAAAAGCAGCAAGAACAACAGCAGCAACAGCAATTGCAAGCGTTTACCCAACAGCAAGCTCAATTACTTGCAGAAAAGTTACCTGATATTGCAGACCCAAAAAAAGGCGAAGTGATAAAAAAGGGCTTGATGGAAGTAGGACAGCACTACGGATGGACGCAACAGGAATTGGAGAGCGTGCGAGACTATAGATACATACTAGCACTGTATGACGCTATGAGATTTCGCAAGCTACTGGAAAAGCGCGGCAAAGCCACCTCAAAAAAGCAGAGCATTGCCCCAGTGAAAGCCGGTGCGAAAAAAACGCCAAACGTTGGGAAAGCTAAAGCGCGTAAGCAAAAACAAGATCGCTTACGTAAAACCGGGTCAATTGATGATGCAGTTGATCTAATCCTAAACAGTTAGCCTTTTGAAAGGAAATACAAATGGCACAACCAAGTAACACGTTCGACAGCTTAAGCACATAGGCTGTTGTGTCTGGTAACAGGCACTAGCAACGGCGTGAATTGTCTGGGAAGCCCTTAGAGTCGATAACACTACAACGTAACTGGCAACGGTAAGCGTGAATGTTTAAAAAGGTATCGAATTGGGTAATCAGCAGCCAAGCGTCTTAGGGATAAGATGAAGGTTCAACGATCAGGCATGTGAGACTAGAACAGTCAATAAAAGCCCACGAGTGCGCCGCCCCTTAATACAAGGGTGAAGATATGATCTGGACTAGCGTGAAAGCGTTAGAAAATTAGGGTAAACTCCTAGTTGGTAACATAACGATGATGCTGTTGGCATAAAAGAAGATCTTCAGGACGTTATTTATAACGTTTCGCCTAAACCTTTGGGCTGCTAGTTAGTAATAATTAGTAATAATTGGGTGAATTGTCTGGAAAGCTAAGTTTATGAAAGTAAATAAGCCAATCAGCAGCCAAGCCTCAAATGAGGAAGGTTCAACGACTATCCGCAAGGAGTACATTCAAGTGAATGGAAGCGCCCAACCCCTAAATTATAGGGTGATGATATAGTCTCATCTGCGGTGAAAACCGTAGCAGTCGAAAGACGGGCTAGGAAGTAACGAACCTAGTTGAAGGTAATGGAAGAAACACCATTTCTAACAAAGTGTCGCAAAACTACTGCGTCTAACACTTTGCATGAATGGCAAACAGACGCTTTACGCTCAAGTGCTGCAAACGCACATATTGAGGGTGATGCAACGACTGCTGAAGCTCGAACAGCAACAACACGTTTGAGCAACAGAACACAAATCTTCAAAAACGCAGTTGTCGTTCCAGACACTGACGAAGGTTTAGACAAAGCCGGCAGAGCGAGAGAAATGGCATACCAAGTGTTAAAAATTTCTAAAGAGCAAAAGCTTAAATTACATTGAGCCTTTATAGGGAAACTTATGAATGATAATCGCGTGAATTGCTGGAAAGCTAAGATGGAAATGAGCAACCATTATGCCAATCAGCAGCCAAGCCAACTAGGGATGGTTGGAAGGTTCAGAGACTAGGTTATGGAGACTAGAACAGTCAGTAAAAACCCACGAGTGCGCGACACCTTAACGAGCAAGACGCAGGTGATGATATAGTCCGATACTCCACGGAAACGCGGAGAGAGTAGATAAAGAGCTACTCAGTAACATAAAGGATGTAGAAAAAGCTCTTTTTGATAATAACGCAAAGGTAAATGGTAATGCCACAACTGCGCGTGAAATGGCGGGTGCGCCTGCTTGGATGACAAGCAACGTAAACTTTCAGTCTGGAAACAGTGGTGCAAACCCAACTGGTGACGGTACTGATGCACGTACAGACGATGGTACTGCAACTGCTTTCTCACAAACCAAGTTTGATGACGTTATGCAAAGCATTTGGGAAAATGGTGGAACTCCAGGTACTTGCTACCTTTCTGCTTTTCAAATGAACAAAGCATTGGCGTTCACTGGTAACAACAACCAGAGAGCAAACGTGGTTGCAGATGGTGAGCGTGTAATTAACTCACTGTCAATCTACCTAACGCCTAAACAAACCCCTTGGGCCTGCGTAGCGTAAGCTATGACAGATAATCGCGTGAATTGCCTGGAAAGCTAAGTTTATGAAAGTAAATAAGCCAATCAGCAGCCAAGCCTTGCAGGAATGCATTGAAGGTTCAGAGACTAGAGAAAACAATCCAGAACGGATGATGAATCTCCACGAGTGCGCGACACCCAAACAGATTGATGCTGTGGGTGAAGATATAGTCCGATACTTAAAGGAAACTTTAAGAGATAAGGATAAAGAGCCTTATCGTAACAAAATGTGGGGGCAGGTAGCTTTTCAACCATCAAGAGAAAACCG
>Ga0181563_10004051_pt1 | contig 13738 bp, 15 predicted proteins | sample 011ome_25_FD_133759 | JGI IMG/M metagenome (GOLD analysis project Ga0181563, IMG submission 133759) | Coastal salt marsh microbial communities from the Groves Creek Marsh, Skidaway Island, Georgia - 011512CT metaG (megahit assembly) | ecosystem: Environmental > Aquatic > Marine > Intertidal... | reverse complement strand
AGGTTTAACTGGTAGTTGGTCAGGTCCGGCCCGACATCCTGTGATGTGATATAAAGTAGCTTGGTGGAGAATGCGCCCCTGACGCCGGTGACTTCCTCGAAAATCTTGTCACTGATCTTGTGGGCCACATCCCGAAGCTGGGTGCGGCTGGCAGTAAGCACTTCACCCAGCAGGCGCTGCTCACTCAGGACATCGAAGAATTCATACTGCACCTGGAGCGCACCACCGCTGGTTTCCGTGATCTTACCTACCAGCAGGTAATCCGCACTTAAAAAGCGCCAGTCCCGGAAAAACACCTCGTTTTCCTCATGGGGCGTGCTGAGCATGTTTTCCTCGGCAATCGGGGCAAACTCGCCGCTGTTGCGCAAATTGGCGTTGATTATGCCGGTCACGCTCTCCGGTAACTGGCCAAAGCCGGTCCATTCAAACGGGACAATGGCGATATCGACCGGATTATCAACACCCTGGGTAATGACAATCTGCAACTGGGCGTGGGCAACGGCAGACACCAGCATGGTTGCCAACAAGGCAGGAGCCAGCATAAATGTCCGGAATAATGTCCTTCCCTTGTCTTTCATCGCAATAAATCCTCTGGTCTGAATACTAATGTAAAGGTTCTGAAATTCCGGTCAAACAGACCTCTATCAAGGTCCTGCAATTCCGGAAAGCGATCAGCCCTGGCCACGGCCTGCATAACGGAACGGTCAAATACCGCGTCTCCGCTGGATTGTATGATAGTTGTCCCTACCACTTCACCCGTTGGCACCAGGCGCAGCTCCACGGTTGCCACCATACCATTGCGGGCACCGGGGGGAATCTGCCAGTTCTGGCTGATAATGCGCTTGATGATGGAGGCATATTCAGCCACTACCATGTTTTCACTGGCCAGCTGGTTGGCCTGGGCTTCGCGTGCAGCCTGTTCCTGGGCCAGGCGTTGCTGTTCCCGACGCTGTTCTTCGGCTGCGGCCTCGGCGGCACGCCTGCGAGCATCTTCAGCCTGTCGCTGTCTTTCTGCTTCGGCCTCGGCCAGGCGTTGCCGCTCGGCTTCTGCCTGCCGACGCTGTTCGGCTTCGGCCTGCTCCCGGGCCTGCCGGGCTTCTCGTACCTGTCTTTCCCGCTGCTCCTGCTCGCGCCTGGCACGTTCCTGTTCCTGCTGGCGTCGCTGTGCAGCAGCTGCCTCCTCCTGCTCAATGCGTTCCAGCCGGCGCAGGCGCTGGGGATTCACATCCACGGCGGTAGCCGTCACGATGACCGGGTCTTCAATAGTGACATAATCCGATGGGCTCACATTCCGGCCCAGGACGAATAACAACAAAACCAGATGCATGAGCACGGAAGCCACGACTGCCGGGGGATAACCCTCGAATTTCAGCAAAATGGCCATTGGTCTGAATTTACTCATGCGCTTGTCTGCACTGCCCTGGCATCAATTATCCGCTGATGGCGGCTGGGTAATCAGCCTGACATTCTGGGCGCCGGCACTGCCCAGGGTAGAAAGAAGTGCTGTCACCAGCTCATAACTGATTGAACCATCGCCTTCAACAAAGACCGGCACACCCGGGTTCTGGTTCAAAATCTTGGTGACATCCTCCTGGATACTTTCCAGAGCCACCGGCTCGGGATTGTCCTCTGCCCCCAAGCTGATGAAGTAATTGCCCTCTTCATTGATGGACACCACCAGCGTCACCTCGTCGCTGTTTTCCACCGGTTCGGCATCAGCCTGCGGCAGGTCCACCTTGATGCCCTGGGTAATCAGGGGTGCTGTAATCATGAAAACAATCAGCAATACCAGCATCACGTCGATCAGGGGAACGACATTGATTTCTGCCATCTGTTTGCGTCGGCGTGGCCTGTTGTCCATGGAATTTACTCCTACACCCTTCTGGTATGGGCCTGACGGTGCAGGATGCTGGAAAATTCATCGGTAAACGTCATGTAGCTGTGCATGACAGAATCCACTTTCGAGGCATAGCGGTTATAGGCAATAGCGGCAGGAATCGCGGCAAACAGCCCCATTTCGGTGGCCAGCAGGGCATCGGCAATACCGGGTGCCACAACCGCCAGGCTGGCCTGGCTCTGGTTGGCTAGGCTGACGAAGGTGTTCATGATGCCCCACACGGTTCCAAACAGGCCCAGGTAAACGGATACCGAGGCCACGGTGGATAATATCGGCAGATGCCGCTCCAGGACTTTCTCTTCCCGTGCCATGGCAACACGCATGGCGCGCTGGGAGCCTTCCATCACGGCATCGGAATCAATGCCGGGTTGCTGGCGCAAACGGGTGAACTCCTTGAAACCGGAGCGAAACAGGTTTTCCATGCCGATCACACTGGTGTTTTTCTGCTTGCTGGTACCGTCGCGGTACAGCTGACTCAGGTCCATACCTGACCAGAACCGTTTTTCAAAATTGAACACTTCTTTTTCCGCATCACTCAGGATGATCCATTTCTGGACGATAATGATCCAGGACATGATCGAAATCAGGAACAGGCTGAGCATTACCAGCTGGGCAAGCCAGCTTGCACTGATGATCAGGTTCCATAAACTCAGCGATTCATTCATTTGCTACCTCTTGATAAAACGTCAAACTGATTGCGAATTACACAATCAGTCACTCATGCCTTGCCATCACTGCCGGGCTCGGGCACGTCAAACAGGTCCGCCGGCGCCGCTTTCGGGTTCAGGCCGAAGTGACGATAGGCAAACTGGGTGACGACTCTTCCCCTTGGGGTGCGCTGGATAAAGCCCTGCTGTATCAGGTAGGGCTCCAGGATATCTTCCACGGTGCCCCGCTCTTCACTGATTGCCGCAGCAATACTGTCGATGCCCACCGGTCCGCCATCAAATTTTTCTATCATGGTCATCAGCAACCGGCGGTCCATGTGATCAAACCCGTTTTTGTCGATACTGAGCATATCCAGCGCCGTGGCCGCTATGTCACCGGTAATGATGCCGTCTGCTTTTACCTGGGCAAAGTCACGCACCCTACGTAATAGACGGTTTGCAATTCGTGGAGTTCCGCGTGAACGGCGGGCAATTTCAACGGCGCCCTTATCATCGCTTTCTATTTCCATGATTGCCGCCGAACGTTTCACAATATCGGCCAGCTCATTCATGGAATAAAACTCAAGACGCTGCACGATACCAAAGCGGTCACGCAAGGGTGAGGTCAGCAGTCCTGCCCGGGTGGTCGCACCTACCAGAGTAAACGGCGGTAACTCGAGTTTCAGTGAACGGGCGGAGGGCCCTTCCCCGATCATGATATCGAGTTGGTAATCTTCCATCGCCGGATAAAGGATTTCCTCGATAGCCGGGTTCAGCCTGTGAATTTCATCGATAAACAGGACATCACCCTGTTCCAGGTTGGTCAGCATGGCAGCAAGATCACCGGCCTTTTCCAGAACCGGACCGGCGGTGCTTTTCATGGATACACCCATTTCATTGGCAATGATATGGGACAGCGTGGTCTTGCCCAGGCCGGGCGGCCCGAACACCAGCACATGGTCCAGTGCCTCACCACGTTTACGGGCAGCACTGATGAAGATGTCCATCTGGTCCTTGACAGTCTGCTGGCCGATATAGTCCTTGAGCTTGGCGGGACGGATAGCGTTATCCTGGAATTCATCCACGGATTTGTCGCTGGCTGAAATGATTCTGTCTTCTTCTCGCATCAGGTAACCGGTCTCATCAGGACATATTTCTCAGGGCTGTCCTGATCAGGCTTTCACTATCAGGCACCTGCCCTGATTCTTCAAGTATTTTTGCAGCGGAGACTACCGCCTTGCCCGCATCCTGCGGTTTGTAACCCAGGTTGATCAGGGCAGTTTCGGCTTCCTCGAGGCTGCCATTCTTGCTGCCTGCTTGTGCAGGCTCGCCAGACGGACTGACAGGCTGGTCATCCCATTCCGTGAGCTTGTCCTTGACCTCGATGATGAGGCGCTCGGCCGTCTTTTTACCGATACCGGGGAGCTTGACCAGGGCATTGACGTCATCCTGCTGGACGCAACGAACAAAATCGGCCACTTCCATACCGGACAACATGGCCAGAGCAAGCCTGGGCCCGACACCATTGATCCGGATCAGGATGCGAAACAGCGCCCTTTCCTGGCCTTCCAGGAAACCGAACAGCAGCTGGGCATCCTCGCGCACAACAAAATGGGTAAACAACGTGACCGGCTCACCCGGCTGCGGCAGGCCAAAAAACGTGCTCAGGGGCACATCGACTTCATAAGCCACACCCTGGACGTCAATCAAGGCCTGTTGATTGTCCTTCTCAAGTAATACCCCAGTAATCCTGCCTATCATGTTTTTACGATATTCCTCTGGTATTCCCGGCCGACTCAGCGAACCTGGAGCCTGCCACGGCGCCCGGACCTGGCCCCGGCCATTCTGATCAACGTGTTTTCTGTATTGGCATGGCAAAAGGCTACTGCCAGCGCGTCCGCGGCATCTTCCGGCGGCACCTTGGACAAGCCCAGCACCGACTTGATCATTTGCTGTACCTGCGCTTTTTCCGCCTGCCCCTTGCCCACCAGGGCCTGCTTGACCCTTCGGGCTGCATATTCTGCTACCGGTACCTTGTGATGGGTACAGGCGACAATGGCAGCCCCCCTGGCCTGGCCCAGCTTCAATGCCGATGAGGCATTCTTGCCCATGAAGACTTCTTCCACGGCGGCAGCATCGGGCTGGTACTCGGTGATAATCTCGGACAAGTCAGTGAAGATGGTGTGAAGACGTTCCGGAAAGGAAATGGTGCCCATGCGAATGACCCCGCTGGACAAATATTCGAGGGAGTTGCCCCGTGCCCTGATCAGGCCATAACCGCAAACGCGCGAACCGGGGTCAATCCCAAGAATGACACTCATTATTCAGCCTGTTCCCCTCTCCTGGTAGGCGCGCCTGACCGGCACGCTGGAGTGTAGTGTCCTGTCATTATAAAGCAGGATGGGGTCAGGATGCCTCATTCAGTTGCTGCATGACCTCATCGGAGAAATTGGCATTGGAATAGACATTCTGGACATCATCGAGATCTTCCAGTTGCTCTACCAGGCGCATCAGTTTTTCAGCACTTTCAAAGTCCAGGTCCACTTCCGTGCTGGCCAGCATGGTGACCTCGGCATTGGAGGATTTCAGCCCGGCATTGTCCAGGGCATCCTTGACCGCACCGAAATTTTCAAAGGCGGTATGAACATCGACCGAACCGTCACTATTGTTCACGATATCCTCGGCGCCGGCTTCCAGCGCCACTTCCATCAGTTTCAGCTCATCGACCCCCTTGTCATAGGAAATCACGCCAGTCCTGTTAAACAGGTAGGCCACAGAGCCGTTGGTTCCCAGGTTGCCGCCAAACTTGGAGAATCCGTGCCTGACTTCTGCCACGGTGCGATTCTTGTTGTCAGTCAATGTCTCCAGCAGGATGGCAACGCCGTTGGGACCATACCCTTCGTAAATCAGCTCTTCCAGGTTATCGTTTTCAGCGGTGCCCGCACCGCGTTCGATGGCACGCTCGATCGTATCCTTGGTCATGTTGGCGCTGAGCGCCTTGTCCACCACGCTGCGCAATTTCGGGTTGTCGGCTATATTGCCGCCACCCTGGCGTGCCGCGACGGTCAGCTCGCGGATGATCTTGGTAAAAATCTTGCCGCGCTTGGCGTCCTGCCCTGCCTTGCGGTGCTTGATATTCGCCCATTTACTGTGGCCTGCCATAGTTCTCCTCGTTAAGCGCTGGTTTGCCTGAAAGGTGTCGCTATACCCTAACCAAAGGATGGATGGGAAACAAATCTCCCGTGTCCCTGAATCAAGCTGCTCCTGAAGAGTCCGCAGACCCTGCTGAACCGTCGCTTGCCTGCTCGTCTTTTTTAGGCTGTTCGCGCAACCGTATATTCAGTTCACGCAACTGCTGGTTGTTGACTGTACCGGGAGCATCGGTGAGCAGGCAACTGGCAGACTGTGTTTTGGGGAAGGCAATCACATCACGAATGGATTGCGATCCGGTCATCATCATGACCAGGCGATCCAGGCCAAAGGCAATACCGCCATGGGGAGGACAGCCATAGCGCAGGGCATTAAGCAGGAAGCCGAATTTTTCCTCGGCTTCTTCCGGGCCGATACCCAGCACCCTGAAAACAGCCTGCTGCATATCTGCCTTGTTGATACGGATGGAGCCACCGCCCAGCTCGGTGCCATTCATGACCATGTCATAGGCCCGTGACAGGGCCTGGCCTGGATTGGCTTCGAGTTCTTTCGGTGTACATGACGGCGAAGTAAAAGGATGGTGCACGGAATTGTAGCTGTCTTCCTTGTCGTCATAATCGAACATCGGGAAATCGACAACCCACAAGGGGGCCCATTCACTTTGCAGCATATCCAGGTCGATACCGACCCGAACACGCAGCGCGCCCATCGCTTCGTTCACGATACCGGCCTTGTCGGCACCAAAAAACAGGATATCCCCTGTCGCCGCACCGCTGCGCTCCAGCACATTGTTCACCACGTCCTCTGGCATGAATTTCAGGATCGGCGACTGCAGCCCGTCCAGGCCGGCATTGATGTCGTTCACCTTGATCCAAGCGAGGCCGCGGGCACCATAAATACCGACAAAATCCGTGTAATCGTCAATTTGCTTGCGACTGAGTTCACCACCGCCGGTAACCTTGAGTACCACGACCCGGCTGGCCGGGTCATTGGCCGGTGCATTGAACACCTTGAATTCCACGTCTTTCATCAGGTCGGCAATATCCACCAGTTCCAGGGGTATGCGCAGGTCCGGGCGGTCAATACCAAAGCGCCTGACGGCTTCTTCATGGGTCATGCGGGGAAATTCTGGCAGGTCGACATCCAGGTGGGTTTTGAAGATCTCACGGATCATGTTTTCCGAAATGGCCATGATCTCGTCTTCATCCAGGAAGGAGGTTTCGATATCGATCTGGGTAAACTCCGGCTGGCGATCAGCGCGAAGGTCCTCGTCACGGAAACACTTGGCAATCTGGTAATAACGGTCCATGCCGGACACCATCAGCAGCTGCTTGAACAACTGGGGCGACTGCGGCAGGGCAAAGAATTCACCCGGATGGGTGCGGCTGGGTACCAGGTAGTCCCTGGCTCCCTCAGGTGTTGCACGGGTAAGGATCGGCGTTTCAATATCCAGGAAACCATGATCATCCAGGTAGCGCCTGACACTGCTGCTGATGCGGGAACGCATGCGCATGCGATTAAGCATTTCCGGTCGACGCAAATCAATGAAGCGGTTACGCAGTCTCACATCCTCGGACACTGCGGTATGTTCGTCCAGCTGGAACGGCGGTGTGTCAGCAGCATTGAGAATTTCCAGCTCCTTGCCCAGCACCTCGATTTTACCGGTCGACATGTCACTGTTTTCCGTACCTGCCGGACGCGCACGCACCCTGCCCTGGACCCTGACCACAAATTCGTTACGCACCTGCTCTGCGGTGGCGAAGCTTTCTACCGTATCCGGGTCGTAGACCACCTGGGTAATGCCGTCCCTGTCACGCAGGTCGAGAAAAATGACGCCGCCATGGTCGCGACGTCGGTGAACCCACCCGCAAAGGGAAATGGTCTGGTCTATGTGGCTTTCGTTCAACTCACCACAATAATGAGTACGCATAATGTGTCCTGTTTTCGGTGCTTGTTACTGCTTTATATATGACTGGCGATCATAGCCGGCAACAAATAAGTATGGCTATGACCGGATATTGTTCAATCGGTACCTGAAGACCCGGCAGCAGACGTCTTGCTACTACTTTTATCGGAATTGCCGGCTTTCTCCGTTTTACCTTTGTCACCACCTTTACTGCCATCAACAGGCTTTTTCTTGTTCTTGAAGTCGGTTTCATACCAACCTGAACCCTTTAGCCTGAAGCTGCTGGCCGAAACCAGTTTTTTCAAAGTGGATTTTCCGCAGGCGGGACAATCCGTTAATACCGGATCACTGAACTTCTGGATCTTTTCAAGTTCCTGCCCGCATGACTCACAGCGATATTCGTATATAGGCATATTCTTTTACTCACAATACCCACAGGTTGAGGAACCTCTGAATCGAGCCACAAAAAACCGCGTATTGTAACTCAATTCGGTTTCATCTGGCATTATTAATCAGCGGCTGATTTACGTTCCGACACTTCGGGAGAAGCGTTTTGACGCTGTGCCAAAATGGTGCCGATTCCTGATTTTCCAAGTGCATTTTTCCCTTGAAATTTAATCAGGAAAATTTTACCCGGTTTTTGCCGTGAAATAGGCAAAAGTTCGCAGAAAGCCCTTGCCCGTCCAGAGTGATTCCGCTATAAATAGCACCTCGTTCAGTACGATATTTCCGGATAATAATATGCACTGAATACCAGTAAATTTTAAGCTTCCGACTTTGATGTTTTTCATCCCGTTGACTGCAGAAAATGAGAAAAATAATTCGCAGAAATAAACGGATTTGCAATGCATTGAACAAGAAATTAAAAAACAATCGCTGCGTATCGCACTGTAATTAACCGAAGTTCCCGGCTCTGCCGGGGTAACAATAACCAGTAAACGCGAACCTAAGAGAGAACAAAGTATGGCTGCAAAAAAACCTGCTGCTAAAAAAGCACCCGCAAAAAAGAACGCATCAGCAATCCAGGATAAATACACCAAAACCCAGATCCTCAACACCATCTCTGAAAATACCGGCCTGACACGCAAGCAGGTATCTTCTGTTCTGGACGAACTGGATACCCTGATCGAACGCCATATCAAGAAAAGAGGCGTTGGTGAGTTCACTCTTCCCGGTCTGCTGAAAATCAAGGCTGTAAAACGCCCTGCACGCCCGGCCCGCAAGAATGTTCCGAACCCCTTCCGTCCAGGCGAGTTCATGGATATTCCCAAGAAACCGGCAACTACACGCGTCAAGGTTCTGCCGCTGAAGAAGCTGAAAGAATTTGCACTCTGATCATTGATTGAGAAGTAGCAAGTCGCCGCAGGCAGCGTTGTACAATGCAGCTGTCGGCAGCAAACCATGAAAAGCAGCCTCAGGGCTGCTTTTCTGTTACTGGCCTGTCCATAATGGCCTTAACAGGCAAAACCGCCATTACAATAGAATTAGAACCCTATGCGCACATCCCGATACCTGATTGCTACAACCAAGGAAACCCCTGCTGACGCTGTTGTGATCAGCCACCAGCTCATGCTCAAGGCAGGCATGATCCGCAAGCTGGCTGCAGGCCTGTACAACTGGCTGCCTGTGGGCCTGCGCGTGTTGCACAAGGTGTCCCGCATCATTCGTGAAGAAATGGATGCCGCCGGTGCCCTTGAGGTTTCGATGCCCGTCGTGCAGCCTGCCGAACTCTGGCAGGAATCAGGCCGCTGGGATGTCATGGGTGATGAACTGCAACGCCTGAAGGACCGTCATCAGCGTGACTTCTGCCTGGGCCCCACTCACGAAGAAGTTATTACCGATATCGTGCGCAACGAAATCAGCAGTTACAAACAACTGCCGATGAATATTTACCAGATTCAGACCAAGTTCCGCGACGAACGGCGCCCGCGTTTCGGCGTCATGCGCTCGCGTGAATTCATCATGAAGGATGCCTACTCTTTCCATCTCAACCAGGAATCACTGGATGAGACCTATCAGCTCATGTACGACACCTACAGCAGGATCTTTACCCGTTTTGGTTTCAGTTTCCGGGCGGTTGTTGCCGATTCCGGCAATATCGGCGGTAACCAGTCCCACGAGTTTCACGTCCTGGCAGACTCGGGTGAAGACGAGATTGTATTCAGTGACCAGGGCGAATACGCCGCCAACCTGGAAATGGCCAGCGCCCGGGCGCCGCAGCACGAACGTGCCGCTCCGGCTGAAAAGCTGACTGAAGTGCCAACCCCCGATGTACGCACTATCGAGGATGCCAGCAGTTTTCTCGGGGTGTCTACAGACAGGACGGTTAAAACCCTGATTGTCCTGGGCGACAGCGAAGATGACACTGACACCCTGGTCGCCCTGGTCCTGCGCGGAGACCACCAGCTCAATGAAATCAAGGCAGGCAAAATAAAGGGTGTGGCCTCTCCCCTGGCCTTTGCCACCGATGAGCAGATTTCCAGCGCCCTGTCCTGTGAACCGGGCTCCATTGGACCAGTCAATGCTCCTGTTCGAGTCATCGTCGACCGGGATGCCGCCGTGCTGTCCGACTTTGTCTGCGGCGCCAACAAGGACGGTCACCACTTTACCGGCGTGAACTGGGAACGCGATGCGCGTATCGACAGCGTTGCAGATTTGCGCAACGTGGTAGAAGGTGATGCCAGTCCTGACGGCAACGGCACATTGTCCATCAAGCGCGGCATCGAAGTCGGGCATATTTTCCAGCTGGGCAACAAGTACAGCAAGGCTATGAACGCCACCGTGCTGGATGAAAATGGTAAAAGCGCCATTATGGAAATGGGTTGCTATGGCATTGGTGTGAGCCGAATCGTGGCTGCCGCTATCGAGCAGTGTCACGACGACCAGGGCATTATCTGGCCGGATAACATTGCCCCGTTCCATGTCGTGATCATTCCACTGAATGCCCACAAGTCTGAAAAGGTCACTGAAATCAGTGAGTCCCTTTATGCTGAATTACAGGCTGCCGGACTGGATGTCCTGCTGGATGATCGTGACAAGAAAACCAGCCCGGGTAAAAAGTTCGCGGACATGGAGCTCATCGGCATCCCCCATCGCCTGGTCGTTTCAGACCGGGGACTGGAGAATGGCCAGGTGGAGTACAAGAAACGGGGTGAAGAAGACTCTGTCGATGTGCCGGTAGACCAGATTGTCACCTACATCAGGGACAGGGTCGTCATTAACTAGGAAGCCTGTTGGCTGCCCTTCTGGCCCCGTTTGAAGTAATCGGAAAGACTCTCGGCGAAGGTGGATGCCGAAAGCTTTTCCACTTCCTCGAAATTCGCACGCAAGGTGTCAAAGTCAGGTAAATGGCCCGATACCGGTTCCGGTATATCCCCCTCCAGGTCTTTCGTTTCCGGCATGCCCCAGGGCAGTGAGGACTGCAGGTCCCACAGGCTCAGGCTGTCCAGGTCACGATTGAGAATATATTCGCCTTCTCCACAGTTCCTGATGATACGGCGCTCCTGCAGCAGGCTCATACAACGACCCAGCAAGTCATTCTGGAAAGCCCAGTCGTGCTCGAGCAATTCCCGGGTATTCACCGTCGTCCCCTCCAGGTGGTGATGCCAGAACTTGTTGAGCAAACCCAGGGTCAACAACGTGGGATGCACCTGCTTGGTAATGATTCTCAGGCGGTATATGGGGATTGCCCTGACGAGATTGGCTCCCAGCAAAATAACCACCCAGCACAGGAAAACCCACATCAGGAAGATAGGCATTGCCGCAAAAGTGCCATACACCAGCTCATAGCTGGCCATGGTAATAAACTTGGCAAACACCCACTTGACGACAATAAACAACAGGGCAACAACCAGGCCGCCAATCAGGGCATGTTTCAGGCGTACACCACAATTAGGTACGGCAACATATAACAGGGTGAAGGCAGAGGTCGTCAGGATCGTCGGGAATATTCCCAGCACCAGCGTGCGGGCACTAACGTTCTCTGACACTTCAGCAAATCGTTCAAACAATGTCAGGGACGTGACATAGGAACTGATGGCAAATCCAAGGCCCAGAAGCAAGGGGCTCAGGCTCAGCACACTCCAGTAGAGCAGAAAACTGGAAATGCCCTTGCGCAACTCTGCCACATCCCAGATACGATTGAAGCTTTGCTCGATATTGATCAGCATGAAGTATGCGGTAGCCAGCAACATCACCGCACCAATCCACGTCAGGTTCCTGGCCTGGCCGGAAAAGTTTTCCAGGTATTGTTCCAGCTGACTGCTGGATGATGGCAACAGGCGGGCAAATATCATGTCCTGGATCTGGCCACCAAAGACCTGGAAGGAAGGAAAAGCGGACAGAATCGATACCACCAGGGTCATCAGTGGAACGACGGCAAACAATGACATATAGGTCAGTGACTTGGCGTTTTCCAGGCCATTGTTGGCCAGGAACTCCCTGAAGACGAATTTCATGAAATGCCAGATCCTGTCAGGATAAAGCCAGTCGTTAAAACGTCTTATATTTTCGGTATTACTGCTCATAGTGTCCTGCGTTATCAGGGGAGCCCCAGGTTAATTCCAGCCTGTCTTTCTGGGAATCCGGGAGGCTCCCTTGTTTAAAATTTCCCGTGTGACTACCATAGTGCCCTTTTCGAGCAGGACCCTACTATGACCGACGTCACCATTTATCACAATCCACGTTGTTCAAAGTCCAGGCAAACACTGGAATTATTGCAGGAAAATAACATTTCACCAGAAATTATTCTTTATCTTGAAAAGTCGCCCTCAAAAGCCGAGTTGACCGCCTTGCTGGAAAAACTGGGCATGACAGCCAGGGAACTGGTGAGAACGTCGGAAGATGCCTACAAACAACTGGGCCTTGCCGACCCCAATATTGATGAGACGCAACTGATCGACGCCATGTGTAACCACCCCAAACTGATCCAGCGGCCCATCGTTGTCGCCGGTAACAAGGCCGTGCTTGGCAGACCAGCGGAAAACGTACTTACCCTTCTCTGAACAGGTAACCCAACCATGTCTTCTCCCTATATTCTTGTCCTGTATTACTCTCGCCATGGCGCGGTGGCGGAAATGGCCGCCCATGTTGCCCGTGGCGTGGAAAGTGTTAACGGCATCAGCGCTGTCGTGCGGACAGTGCCCGCTGTATCTTCAGTGGCAGAAGCCACTGAACCGGAAATACCGGCAGATGGCGCGGTATACTGCTCTGAAGAAGACCTTGCGAACTGTGCCGGCCTGGCACTGGGCAGCCCCACCCGCTTCGGCAACATGGCAGCTGCCTTGAAATATTTCCTCGATGGTACCGCTGCACAATGGCTCAGCGGCTCACTGGTCGACAAGCCTGCCGGTGCCTTTTCCTCTACGGCCAGCCTGCATGGCGGACAGGAAAGCACCTTGCTGACCATGCTGCTGCCCCTGCTTCACCATGGCATGATTTATTGCGGATTGCCCTATACAGAATCTGCTCTCAATGAGACCAGTACGGGTGGCACGCCTTACGGACCAAGCCACGTGGCAGGCCCCAAGGGAGAACTGCCCCTGTCCGAACATGAAATCATCCTCTGCCAGGCACTGGGCAAACGACTGGCTACCCTGGCCCTGAAGCTGGGCTGATGACGATCACCTCAACCGCGCAGATCCCTGGTAAAGTCGCCCTGGCCGGCACCCTCCTGTTGATATTACTCATCGTGATCATCAACATAGCCGGGCCTGCTTTCAATATCCTGCTCCTGCTGGCCCAGTTACTGCCGCTGGCACTGACAATCAATGGACAACTTCGTGGAAACCCGAAAACCTACCAGTGGCTGTGTTTTGCTGACCTGTTCTACATGACCCAGGGCATACTGCTTGCCTTTACGCCGGGCAGCCTGGTCCAGGGCTTGCTGGAAACGGGTGTTTGTCTGATCATCTTTGTTTCCGCTATCATTTTTATACGCGCCTCGATCAAGAACAGGCAACACGCTCCAGCCAACTTGGATTAAGCCCTCATGCCCAAACCTGCAAGCACCCTCGGTAAGTTCTTTTACGGCCTGGCCAAGTTGTACCGGGGTTTTCGTGCTGTCGTGCTCAACCTGCTTTTCTTGCTGGTTGTTTTTATTATCGTGGCATCCCTGGTAGGACAGCCTCCGGTCATCGT
>Ga0181563_10004048_pt1 | contig 13739 bp, 1 predicted proteins | sample 011ome_25_FD_133759 | JGI IMG/M metagenome (GOLD analysis project Ga0181563, IMG submission 133759) | Coastal salt marsh microbial communities from the Groves Creek Marsh, Skidaway Island, Georgia - 011512CT metaG (megahit assembly) | ecosystem: Environmental > Aquatic > Marine > Intertidal zone... | reverse complement strand
GGATCGGTCGCAAGTCGCAGTTCTGTGTCTCCGGTCAGAGGGTTTAGTTCGGGGATGAACTGTGCCTCGCCCTCAATGATTGGGCCTTCTCCAGGAATCTCTTCAAAAGATCCAGTCTGGTTATTGAACAGACCATTTCTTTCATAGTCATACCATACAGAGATATCCTCCCGGTATGTGGACTTTAAAATTAATGCGCGCTGGATAAAAAGGTGCAGGTATGACTCTTCGAGACGCTCTCTTGTCTTTGCCTGATCTTCTATTTTCCAGTTGAAATACTTGTCGTAGCTTTCAGCCATTTCCAGGTCGCTCGCTCCCTGTGCTTCGAATTTAAAATAGGGACTCGTCCCAGTTATTTCGTCTTCAGCTCTGGCCATGAAATGATCTACGACAAGGGAGGTCATAGGGACGGACAGATTGGAGTGATGGAAGATACCGTCGTAATCTACGCGGTCAGTACGATCGTTATGGTATGTCTTCCAGGATATCTTGTCTGATTCAATCCTTTCCCGATTATCCTCCTTAAGCTGTCTCACTCTTTCGAGCGCATACTCAACAAGTTTTTCTTCCTGCTTTTTGTTTAACTTAAGGTTTGATTCCTTCATGTACTATTATGAAATTCCGAGAGCCTGAGCTTTTTTAATGACCGCGACATAGGCAGCATGTTCCTTTTTTTCCAGGTCCGCAATGCGTTGCAATTTTTGATCTTGGTTCAGTGCTTTGGAAGATTCTATCTTAGATTTTTGGGCACGAATCTTCGATTTTAGTGCGTCTGCGTATTTTACAGAACTGGATAATGTGAGCAGGTCTTTCATTTCCTGTTGAGTATACGCATATTCTTTTGGGCCGGCTACTTTCGCGGCTTTAACTGCACGCTCAGCTGTCTTGTTTGCAGTACGAATCTGATAATATGTATTCTTGGTACTAGCGTTCGAAGTAGATGATCGGTAAAACCTGTTAGTTATAGGCATCTTGTTCGCGTCAAACTGACCGTAATCTTCGGATGTACCAGGTAATCCTGGCCATAGTAACCCACCAAATGCAGCATTTAATAACTGTCCGGGGCCGCCGGAATAACCTAAAAGGAGGTGCTCTATTTGGCTTCCAGAAATATCCCACTTCATGTCGGAATCATCCAAGCTCTTCAATGGATCCGAACCGAAAATGCCAGAGAAAGATCCTTTCACCTGATCGCTTCCTCCCATGAACTCATTGATACTTTTTGATAACGCGGTCCAATGCTCCTGCGTTCTTTTCGGATCCATCATGTGGGCAGGTTTAGGTGCCTCGAACGGGCGGTCCTCCATTCGTATAGGCGCACCCATAAAGTTTTTATTAGCCGATAATTCAAAGAATGGTTTAACCGGGGTAGGTATAAAAGCGGTTCCTAGACCAGCTCCTCCAATAGGGTTAAAGGAGTTGAGGGAGGCAGCCATATTCCTTGATATGAAATCCATAGGCCCTGAACCACCACGGCCCATAGCATACTTGGCGAATACATCCATTGCGGTCTGACCCATGGTCCAGAACATATTGTAACCTAATGCCAACGGGATTCCGACATACCCGGTATTCTCTTTGCCGGGCATACTAATTAAAACATTGGTATCCCGACGGTAGGATGATATGCGATCGTAACCGGGCTCATCCTCCTCTTCATCGTCGTCAATTAAACGATTAAATAAATTCACAAGCATAGAGGCTAGTACTATGCCACCTATTAAATTACGGCTGCCCTTGAGCCCTCTCTTGTGAAATGTCTGAATCATACGATCCATAGAGTTCATAGACGCTCCGAAGAATACAAAGAATGCACCAAAGGTCTGAGTCATTGTACCCTTCTGATTAAAGTCCACGGTTACATTTCTTGAAATATTCGCTGCTTCATGAACAGTCCTACCGTTCTCAATAGCAGACCAAAAAGCTGACATCCGGACGGTGTTTTCTACCGCCGTATTCATGGAGTCAAATGTATCGACTGCATGTCTTAAGATGTTTCTTTCAGACTTTTTATTTTTCTTACCTTTTTTCTGCATCTTCTGCAGATCTTCGATCATCTCGGTAACTGGTTTATTTCGGAAGTAACCAACCTTTGCGCCTGCTTGAACCGCAAATTGATACATCTTTTCGTAATCCTTATTTGCGAGAATCTTCTTTGCATACTCGTTAGCTTCTTTTCTGTCGGTTGGGAAATCGTCTAGTAATGTGGCTTCCCCCCTAGCCTTTCTTTGCTCGACATTAAGAATACCACTCATGAAGCCTTTGAGGCGTTTGTAAGAGAAAACATTTTTGGCGAACTCTTTTTTATCATCCTCGGTAAGGTGAATGTACGCGGTTTGTAAATCTCTGAAGAAGTTGGGGATAAGGAACGCAGGGTTTTTCGATGTAAACATATTCGCCATGAAACGAGTCAGTGCGTTTATCCCACTGAGAAATTTAGGAAGAGTTTCGTATCGAAGATTTTTTACCGAGGATGCAAAGCGCATACCGCGCTCATTATTCTGCATCTCAATATAAAAAGGCTCCCCTTCTTTACGGTAGGTAAATACAAGCAGGTTGTTTTGAAACTCCTTGTTTATCTCCCGGCGAGCCATGACTAAACCGTCAATTTTCTGGTCACCTACAACCAGCTTTTCTGTTTTTATTTCGTAATGCTTTTTAACATCCACCCGGCGAAACTCTTTCTTGAACACGGCATCTTTACCCTCAAATAGTTCGCGTGCGGCTTCTATGATAGTTGGGTCTTTTTCGATCTTATTAAGAATGTCTTTTCCGCCTGGTATACTGTTCAAGTCTAATAAAGGAAGAGAATCTCCGACTGCTTCTTTGCCGTGGTAAGCAACCGTGCGCAAGATTTCAAATGCCGTGCCGAATGCATTTGAGACCGTATTCTTTTGGCCCAAAATAGCCCCCTCATAATACTGAGATTGAGCAACAGGGAATACCATTTTAGGGTCTGGAGCCACAGCATTTTCGCCAAGCCGACCGAACGATCCTTTAAATAAGAATTTATGTTTAGGCATATCCCACGCCCGACCGGCAGCGGTACTTGATTTGCCACCTATTTCATAGGCACGCTCATTATCAAACAGAGTTTGCGTTTCACCTTCAAATCCTTGCATCGGTGCATAAGAATATGCGTTATCTGCTCCGTTAAACTGGTACATGAAAGCAGACCCACCTTGCTTTTTCCAATTAAAGGATGAACTAGCTGTCACCATGGCAAGCTCTTCATTAATACCCCCGTCCTGGTCGTTTTTCATTAAACCGTTTGCGGACCGATGCCTTAAAGCCTCCCGGTTAAACTCGTAGAATTTTTGTAAAGGATTTCTTTCGTCTTTAAGAAAGGCTAAGAAGTTTTTGTCCTTCTCCATGGTCTGGACAACTTCAATTGCAAGCTCAGTAGACACACCGCTCATACGATCACCATTCTTATCAATCATATCCTGAATGGCTTCTTTATGCTCGTCTTTTGCATCCTTAAGATATTCGAGATATAACTTTTTGATGTGGTCATTTTTACTAGGAGCAGCACGAGCGATTAAATACTCACCCCACTGCTTATTTTTTATGCCGTGATCTGCAAGCGCATCTTCAATAGGCTCGATAAAGCGGAGATGGGCCTGACGGACGATTTCGTCCGTTTTACCAAAGTATTGCTGCCAAAGACCTTTGACATCCAGCGCATCAAGCAAGCCCTTATCTTCAATACCCAAGTCCTTCAGTGCATTGGATATGATCCTGGTAGATGGGCGAGCACTGTCCAAAGCAGCCGCGATGACGCCATCTTTGCTAAAGCTTTCTTTATGCTTAGCAAAATAGTTTTTTAAGTCCTGCCTGCCGGACTCCCCTAAACCAAACATATTGGCCAGTTGCGTAAGCATTCTTGTGGCCGAGATCGAATCATCAGATATTCCAGAGGATAAAGAACTGGTCCCAGGATCCATGACTCGGACCTTGAGCTTCGGGTAGTTAGGATGTTGCTTGAGGTCTTTGGCCCACTGAGCAACCGTGGGGTCTGGCTTAGCTTGACCAGTCATTTGTTGAACTTCTTCTCTAGTAAGACCTAAACTAGATAAAACTTTTGAACCTCCAGATTTTTTAGGCTGAGGAGGCATCGGCATATCAAACGCATTCCAGAAGACTTCATCCGTTCTGAATTCGCGCATGATCTTCTCAAGAGAAAGTGCTTTGCCATCCTTTTTAAGATTGAACAATTTCCTATTTGTTTCCGTACCCGATAATGCTTGGGATATTTTATCGTTCAAAGGATCTAGTGTAAAATCAGGACCTCTGAAAGATACAGGCTTGTTCAAATTTATATCTTCGATCTTTTTGATCTGAGTAGAATCTACAGATTCCCCGCTTTCATTCTCTTCCTTTTGGGTACCTTTAAACCCACCGTCATCGGTCTCCGTATTATCAAGAACACCTTCAGGGGCATCTTCTATAATGAAGTCTTCTACAGAATTACTAATAGGGTTTCTTTGAAGAATGTTTGTAGCATTTGAAGAGTTTTTTGAAGTCTCCGTCTCATCAAACCCTCGACCGTCGGCCAGACGCACGCGGCCTGCATCATAAACCGCTTGGATAATGGGTTTAACCTGCTTAACCGCAGTATCAATGTCGGGCACTCCGTTTTTCCACAATGTGTTAGTCTCTGATATTTGAGTGCTTTTACCCTTTTCGGCACCGACCTTATTAGAAATCTCGATCTTTTCGATGTTTGCTTCTTTGACTAAAGCCATAGCCTCCTTCTTACTCTTTGTGTCGAGCGAGCGGGTAACTGTCTTACCTGCACGAGTCTCAAAGCTAACTGAATAATTACCTGTCTTTGGGTTCTGTATAAGCTTTATAGGTTTGTATGTAACAGTCCTACGAACTTCCTCAGATAAATTTTTCCAGCCTGAATTCTTAGGATCTTTGGACGCTACAAAAGTAGGGTCTTCTTTAATATTAAGAAGTTTATACGCTTCCTTAATAAAATCTGCCCATACATAGGGAACAATCCCACCGCCTGGACCTCCAGGAAGCTGCTTATAGCTGTCACCATCAACCTCAGAGGATGGTTCATATTGAAGAGAAAGAACTGCTTTCTTTAATGCATGGTCAGACTTAGGGTTGAACTTCCTGGTTTTAATCTGACTAAGTAAGTACTCAACAAATTGAACAGGACTTACCGAATTTCCAGAGGATATACCTGAGGTAGCTTGTGCATCAATCAATGCAGCTTTTTGACGAGCACGGTTCTCAATTTCTGGATTATCAATCAAGAACTGATCGCGTGCACGGGCTTCTAAGTTTTCAGGTAACGAATGTCCATTACCCTTCTTCCACAAGCCTTTTACTCTTTTGACCTTCAGCTTGTTACCGTCGGGCTTTGTAATTTCATATGCAGGGATGTCCTGATACTTCTCGCTATTAAATTCTTCCGCTATTGCACGGTCCAATGCCAAGGCTCTTTTGTTCTCCAAGCTACGAGCAATGTCCGGGCTCATCTGCTCAGAGCCAGAACCGGTACCAAAGGTTGTACGATTAGGTGAAAAGTCGTCGGCTCGGGATGCAGCGTAAAGGTCGAGGACTGCAATTCCTTGGTCTGCGGATCCACGGGCAAATGATCCGTGCCCATTTCCAGCTTTTACTTTTTGTGTATCCAGCTCACCCAATGCAAAGAATTCATATTCATCAGGAGATACAACATTTGCCCCCCATGCCTTGGCTAACTGTGTGCTTTCCTCCGCGGTTTTTTCGGATATAGACTCTTCGAATTCTGCTTTGGCTTTGTCTCGAAGCTCTTCAAATTTCTTCTTTGCTTCCTGATATGCAGATTCAACATCCTCTGTTTTTCTTAACTCCCTTGCAATAAATACACGGCGCTCATCTGCGGTTAATTTATTCCATGCGCTTAAACCACCTGACCATCCGGGTTCGGATTTTGATTCATCGGGCTTTCTGCGACTTCCAGGTCCCGTATCCTCTGCGATATCGGACTCCCAGATATCTGTGATCTTATCGATAGCATCCAGTTTTTCTTTGTAAAACAAGAACTCAGTCAATGTCTCGGTCCACTGCTTACCACCATGGATCTTAGCAAAATATCCACCGGTCTCTTCTCCTTGGAATGCACCGATCTCATCATAGTCAAAGTACAAGGCTGCAAGTTTTTGTCTGAGCCCTGGTATCCGTTCGCCTTTTACATCTTTGCCGGGCTTGTTTGCTGGTACGCTCTTATTACTATTCTTAGGGCCCGAAATTTCTACATCAGAATCATACCCATTGAGCATGCGTTCTATACGAGCACGCTCCTTAGGATCCTCCGTTTTTTCAAGCAGCTGTTCATATTCTGCAATATCCTTAGCAATCTCTGATGCGCGAAGTTCTAAAATCTGATGGTATCTTTGCTGCTTGGATCCTCGGAAATCACGATCGTCCAATATCTCAAGCCCGCGACCGGTAGCTAATTCATATACAGCCATCTCGGAAAGCATGACCCGGTCGATATCGCCATTTACCAAATCGCGATAATTTATGCCTGCTTTCTTATCCATCTCGCGCAGGCGGAAAAGCATCATGCTTGCAACAGGTGTGCCCTTATCAGATTGGAAAAACAACCGGTCCTTATCAGTGTATCTGTTTGTTCCTACACCCTCCGGCATAGCGACTGATGCACGCACAGCATCAAGCATATCTACATATTCCTGAACTGTTTTGCCCCCGAACCAAGGGAGCTTGTCCGTAAGCTTGCGGCCGTTAACAAACGGATTGAATGCTTGGCTTTGGTCAATACCTGAGCCGAGGGCGGTTGGATCCATCAAAAGGACATTACCGTCCTTGTCTTGGATCTCGTCTATTTGAGCGGTTTCGGGCTCAGGGGATTTGGTCTCTGTCTCGGCCTTGGGATCGCTAAGAGCTTCGACTAGAGTGGATTTTGCGGTATTAAAAAGTTTTTTATTTACTGAATTTCTATTCCCAGCAACATTAAGAGTCTTGATGTCATTCTCGGCGATCCATGCTCGTAGTTCTTCTGCTGTTGGGTTTGCTAGATAAGGCTTATTATGCTTACTCGCTAAGTTCTTTGTTAACTTAGACCCAGAAGAGGTTTCGTCACCAAAAAGAACGGTACCGTCAGAGTTTAAAACATTCTGCTCGGTTCTCGGTCCGTATGTCTTTTCTCTTCCAGTATACGCTTTCGTTATGTCATCCGAAACTTCAGTAAGACCAAAACCTTTTAATCTTTCGGTTTCGTCTGACTTACTTTCTGTCTTGAATCCTTTCGGTGCAAGCCCCCCTGTCTCAATTCCTAAATCTCTACCTGCATACAAACCGGCTCTATCTGCTCCGGTCTGACCTCCCGAAATTATTTTAGTTACGCTTGTGACATTAACTCTTTCAGAATCTGTGCCTGCAGCCGGCTGCGCTTTCGCCTTGGCCTTGGGCTGGGTCTTAGAACCTTCCCAGAGTCTCCAGTTTGTATATTTAAATAGGTAAGATTGGCTGTCGGACACGCCCCCAACTTCTTCCCATCTACCCTTGCTCTTATGCCAAATAGCTGTGTCTCTTCCACTATTAGCCAGCTGGCCAAGTGTGTACTTCTCAAAATTCTCTTTTTTGAACCCGCCGTTTTCCTTGGTGGGTCTATCGTCAGGGCCTACATATTTATAATAGTTGAAATGCGGGACATCTTTCCAATCGATCGTTGTTTTCTCCGGCTCGATCGCATGTAAATATTGCTTGAGCATCTTGAGCTTTTTATTGATGTCCGCAAGCTCAGCCTTCTGCTCTTTTGTAAGCTCAGGCTTCTTGGGCTCTTCCTTTGTTGCTTCGGGCTTAGCCTTAGGCTCCGCCTGCTTGGCTTTTGGCGTGGTCTTGGCCGGTGCCTTGGCCTTGGTCGCTTGCTTAGTGTCTGATTGAGGCTCTCGCCAAAAACGAATAAATCTTCGCTGTTTCTCGTTAAGAGATTTATCTGCCGCTGCTTTATCCTTTTTTACATAGCCGTAGACCTTCGCGTCAAGCTGCTGGTCTTTAACCATTGGATTTCGCATAGGCTTGTTCGGACCCATTGGAATTTTACCTAAATCACCAACAGAAACCCATTTTCCATTCTCCCACTTTTTCCACTTTTTATTAGGCGACTGCCACACTACGCGCCACTTGTAAGCAGTGCTTTTATTTTTTGACTGCGCAGACCCCAAGGCTTCCGGATTAAGGATAGCTTCTTTCGATCTTTCAAGCTCGGCAATACGGGTGCTAATCGCACCGGTTGCAAATTCTACACGCTGCTCATATTCAACAAATGCTTGGCGTACCATTTCAGCACTGGCTGCTTTTAAACTGGATACATCCGCTAATCCAATACCGGCAAGAGCACTAGAAAAGATTGCACTGTCCTGCAAAGCATTAAGATCCATGATCTCAGCAATGATCTGACCGTAGGAAATATCTCCTTCCTGACCATTGGTCTCATCTAAAAGTTTTTCCTTCGCTTCTTCAGCACGCTTCTCAAAAGCTTTCTGGTCGAGCACAAGCTTGCTCATAGCAGTAACTTTTTCAGATACTGTCTTTAGTTTTTCACGCTCAGCAGCATAGAATTCTTTTTGCGCTTTCTCGGCAGCTTCTCGGGTATCAAATTGCTGAGCAGGCCCGCTACGACGAGTACCAGGAAGTCGGGTAGTTAAAGAAAACTTTCCATTACTCTCTTTGATTTTTGCAGAGGGTAAAAGATTCTGAACCTCGTTAATGCTAGATATTACGCGGTCTTCCTGATCGACTACCGCTTCGCCCCGCTTTGCACGCGCAGTAATTTCGCGAGCGACACCCTCAGGTGAGTCATCTTTAACAGGTTTTTCTTTAGGCAGATTTTGTGCAGCACGCTCAGAGTCTTTCACACCCTCTTTTGCAGACTCGACCCGTTTATCTTTATCTAAGACATCGACAACATTTTCGGTCTTTGTTTCGCTATCTTTGTTTAAAAGCTGTTCAACACCACGCTTAGCATCTTCGCCTTTCAGAGTTTTATAAACCTCACCGGTGGCAACATCATCTCCAAGACTTACCCGGTTAGCTACGATGTTTTCCTGGACATTACCGAGCTCAGTATCTGTATATGCAGACATCTCGGTAGGTAAGAGCTTTTTACCCAGAATCTTGTTTACTCCTTCAGCGATCTTCTTTGCTTGGGCTTCACCTTGAATACCTTTAATTTCTTTGATCTTACGCATTAAGGAGTTCAATGCTTCCTCATCACCCATTTGCTGAATAGGTGTCTCTTTAGCAAAGAACTGCTGGGCCATGCCCGGGCGTTCATGATAGTATTGACCAAAACTGAGACCGGTATCTTTTGAGAAACCGTTGGGCTCGAAGCCCATTTTACCAAGGATCAATTGGTTAAGCGAAAACTGTTGCTCTTTTGATCCGCCAGTTGTTTCACCACCGGTAAAGCGCTCGATCGTTGGGTGGATAACTTTAGTTAAAAAGTTTTGATACTCCGTCTTAACCGCAGAATCAACATTGCGACCAGCAAGAAGGCTAGCCCATTGATAAGAAAACCACTCTTCCGCGCGTACCATAGGAGTCATACGCTTAGCATTCCATGCACGATCAACTTGTGCTTTTTGAGACTCATCAAGCTGGCTGTACTTAGCGTCGGGTACTTTTAATGTGTATTGAGAAAAGGCATCTTTTTGAGCATCTACACCGACAGCTTCATAGATCTCCATAAGCTGATCCTGTGAAATCATCAGCTCGCGAGCAAGGTGACCAGCTTCATGCAAAAATACACCTAATGGATCTTGGCCAATCTTATTGCGGTTTAAATAGATCGCATAAGTACCGGTTTCATTATCCTTATGGAAAGACCCTTCCATCTCTTTATCCGCAAAGGGTGTGCGGTCAGCAACGACGAGTTTTAATTTACTCATCGCTTCAGGATTCAATGCATAGAACCGAGACATTAAATCCGTAAGCACGGCGGTTGCATTCTTCTTCTGCTCAGCATTGGCATAGTTGCCCTCATTGATAACATGAGCAGCTGCACCCTGTGCATTATTGAATGAACTAAACTGGTTTCTAAAGCCCGCCAGATTGACGACACCGGTCTGTCCAGACTCAGTATTTTTTACCTCCTCATAATCAAAAGGTGTACTACTCAGATCGATCTTATTTGCAGGTGATACCTGATAAGCAGCACCTGCCAAACCAGGCCCAAGACCAATGATACCTTCAGCAGCAATAGCATTAGTATCCCACGCTTCGCCAGGTTCTTTACTCCATGCCTGACCAACAAATTCACCCGCCATACCAAGGGTAGCATCGGCCGCGATATCAGCGGCGGCATTACCCGCACGCTGGAATTTTGTAAATTTAGGAGCGGTAGCTTGAGACCTTTTCCACGCAGCCGCATCTATGAGCTTTCCTCCCTTGATCGACCCTCCGACATGATGCATAGCACCAGATATGCGACCAGCAAGCATACCTGACATAGCATCAAATAATGCAATAGGTACGCCCTTCTTAAGAGCACGGTCCTTTATCTTTTCACGAACAGCTTCGTTATTCCATGCAGCGGTAAAGACCTTTGGGTTTTGCCAATCAATACCGAGCTTTTGCATGCCTTCTAATACCATGCCCGAATATTCCAATACCAAGGATGCAACGCCCCAATTCAACCGGGCAGCAGTCTTGGCAAACCCTAACGCCCCCCCGGGGATAGGTGTAAGTGCACCTACTGCAGCTGCTGTAGGAATCGTCTTAGCACCCGTTCTTACATAAGCAGGAAGGAAAGATGCCATGGACTCCATAAAGAGCTCAGGGATAGCACTTGTATTCTCGAATAATAAATTACTTATCGAATCCCAAAGACCTTTCGATTGATAGGATTGAAACTTTTGAGATGCAGAACCGACGGGGATTTCTCCAAACTCTGTTGCTGCCTGTATGAATTTCTCGATATCCGATTGATCAGCAGCATTAAAGAAAAAGTCGCTCGCATATTTACTCATTTCATTGAGCTGGAGACCACGATCAATACTGTCCCCCATGCGGGCGAAAAAGCCCTTCTTTTCATTCTGCTCAACAAGCTCATCCGTAAGCCCAAATTCAGCGGCTAACCCAAGAGATTTTGTAAAGGCTTCCTGAGCCTCATCCATATTCTTTTTAAGACCAGGGTCCTGATTACCAGCAAGCCATTTAATCTGAGCGTTTTCGTAATTTAAATAGGCACCGCGGGTAGCCTCTAAAACTTTTGCTACCTGCAATCTTTCCTCACCACCCAATGCAAGAAATGCTTGCTCAATAGGTACACCGCGATATTCCTCGATGCCCATCTTTTTCATGTCATCAATATCGAGCAAATCGACATCGCTTCGGCTCATACCGATCGGGCGACCATCAAGTAATCCAGATTGTGAAAATAAGATGCCTTTGTCCCGAAGCTTGCGCTCTTTGGCTATATGCTCGCGACGAGACAATATGCCCTGCGTATCTCCACGCATAGCTGCAGATAATCTCTCGGCCTGACGCTTTTGATTACTACCGCTTAAATTATCAATCGGTACACTTACTCTCGGATCTGTCCTATCCAAATTGGATAATCCAAACCCACTGTACATAGGTTCCTCAAAATCAAAACTGTCTAAGTAAGCATTTAAATCTTTATTCTTACTTGTAGACTTGCGACCTGATTTTGCTGCCTCTGCCAAGCGGCCCTGTGGAGTTTTGCCTCGGGCTTTAAGCTCTTCGTCAAGGACTTGTTTCGCAGGTACTGGGATGTTAGTTAGCTGCTCAAGCCGTTTGATCTTATCGTTCTTATAGGTCTCCGCGATACCTGTATAATGATCACGCTCCTGCTTAAATCTAAGGTACTGATCACGCAGACCGTTAGGGCTACTCCATACCTGAAAGCCTTTTAGCGTATCACCCGCAGCAATCTTATCATCAGAGGGTCCGAACCAACCATCTTCTTGCTGGCTAGTAGCCAAAAGGTTTTGCTCCATCTCATCGAGTGCAGAGATGTATCCATCATCGTCATCGAAATCTCCGAAACCTCCTACGCTTTCAAAGAATGGTTTGAGCTTATTGCTCATGAAGTCGTTATAATTGGACTTTCTTTTGCTAGCTATTTGATTAGCTGAGCTAGCATAGCTGTTTATATATTTATAATCCTCTTTTGCTTTGTCGTAAGCATCTAATTCATCATCAGAAAATACATTAAAGCTCTGCTGAGCAGGTGTCTGCTGAGGCTGTTCGTAATACTGTGGTTGAACAAAAGTTTGAGGAGTCTGCTGAATCTGTCCGCCAAATGGTTGGTACGGCCGGGGGCTTGGTTTACTTAAGAACTTACTAAGTCCAAACGAATCGTCGTTTCCTTCGGGCTTATAATCGTCTGCTCCGAGATCTAGACCTGGGAAATTATCAGGCATGTCAAAAGACTCGGGTTACGAGCCGTAGTAATTAGTGTAATATGGCGAGTTTTTAGACGCTGTTACGAATTGTTGCTGTCTACGCTTACGCTCATCCTCTTCTTTGCTTGAGTCCATCCAGTCTTGCATGAAGTCTCCGGATTTTGAGTTGTTTATGCCATCCATAACGATCGAGCGCTCGACGCTGTCTGGCTTGTTTTGCCAGTAAGCTTTAGTATCCGCGATATTCTGAGCCTTAGATTTCTGCATGTTGGTCAGCTGAATCTGAGAATTAAGCTGATTAACTCGTTTCGCTTCATCTAAGTCACGCATAGATTTTAGCTTGTTATAATCTTGCTGTGCATTTTCAGCGGTATACGCAGGCTTGGAGTTAAACGGATCTTGCGGAGGAAGTGCTGAATCCGGCTCGTCCAAGGTAGGCTGCTTAGGGAACCTTTCATTAACCGTCATCTCTGCGGGCATGCCCATAGGGGGTTGGGTCATCGGGCTTTTTTTAACCGTCTCTATGGGAACTTCGCGAGCCGTATAATTATTCAGATTTAAAAACTCTAGTGCAGGTATGTTAAATTGTTTTTTACCTGAACGACCGCGGCCAGCCCCTCCAGGATGAGGCGGTGTGTTTGGGTCATAATCGAATACACGATGACCTGGTATCTCCAAACCTACGGTAAAACCTTCTTTTGTTTCGGGAGCTGGAGGTACTTGCTGACTGTAGGCCGGTAATTTATAGCGGCTATCCACTAAGTCAGCTTTTGCTGGATCGTCGATAGTTACGGGAGCCTGAGCCGCTGGTGCTGGTGCTGGTGCTTGAGCCTGCGGAGCCGGTGCTGGAGCCTGCGGAGCTGGAGCCTGTGCCATCGGAGCCTGCGGAGCTGGAGCTGCTGGAGCTGCTGGAGCTGGAGCCGGAGCTGCGGCTGCGGCTGCTGGTTCGTCTAAATTTATTTTGCCAAGATTTAAAGCCTGTACGAACTTGATCTTCTCTTGATCAGTCCAATTATTCGGGCCTTTTTTAGCCATTTCATGCTCTGGATTATTTACGGTCCATTGCATCATATTCTCGAAATTATTATCGACCGTAGCCCTGCGTCCGCGATCCAAACGGTCTAATTCTCTGATGTTTTCGCGAGCGGCTCCTGCTACAAATGCACGAGAATCCATATCAAGATCCTGCTTAGCCCGCATTCTTGCGTCGCTATAATTTCTGAAAGGTTTTTCACGACCGGCGACATCTAAAAAGCGGTCGGTTTGTGCGGATACTCCCTCGGTTCCAAATAAGAAAGGATTATTCTGAGCCTGCGCATTTTGCATGCGAAGCATGCGGGC
>Ga0181563_10004046_pt1 | contig 13741 bp, 17 predicted proteins | sample 011ome_25_FD_133759 | JGI IMG/M metagenome (GOLD analysis project Ga0181563, IMG submission 133759) | Coastal salt marsh microbial communities from the Groves Creek Marsh, Skidaway Island, Georgia - 011512CT metaG (megahit assembly) | ecosystem: Environmental > Aquatic > Marine > Intertidal... | reverse complement strand
TTTTTTATATCCACAACTTTTATATCCACACTGCAGGGCAACCCTTGGCCATGTTGGCAGGGCCGTTGGGTGCGCGAGCTTGGGGAAATGGTCGGGTGGGGAAATGGTCGCGTGGGGAAATGGTAGGCCCGGAGGGATTCGAACCCCCAACCAAGGCGTTATGAGCGCCCTGCTCTAACCGTTGAGCTACAGGCCCCAACTTGCGCCAAGGGGTGCCAGACACGCGCGCCAAGGTCAAGCCTTGGAACTCATCTGTTGCGCTTGGCGTGGTTCTCAACGCTTGCCGATTGCAAATTCTGCGCCCATCCTATAGGCCGCGCGCAAGCAGAATAGGGGCCCATCATGACGAATGGCAAAAACGGCATCACCTACGCCCAAGCGGGTGTTGATATTGACGCGGGCAACGCGCTGGTCGAGCGGATCAAACCCGCCGCAAAACGCACCGCGCGCAGTGGTGTGATGGCAGGCTTGGGTGGTTTTGGGGCGCTGTTTGATCTGAAAGATGCGGGCTTTGCCGACCCTATTTTGGTGGCCGCCACCGATGGTGTGGGCACCAAGCTGCGCATCGCCATCGACACGGGCAATTTTCAAACCATCGGTATCGATCTGGTGGCGATGTGCGTGAATGATCTGGTCTGCCAAGGGGCCGAGCCGCTATTCTTTCTTGATTATTTCGCCACCGGTAAGCTGGTGCTGGAAGATGCCACAGCCATTATCGAAGGCATCGCCGAGGGCTGTGCGCAATCTGGCTGTGCGCTGATCGGGGGCGAAACCGCAGAAATGCCGGGCATGTATCATGCGGGTGATTTCGATTTGGCGGGTTTTGCGGTGGGGGCCATGGAACGCGGGCAGGATTTACCGGCCGATGTGGCGGCGGGGGATGTGTTGCTGGGGTTGGCCTCGTCTGGGGTGCATTCAAACGGCTACAGCCTTGTGCGTAAATTGGTCGAGATTTCGGGCCTTGGCTGGGATGCACCTTGCCCTTGGGATGACAGTCAGACCTTGGGGGCGGCGCTGCTGGCGCCCACGCGCCTATATGTCAAACAGGCCTTGGCGGCGGTGCGCGCGGGCGGTGTGCATGGGCTGGCCCATATCACGGGCGGTGGCCTAACCGAAAACCTGCCGCGGGTTTTGCCCCAGGGGCTGGGCGCTACGATCGATCTTAACAGCTGGGCCTTGCCGCCGGTGTTTCAATGGCTGGGTGCCACCGGCAATATGGATGCCGATGAGATGCTGAAAACCTTTAACTGCGGCATTGGCATGATCTTGGTGGTCGCCCCCGAGCGCGCCGATGCGCTGGCCGCGATCTTGGCCGAGGCGGGCGAAGACGTGCGGCGCTTGGGCCATGTGGCGCCGGGGCAGGGCGTGACTTATCAAGGTGCGCTTTAGGCCTATGCAGCAGCGCGTGGCGATCCTGATTTCGGGCGGCGGCAGCAATATGGTGTCGCTCTTGGATAGTATGGATGCCAGCCACCCGGCGCGCCCGGTGTTGGTGCTGTCGAACAAGCCACAGGCCGGCGGGTTGGCCAAGGCTGCCGCGCGGGGGGTAGAGACGGCTGTGCTGGATCACCGCCCCTTTGGCCGCGACCGCGCCGCATTCGAGGCAGCGCTGCACGCCCGGCTGGTGCAGGCCGCGCCAGACATCATTTGCTTGGCCGGGTTCATGCGCATACTTACCGAAGGGTTTGTGCGCAAATGGCAGGGGCGAATGCTGAATATCCACCCCTCCTTGCTGCCCAAATACAAGGGGTTACACACCCATCAACGCGCGCTGGATGCGGGCGATGCCGAGGCTGGCTGCAGCGTGCATCTGGTCACCCCCGAGCTGGATGGCGGCCCGATTGTGGAGCAGGCCCGCGTCGCGATTTTGCCGAACGACACCGCCGAAACGCTGGCCGCGCGGGTTTTGATAGAAGAGCACCGCCTTTATCCGCGTGCGCTGCGGGCCTTGGCCATGGGCCAGTTGCCTGCGGCGATCGCTTTGCAACAGCAGGCAGCGGATGACCCGGCTTAGGCTGGCTTTTCTTTTGTCCGCATTTGGCGTATATCGCCCTATCCTTTGTGCCACGGGCTGCATGGGCCTTGCCTAGAAAAGAATGCCGCAGATGAAGACAATAACAACAACCCAAGACTTGGCCGCGTTCTGCACCATGGCCGCCGGGCACCCTTATGTGACGGTCGATACCGAATTTCTGCGCGAGCGGACCTATTATTCTAAACTTTGCCTGATCCAGCTTGCCGTGCCGGGCGAGGCGGCAGATAGCGCGGTTTTGGTCGATCCGATCCTTGGCAGCGATATGTCGCTAGAGCCGCTTTATGCGCTGTTTCGCAACCCCGATGTTGTGAAAGTGTTTCACGCCGCACGCCAAGATCTGGAAATCTTCTACGTCGATGCCAAGGTTTTCCCCGAGCCGCTGTTTGACACCCAAGTGGCGGCCATGGTCTGCGGTTTCGGCGAGCAGGTGGGCTATGAAACCTTGGTGCGTAAGATTGCCAAAGAGGGGGTGGATAAATCCAGCCGCTTTACCGATTGGTCGCGCCGCCCGCTATCGGATGCGCAGAAATCATATGCTTTGGCCGATGTCACGCATTTGCGCAAAATCTACGAATACTTGGCCGCGCAGTTGCAAAAGCAAGGCCGCGCCAAATGGGTGGCCGAGGAATTGCGCATTCTGACCAACCCTGAAACCTATATCAGCCGCCCCGAAGACGCCTGGCAGCGGGTAAAAACGCGCACCCAATCGGCCAAGTTTTTGGCCATTGTGCGCGAATTGGCCCGCTTCCGCGAGGCCTATGCCCAAGAGCGGAACATCCCCCGCTCGCGCGTGTTCAAAGACGATGCGCTGGTTGAGCTGGCCTCGACCAAGCCGCAGAGCGTGGCCGATCTGAATAAATCGCGGCTTTTGCTGCGCGAGGCCCGCAAAGGCGAGATCGCCGATGGTATTTTGGCCGCGATCAAGGCCGGTATTGAATGCCCGCGCGAGGCCATGCCAGAAGGCGCCAAGGAAGACGACAAACTGCAGGTCAATCCCGCTTTGGCAGATTTGCTGCGGGTGTTGTTGAAGGCCAAAACCGAAAAATCGGGCGTCGCGGCAAAGCTGATTGCGTCATCGGCAGATCTGGATGCGCTGGCCGCAGGGCGGCGTGATGTGCCCGCGATGATGGGCTGGCGCCACGAGGTGTTTGGCCATGACGCCGAACGCCTATGCGCGGGTGAAATTGCACTGGCGGCCAAAGGCAAAGCCGTGCGGATTGTCGAGCTTAGCTAGAAGCTAGGCCAGAAAAGGCGCCTATTTGCGAATATCGCGGGCGTTTTCAACACCTTCCACGCGAATGCGGCGGATGCCTTCCAGCGCATCGGCGGTAACATGGCGGGCTGCAATCACGGTGCGGGTTGCGCGTGAACTTGTCGCGCGGTCGGGGCCAAATTCGGCCTGAAGGGCAAATACCAACGTGTCGCTGCGGGTGCTGTCGCGTGGCACAAGGCGCAGGTTATAGGCATCTATCCGGGCCAAGCCCTGCACGCGCAACACGCCGCCATTGGCCACCGGGTCTAGCGTAACATAGGTAATGCGGGCCACGTCTACGCCGGCGTATGGCTGTTCTTTCTTGCGCAAAGACAGCATATAGTTGCCCTTGGGCAGCAGCGGGTTCACCTCTTCGTCGCTTGGGGCCTTGGCCACCTCGCGGCTTTTTCCAAACCAATTGACTGGGTTGATACGGCTGTCTTGCACGGCGCCACAGCTGGCCAGAAACAGGGCCGCAGCCATCAAGGAAACAAATGGTTTGCGCATAACGGGTTCCATCCTTTGCCAATCTTTGGGCCGTGGCACAGGGCTACAGCATTGCTTGGCAGATGAAAAGACACATCAAGGCTGGACCTTGGGCCATGCCCGGCTTACCTGTGGCACCAGCGCCGCTAAATTTTGGCAGACATAGGGAAAACGCATGGCCACCGACGCATTCGAAGCAATTGTCGAAGATTTCGAGTTCTTGGAAGAGTGGGAAGAACGCTATGCCCATGTGATCGAGCTGGGCCGCGCCATGGCGCCGCTGGACGCGGCGCTGAAAGTGCCCGCCACCAAAGTGGATGGCTGCGCCAGCCAAGTTTGGCTGCATATCCGCCCGAATTCTGGCCTGTTCCATTTTGACGGTGATAGCGACGCTATGATCGTGCGTGGGCTGATTGCGGTTTTGCGCGCGCTTTATAACGGGGTGCCAGTGGCGCAGGTGGGCGCGGTGGATGCCCATGCCGAACTGGGGCGTTTGGGGCTGAACGAGCATCTTTCCAGCCAGCGTTCGAACGGGGTGCGCGCCATGATTGCGCGGATCAGGGAAACGGCCGCGGGCTAAATCTGCGCGGGCCTTGCCTGCGCCCGGTAATGGCGCAGCACGTAAACGCGTATGGCCGATGCCAGCCCGGTTTCGGGCGCGCGCCCTGCATCTACCTCGGCGGCAAGGGCGTTTAGGGCAATGCCCTTTTCATCGGCGATGGTGCGGAAGGCCTGCCAGAATTCAGCCTCTAGCGTCACGCTGGTGCGGTGACCCTGCAGGGTAAGCGAATGTTTGGTGGGGCGCCCGCTCATTCGCCGCGCTTGTGCCCATCCAGTTGGGATTGGGCCTTTTTGGCCTGCGCCGCCTCGCGCTGTTTTTGCGCTTTGGTGCGGCCAAATTTCACCGCATTTTCATCGGCCGTTTGGCGCGCCTTTTCCCGCGTTTTCGCCTTGCGGGCCTGATTGAGGTTCAAAATCTCTGCCATTGGGTCACATCTGGGGGCCTAGGGGCGCAAAGCGCGCGGTCGGCCCGGGCCATTGGGGCGCCTATTTGCGAAAACTATCCAAGCTGACCACTTGGGCATCTTGCTGGGGGGCATCTGTGGGTTCGGCGTTTTCCATGAAACCGGCCTCTTCCTCGCCGTCCTCGTCCAAGTCATCTTCGCTTTGACTCTCAAAGCGCAGGCCAAATTCCACCGACGGGTCCACAAAGGTGCGGATGGCGTCGAAGGGAATATTCAGCCGTTCGGGGCTGTCGCCAAAGTTGAGCGTGATGGCAAAACCATCCTCGCGCACTTCAAGGTGGTCAAACCAATGCTGCAAAACAACGGTCATTTCGGCGGGGTAACGGTCGTGCAGCCAATCGGCCATTTCAACGCCGTCTTCGGTGGTGTCGAAGGTGATAAAGAAATGATGTGCCCCGGGCAGGCCGTTATCGCGCACATCTGCCAATACTTCTTGGATCAGGCTGCGCATGGCGCGGTGCATGAGCCGGCCGTAATCAATCTTCCGAGACATGGTTCTTTCCTTTTGCCTGACCCAAGCATAGGGGATTTGCGGCAAAACAAAAGGGGGCAGAGGGCCTAAATCAGCCCGGGCCCAAAGGCCTGCAGCGCCACGCCCGTCAGCGCCGCCCCAGCCAGCGCCACAGGCAGCGGCAGGCGCAAAACCTGCAGCATTATAGCCGCAAGCGCGGCCAGTGCTGCCGCGTTCAGATCAAGGCTGGCCCACTCTGGCACAGGCCCAAACCGTGTGGGGGTGACCTGTGCGAAAAGCACATGCAGGCCAAACCACAGCGACAAAGACAGAATCACCCCCACAACCGCAGCGGTAATCGCCTGCAGCGCAGCGGACAGTCGGGGCAGGGCGGAAAGCCGCTCGATATAGGGCGCGCCTGCGAAGATCCACAAAAAGCAGGGCACGAAGGTCATCCATAGGGTCAAGGCCCCGGCCAGCGCCGCCATAGGCCAGCCGGCATGGCCGTGACCGGCCAAAATACCCACAAACTGCGTGACCAAAATAAGCGGGCCGGGGGTGGTTTCAGCCAAGCCCAATGCATCGATCATCTGGCGGGTGTCGACCCAGCCAAAATCGCTGACGATTGTTTGGGTCATATAGGCCAAAACCGCATAGGCGCCGCCAAACGTGACCACTGCCAATTGCGCGAAAAACAGCGACAGATCCAGCAAGAACTGGGCCTCGAGCAGCCACAAAACAGCCAGCGGCGCCACCCAAAGCGCGCCCCAAAAACCGACCTGCCCCAAGGTGGCCCTTAGCGCCACCTTGGCAGGCGCGGGCTGGTGCGTGCGCACAGGGGCGCGCGAAAACCCCCATAACCCCGCCAACGCGATGACCAAGGGAAAGGGCAGTGCCAGCACGAACAGCGCCAAAAAGGCGCCTGCCGCCAACAGCCAATGTGCCCGCCCCTTTAGGCTGCGCCGCGACAGGGCCAGCAGCGCATTCAGCACCACCACCAAAACGGCGGCCTTTATCCCTAAAAAAGATTCTTGAACAGCAGGTTGCGCGCCAAAGCCAATGTAAAGTGTTGCCAGCGCCGCCACCAGCACGGCGCCCGGCATAACAAACAGAAGCCCCGCTAAAACGCCCCCCGTAACGCCGCGCAACCGCCAGCCTGCATAGGTGGCCAGCTGCATCGCCTCGGGGCCCGGTAACAGCATGCAAAACGACAGCGCCCGCAAAAATTGTGCCTCGTCCAGCCAGGGGCGGTTTTGCACCAATTCCCTGTGCATCAACGAAATTTGCGCAGCAGGCCCCCCAAAAGACAGAACGCCAATGCGCCCAAAGACTGAAACCATCTGGCGCAGGCTGGGGGGCGGTGCCATGTCAGGCGGCCGCCAAGGCCTGCACGATGGCGCTGAAATCTTGGGCGTTCAGGCTGGCGCCCCCGACCAAGGCGCCATCCACATCGGCCACGCCAAACACCTCGGCCGCGTTATCGGGCTTGACCGAGCCGCCATAAAGCAGCCGCACCGTGGCGGCGGGCGCGGCGCCAAATCGCGCCGCAAGTGCTGCGCGCAAGCTGCTGTGCACCTCGGCAATTTGGGCCAGCGTCGGGATCAGCCCGCTGCCAATGGCCCAAACCGGCTCGTAGGCCAAGACCAACAGCGCCGGGTCCAGCGTGACCGGAACCGAGCCTGCGAATTGCGCGCCAATCACCGCAAGCGTGTCACCCGCCTGTCGCTGGCCCAAGGTTTCGCCCAAACAGACGATGGCGCACAGCCCAGCCGCCTGCGCGGCTTGGGCTTTGGCGGCGACCAGTGCATCGGTTTCGCCATGTCCCTCGCGCCGTTCGGAATGGCCCACGATCACCGCGCTGGCGCCCAGATCGCGCAGCTGCACCGCCGCAATATCGCCGGTGAATGCCCCGCCGCCTTGCGCATGGCAATCTTGCGCGCCGATGGCCAAGGCGCTGCCTTTGGCATGGGCAAGGGCGGGGTGTATCAGCGTGGCAGGGGGGCAGATCAGCGTATCAACATGGGAGGGCAGCGGTGCCTTGGCCAGCTGGTCCAGCTGCGCCAAATCGGCCAGCAGCCCGTTCATTTTCCAGTTCCCCGCCGCCAATTTCCGCCGCATACCTGCCCCCAATGACCATTCCTGTAATATGGGGGCGCATCATTGGCATCTGGGCGCCAAGGTCAAGATGCGCTGCGCGGCCTGTGGCGGCAGCCCCTTTGATTGGGTGTGATTGGCTGTGCTACAGCTTTGCGTCGGCGCTAAGCGCGTCGATATCTTTGAATTTAATCGATTCTCCGCAGCCGCAGGCCTCGGCCACGTTGGGGTTGTTAAAGCGAAACCCGGATTCAAGCAGCGATGTGTGGTAATCGATTTCGGTGCCAAAAAGGAACATCTGCGCCATCGGCGCGATCATCACCCGCGCGCCATCCAGCTCGACCACTTCGTCATTGGGGTCAATATCGGCGGCATAGTCCATGGTGTATTCCATGCCCGCGCAACCGCCTTTTTTCACCCCGATGCGCAGCCCGGCATGGCCCTCGCGCTCCATCAGCTTGCGTATCTGCATGGCTGCGGCGGGTGTGATGGTGACGGCCTGTTTTCCGGGGATCGAGAACATAGAACGCTCCTGTGCTTGCCACTTTAAATCTAGGCGAGCTTGGCCCCGATCTCAAGCCCGGGGCGGGGGTTTGGCGGTTAATGTTGCATTTGACATATGTCAAAGCCCCAGACAGCGGCATTTTGTAGCCTACCACTGAGCGGGTTTCGAAATTATACCCTAAAAAAATCGAATATGTTGCCCCTTAGTGCATATGTGCCTAAGCTGTGGCACGCAAAAGATGAACAGGAGTAACCAGTGGATTACACTGCGCAGCTGGATCAGGCCATCGAGCGTCTTCATGCCGAAGGGCGCTATCGCACGTTTATCGACATTGTGCGCGAGAAGGGGAATTTTCCGCATGCTGTTTGGCAGCGCGAAGATGGCCGCACGCAGCCTGTCACGGTTTGGTGCGGCAACGATTATCTGGGCATGGGCCAGCATCCGGCGGTTTTGGCGGCCATGCACGAGGCGCTGGATGCCACCGGCGCCGGTTCGGGGGGAACGCGCAATATTTCGGGCACCACCGCCTATCACAAGGCGCTCGAGGCCGAGCTGGCCGATCTGCACGGCAAAGAGGGGGCGCTGTTGTTCACCAGCGCCTATATCGCCAATGATGCCACGCTTTCGACACTGCCCAAGCTGTTTCCCGGGCTGATCATCTATTCCGACGCGCTTAACCACGCCAGCATGATCGAAGGCGTGCGCCGCAACGGCGGCGCCAAGCGGATTTTCCGCCATAACGATGTGGCGCATCTGCGCGCCTTGCTGGCCGCCGATGACCCGGCAGCGCCCAAGCTGATTGCCTTTGAATCGGTCTATTCGATGGATGGCGATTTTGGCCCCATCGCCGAGATCTGCGACTTGGCCGATGAATTCGGCGCGCTGACCTATATCGACGAGGTGCACGCGGTGGGCATGTATGGCCCGCGCGGCGGCGGCGTGGCCGAGCGCGACACCCTGGCCCATCGCATCGACATCATCAACGGCACCCTGGCCAAGGCCTATGGGGTGATGGGCGGCTATATCGCGGCCTCGGCCAAGATGTGCGACGCCATCCGCTCTTATGCGCCGGGCTTTATCTTTACCACCTCGCTGCCGCCCGCAGTGGCGGCGGGGGCGGCGGCCTCGGTTGCCTTTTTGAAAACTGACGCCGGCCAAGCGCTGCGCCAGCGCCACCAAGAGCAGGCGCGCGTGCTTAAGCTGCGCCTCAAAGGCATGGGCCTGCCGATCATCGACCATGGCAGCCATATCGTGCCGGTCATCGTGGGCGACCCGGTGCACACCAAGAAACTGTCCGACATGCTGCTGGAACAGTTCGGCATCTACGTGCAGCCCATCAATTTCCCCACCGTGCCACGCGGCACCGAGCGGCTGCGCTTTACCCCCTCACCCGTGCACGGCGCGGGCGAAATCGACACGCTGGTGCGCGCAATGGATGGCCTGTGGGCGCATTGTGCGCTGAATCGTGCCGAATTGAGCGCATAATTTATTACAAGACTGCAATACAGCTTGCGCCGTGTTAATGTAGAGTAAATGAACACTATGATCCGAATCGACGGTTCGAGTGTTATAGTGCCGGTGTAGTGTGGGGCAGTGGCGGATGATTGGGTGGAAAACCAAGCCTGAAGAGGCGGTGGAAGACAGCAAACCCAAAGGGTTTGATGATTACGATATCCGTCTGGGCGACCTGATGCGTGGCGAGCGCGCGACCTTGGGTAAATCGCTGCTCGACGTGCAACGCGAGCTGCGGATCAAAGCCAATTACATCGCTGCCATCGAAAATTGCGACCCAACCGCCTTTGATACGCCCGGGTTTATTGCGGGCTACGTGCGCTCTTATGCGCGCTATCTGGGCATGGACCCTGATCTGGCCTTTTCGCAGTTTTGTGCCGAAAGCGGCTTCTCCACAGCCCATGGCATGTCTGCGGCGGCCAGTGCCGCAAAGCCTGCCAAACAGCCTCAATCTGCGCTTGGCACAGCCGGTCGCGACCCCTTTACCGCCCCCGCCACACCTTTTGTGCCAGCGGGCGACGCGCTGTTTTCGCGGATCGAGCCGCGCGCCATTGGCTCCAGCTTGGTGTTGCTGGTGCTGATCGGGTCGCTTGGTTTTGGGGCATGGTCGGTTCTGCAAGAGGTTCAACGCGTTCAGTTTGCTCCGGTGGAAAACACGCCCGATGTTTTGGCGGTGCTAGACCCTGTGCAAGGCGCGGGCCAAATGCTGGCCGAAGACGTGCTGCCCGATGCGCGCGCCATGGTACAGATAGCCGCCCCCATTGGCATGGCCGATGGGCTAGATCGGCCCTTCCGCCCACAGCCTTTGGATGTGCCGGTTATGGTGTCGCGCGATGCGCCGATTTCAACGCTGGATCCGGCAGATGTTGGGGTGTTTGCCCAATCTGCGCCCCAGATGCCGCAAGTGGATCGTGAAACATTTCCGCGGCTGGCGCTGGCGGTCGAGACGCAGACCGGCACTGTTGCCATGGCCGCAGCCAGCAGCCCCACCTTGCCCAAGGTCAGCCAAGACCAAGGCGCAGGGGTGACGGTGGTTGCCGCGCGCCCCTCGTGGGTGCGGGTGCGCGCCGCCGATGGCACGGTGGTTTTCGAGGGCATCATGGGTGCGGGCGAAACCTATGAGGTTGCCCAAACCGAGGTGCCGCACACCATTCGTGTGGGCGAAAGCGGCGCGATTTACTTTAATGTGGGCGGCCAAACCTATGGCCCCGCTGGCGAGCGTGGCGCTGTCACATCGAATTTGGCGCTGGATGCGGGGCAGTTGGCGCAGAACTATGCCTTGGCGGATCTGGCCCAAGATGGCGATTTGGCCCGCGTTGTGGCAGAGTTGACACCAGGCAATTAGGCGCCGCTTGGCGGTTGCTTATGCGCGGCCAAGGGCCTAATCCTGTTACCAAACAACGATTGGGGCCGTCATGACGCTGAACCATATTCGACCTTGGCGTAACATCTACCGCCGAAGCAGCCGCCAAATCATGGTGGGCAATGTGCCTGTCGGGGGCGATGCACCAATCAGCGTGCAAACAATGACCAACACCCTAACCACGGATGTGGCGGCCACGGTTGCGCAAATTCAACGGGCGGCCGAAGCAGGGGCTGACATTGTGCGCGTCAGCGTGCCCGACGAGGCCTCGGCGCGGGCTCTGCGCGAAATCGTGCGCGAAAGCCCAGTGCCATTGGTGGCCGATATTCATTTTCACTACAAGCGCGGGATCGAGGCCGCCGAGGCTGGCGCGGCCTGCCTGCGGATCAATCCCGGCAATATCGGCAGCCCGGAACGGGTGCGCGAGGTGATTGCCGCCGCGCGCGATCACGGCTGTTCTATCCGTATCGGTGTGAATGCGGGCAGTTTGGAAAAGCATCTGCTTGAAAAATATGGCGAGCCGACCCCAGACGCGATGGTGGAAAGCGGTATGGAACATATCCGCATTCTGCAAGACAACGATTTCCACAACTTCAAGATCAGCGTCAAAGCCAGCGATGTGTTCATGGCGGCGGCGGCCTATCAGCAGCTGGCCGAAGCCACGGATGCCCCCATTCATTTGGGCATTACCGAAGCGGGTGGGCTGACATCGGGCACGATCAAATCGGCCATTGGCCTTGGCAACCTGCTGTGGATGGGCATTGGCGATACGATCCGCGTCAGCCTGTCGGCCGATCCGGTGGAAGAGGTAAAGGTTGGCTACGAGATTTTGAAATCCTTGAGCCTGCGCCACCGTGGGGTGAATATCATCTCGTGCCCCTCTTGTGCGCGGCAGGGGTTTGACGTGATCAAAACCGTCGAAACCTTGGAAGAGCGTTTGGCCCATATCAAAACCCCGATGAGCCTGTCGATCATCGGCTGCGTTGTTAATGGCCCCGGCGAAGCGCTGATGACCGATGTGGGCTTTACTGGCGGCGGGGCTGGCAGTGGCATGGTGTATTTGGCGGGCAAAGCCAGCCACAAATTAAGCAATGCGCAGATGGTGGATCACATCGTGGAACAGGTGGAAAAGAAAGCCGCCGAAATCGATGCCGCCGCGGCCGAGGCTGGCGCCGACTAAGGGCGCGCGGCACGTTTGTCGATATACCGGGCCAACACGATGGGCGGCACATGCCCACGCACGACCATGTCAGCAAAGATATAGACCGGCCATTGCGCGTTTTGGCCGGTCTCTAGTCCCAACACAGCGGCCAATTCGGCGCTGCTGGTCGGGCCGTGCATGTAGACGCGCACCGCGCCCGCCTGCGCCAATTCCCCCAATTCCGTACCCGCCGCCTGACAGCTGGGGCAGGGTGCGCCCATCAAAACCGCCAGTTTAACTGGCGCGTCTTGGGCCCCCAACGCCGCCGCCTTTGGCGCAAAAAGCCGGGGCCACAGCCCCTTTAGCAGGGCCTTGTCACGCGCGGCATGGGCGGAAAAGCCGCGGGTTTGGGGTGCGGGTGGGACCAGAAGCTGGGGTTCATCCACAAACAACTGATGCAAAGCGCGCTGAAAGGCACGCTTTTGCGCCGGGTCTTGCAGTTGCGCTTGCAGGGTTTGCGCCGTGGCGGTTTAGCCCGCCATGGCCAGCCCCTAAGCCACCGCAACCCCCATGCGCAGGCCATGGCCCATGGTTACTGCGCCCGAATCTCGGCCACCAGTTTTTGCATGCCGTCAAAGGGCACATAGCCACGCAGCATTTGTTCGCCCAGAACAAACGTGGGGGTGCCATTGATCTGCAAACGCCCGGCCAATTGGTGGTTGTCGCGGATCACGGCCGTGACCTCGTCGCTGTCCATCTTGGCCAAGATCGGCGCCGCATCCAGCCCCAGATCGGTGGCCAGCCGTGCAAGGCTTTCGGGGGCAACCGTGCCCTTGAAAGCAATCAGCGCATCATGCACCGCCTTATAGGCGGCGTCACCGGCCACCATACGCGTGGCGATGGCAAAGCGAGAGGAGATAACAGATTGGTCGCCCAGAATTGGAAATTCCTTTAAGATCAGGCGGATATTGCCATCGCTTTGCACCAATTGCGCCACTTCGTCATGGGCCTTGCGGCAATAGCCACAGCGATAGTCGACAAATTCAACCAAGGTAATATCGCCTTGCAGGTTGCCCCCAGCCCAGCTGTTTTCATCTTGAAACAGGGCCGCGCTGTTGACGCTGATCATATCGCGGTCTGTTTGGGTTTGTGCATTGGCTTGGCGTGCTTCCAGCACCGCCACCGCCTCCATGATCACCTCGGGGTTTTCCAGCAGATAGGCGCGCACCTCGGCGCGAAAGGCGGCGCGCTCGGTGTCAGACATTTGGGCCAAATCAAGCGCGGCAAGGGGGGATGCAGTGGCGCAAGCCAGCGCCATTGCGCCTGCGGCAAGGATATGTTTCATGGTGCAATCTCCGTTATTTTGCTAGGGCAGCTTCGGCCCCAGAAAGCACATCTTGGGCGCGGATACCAGCGCGCGATCCCGGTGTCACTTGGCCCAACGCCCGGTTGGCATGCAGGCGCGCATCTGCGAATTGGCCCAACAGCGCATAGCGTTCCGCAGTCACCACCGAGGCCATGCCGCGTTCATTATTCTTTGCATAGGCCATGGCCAAATCGCGCAGCACCGACACATTGCGAAAATCGCGCGCGCGGGCACGTTCCAATATATCGCGCGCCTCGCGCGGCTGGCCCGCAGCCAGCATGGCGCGCCCGTAGCCTGCCAAGATCAAGGCATTGCGCGGCGCCAATTCCGTGGCCCGGCGATAGGCTGCAACCGCCTGATCCACGCGGCGGCTTTCCAACAGGATTTGCCCGCGCAATTCGTGCACAAAGGGGTCTTCGGGGTGGGCCAGCGCCAGCCGGTCAATGGCAGCTATGGCTTGGGCGCTATCGGGCAAGCGGTGCCATGCGATGGCCTGCATCATCTGCGCCAG
>Ga0181563_10004043_pt1 | contig 13744 bp, 12 predicted proteins | sample 011ome_25_FD_133759 | JGI IMG/M metagenome (GOLD analysis project Ga0181563, IMG submission 133759) | Coastal salt marsh microbial communities from the Groves Creek Marsh, Skidaway Island, Georgia - 011512CT metaG (megahit assembly) | ecosystem: Environmental > Aquatic > Marine > Intertidal... | reverse complement strand
ATACCTTTCTTCAGCGGTATGAAATTGCAAACTTTCGATTCTCAAAACAGATTGCACATGTTCGTACTCGAATATTTTTCTAAATAAACGCTCTATGCCGTGATGCCTATCATATAGCGAAAATAAAGCGGGTGCGTTGATGCCAGTAACAATGGAATCCTCGAGTATTTGAATGCCTTTTAAAGATGGTTTCCCGAAAAATAAACTCTCTACCCGAGCCATAACTTCGCCTTCTCTAGCAAAAAGCTCGGTGACATCATTATCATCTTTGAAGTAATAAATTCGAGCAATTCCATGATGGATGAAATAAATATTTCTGCACGTATCTCCGATATCTTGGAGAATTGCGTTTTTCGCGATTTTTTGAGTTTTGAATATAGGCAGAAGCGCTTCCTTTTCTTGACTGGTCAAAAACTGGAAGCGCTCAAAAAACGCCCAAAGATCTTGTTGTATTCTTTCGGAATCTTGTGTGTATCCCGTTAACCTCATTATTCTGTGGGTGCAGATTTTGCAGCAGCTTGAGCCGTGATTTGAGCTAAGTCACGATCCATTAGATATAAACCACTTCCATCGTTGCCCAAAATTTTCAATTTACCGAGAATCGTATTGAATTGTGCTTCTTCTTCACGTTGTTCCGCCACGTACCATTGCAAGAAATTGGCCGTTGTATGGTCGGCTTCTTTGGTGGCGATATCCATTAGATTATGAATTGCAGCGGTGACTTTTTTCTCTTGTTCCAATACGCGTTCAAATACATTTTTATAGGAACTAAATGTGGTGTCAGGAGCAGCAACCGCAGGAGATAAGGCATATCCGCCTACTTCGTTGATATAATGAAATAGTTTCATCATGTGCATGCGCTCTTCATCACTCTGGGTATATAAGAACTGAGCCGTGCCTTCAAACCCTTCGTTTTCCATCCACGAAGCCATAGCCAAGTATACGTAACTTGCTGAAGCTTCCATTGCGACTTGGTCGTTTAGTGCTTTTTCTAAGGTCTTTGATAACATAATCCAAAGATACAACATGAATCTGAAGGAATTTGCCCAAAATATTAACCACTGTGTTTTTCTGTTAGAAACTGCCGTTATGTAGGCACTTCCGCGCGCGTATCTTTGTTTGTATGAGGAATCGTGCTCTCGCTATTTTATTACTTTGGTCTGTGGGATTGGCCGCTCAACCGCACCCAGTAAATTCCTATCCTGGAATTTATGCAAAACGTGGCATTGAATTGTATGAGGAAGGACGTTTTAATGCGGCAATTGCGCAGTTTGAAACTGCACTAAAAAACGATCCCACCATTCAGTTGAACGACGATGTTCGGTATTACCATGCCATGTCAAAACTGTATGCTAAGCATGAGAATGCAGAGCCCTTTTTAGTGGGGTATTTAGCCAATCATCCAAATGAAGCCCGCGCCAATCAAGCGAACTTGGCTCTTGGGGACTATTTTTATGAACTTGGGCAATACGGTTCAGCACTTGGTTATTATCGCGATGTTCAAGAAGTTACTATAGCACCGGCTAAACGCACAGCATTTTATTACCGAATGGGCTTTTGTTACGTTCAACGCGGTAAGTATGACAAGGGAAAAGAATGGTTGCAAAAGGTTGTTGATAAACCGTCGGAATACCAAGGTTTCGGGCAGTATTATTATGGTTATGCGTGTTTGATGGAAGGAGATTATCAATCGGCTTATTCCTCTTTTAAAAACATTACCGATGAACGATTTGAGAAAATACATTTTTACATGGCCCAGGTTTTGTATCAACTTTCCAAATATGACGAGGCGCTCAAAGAAATTCAGAAAATCAATACACGGAAGGTTAAACCAAGCGAAAGAGATGAATTAAGCGCGAAGTGTTACTATCGATTAAAAAACTATGAGAAAGCGGCTGAACTTTTTGAGAAAATAAACCCGAGAATTGATAAACTAGATAACCAACAACAATTCGAAATTGGATATGCATATGCCAAATCTGGGAAGCTTAATGAGAGCTTGCCATGGTTCCGAGAGGTGGCTAAAAACAACGACAGTTTAGCCCAAATAGCGAGTTATGAATTGGGTAATACGCTTTTATCCTTGAAAAATTATCGTGAAGCGTCTTATGCATTTTCGGAGGTTTGGAGATCAGGGTTTAATGAGGAAATTGCAAAGGTTTCGTTGTATACTCAGGCGAAAATTGCTGTTCAAATGAGAGATGCCAATAGTACCAAATTATTGGATAAATATGTGCGATTATTCCCCAAAACTCCAGAAGCGCGTGAAGCTTCGAAGCTTAAAGCGAGACTTCTCTTGAATACAGACAAATACAGAGAGGCACTTCAAATCCTAGAGGGAATTGAAAATTTAGATGATCCAACTACCGAAATCTATCAAAAGGTGGCATTAGCACGTGGAATGGAGCTTTACAAGAATCGCAGTTGGGGCGAGGCTTTAGAATTATTCCAAAAATGCTCAGAAAAATCGGTAAACAGAAAATACGCAGCTCAAGCAGCATACTGGAAAGCCGAAACACTCATTCAAATGGATAAGTCAGACGAAGCACTAGTGGCTTTTAAAGAATTCATGGATAAGCCAAAATCGAATGAAATTGAAGAGTTTGCGTATGCATATTATGGACAAGGATATATCCATTATCAGCGTAAAGATTATGCCTTAGGAGCCACTTATTTTAATGAGTTTACGAGTAAGGTTAGTTCCGGTCGTTATGTTGAAGCCATTGTTCATGATGCACATTTACGATTGGGTGATTGTTACTTGATGGAACGTAATCTAGAATCTTCCGTCCGCGCATATGCCTATGTATCTGGTAAGAAAGGACGTGATGCGGATTATGCCTTATATCAAAGTGCTATTATTTATGGATTACTAGAACGCTCCGAGGAAAAAATCACTACCATTAAAAGATTATTGGCTGAATATCCGCGCAGCACATATCTTTTAGATGCTTATAACGACATCGCCTCTGAGTACATGCTTTTAAAGCAATACGATCAGGCGGAAAAGTACTACAACATAATTTTAGAGAAATTCCCAGGAACGCAATTAACGCGAAAAGCTTACAGTACTTTAGGTAGAATTTATTACAACCAGAAACAAGTAGATAAAGCGGTTGCGTCTTTTTCGAAATTGTACGACGAATTTAAAGGAACTCAAGATGCTCAATCTGCAGCAGAATTGGTAAAAACAATCTATACAGAAGAGGGTAGAGCCAAAGATTACGTCAAATGGGCGTCTACAAGAGGCGGAATAACTTCCTCTGCTGAAGACAGCGTTATTTATGAGACGGCTATAACGGCTTACGATAAAGGAGAATTCAAGAAAGCAATTCCTTCTTTTGAAACCTACCTTGAAGAGAAACCGAATGGTAATTTCATCATACCCGCGATGTATTATTTAGGTTTGAGTTATGAAAACGCCAAACAACCTCAAAAGGCGCTTGATGTATACAAGAAAGTAGCTGTTGCCAATTCAGGAGATTATAAGGAGGATGCCACTATTGCGGTATTGAAAATTTACGGAAACGATGCAGAGTGCGAAGACATACTTACATACCTGGAAATATTGGAAGAAATAACGCGTTCGAAGGATTTGCAGCGCAAGGCTTGGAAGTCAATGATGTATTGCTATTCTAAATCAGGAAATACCGAAGGTTTAAATCGGGTCGCTGCAAAAGCGGTTAACGATGCTTCAGTAGATCCGGATTTACGTTATCAATCACAATTAATCATGTATAAAAACAACACAGATTCTACATCAAGTTTAGAAGATCGTGTTGCCAAACTTAAGGATTTGTATTCGGGTAAAACCAATAAGTTCGCCGCAGAGGCTAAATATTTAGAAGCTGAAGCCTATTACAATGCTGATTCTCTAAATCTAAGTAAAGAGTCTTGTTATCAACTGTTGGAAGATTTCAATGCGTATGATGAATGGGTGGCCAAATCGTTATTGTTATTGGGTGATGCTTTTGCCAAGGAAGGAGATGATTTTAATGCAAAAGTTACTTGGAATACAATCATAGAAAACTTCACCAATAAAGCGTATACCGAACCTGCGCAAAATAAAATTGCCCAAGCGGATGCTCGGGCAAATTCCAATAAAGAAGTTGAAAATATCGAAGAAGATTAACGCAGTGTAATACCTGCAGAACCCATCAAATAACCCTCGGTAAATAGTTGTATAACGTATTTGCCGGGGGTTAATTTTTTATTCGGCTCCCAAGTAATATCTGGGCTTTCTAATGTGTTATTTTCGAAAATGATTTTGGTTTTGTAGCTGTACTTTGCGGATTTACCATCGGCAAGTTCAACAATGCCTCCTTGACCTTCATTGGTAAGGGTAATTCCTTCAGGACCCGTTACTTTGATAAATACTTCGCGATCACCAGGTTCTGCAATATTATTCTCGGCAACCGAAAAATTAATTTTGAAACCCTTCACACGACTTGCTTTAACGGTTGTCGTTTCCTTTCCAGTTAAGAATTGTTTTTTGATGGGCTCAACTTTGATTTCAGAAGTGGTTAAACGCGCTGCCAAGTTTTTCAAACGCTTCCCCTCAAGACTTAACTTGGTGTTTTCGCCGTATAGACCCTGATTCACGGATAGCAAACTATCGTTGTTGTCTTTCAGTCTTTCGTTTTCTTCTTTCAAAGCGATTAACTGGGAATTTAAATCTGCCAATTTTCCGTTCAGGGAGTCAATCATGTCTTGGCTGGCATATTTTTCTTTTTTCAATAAATAAGTCAGTCTAGCAATTTCACTGCTTTTACGGGCCATTTCGTCCGACATCTGAATGTTTTGGGCCGCCATAGCTGCTGAATCTTCCCTATATTGGGCAAGCAATGTTTCAGCCGCTGCAATTGCCGCATCTCTATCTTTTACGGTATTCTGTAGGGCTGTTTTTTCTTGGTTTAATTGATTCCGATCTTTTTTACCTGTTTGCCACATGTAAAAGAGCCCTATGTTAACGATAAACAGAATAAGAATAATGATGTAAAGTAAGGTTTTGTTTTTTTTGTCTTGTTGGCTCATGGCTGTGCTAAATTTATTACAGGTAAAGGTATTTATTCAAGTGAATTACTGCGAAAATATGTAATTTTACGCTTTTTTAGACAATAATGGAATTTGAATCGTTTTTGAACGGGGTTTTATTAATCAAGCCCAAAGTGCACCAAGATCATCGTGGTCACTTTTTTGAGAGTTTTCGACAGGATAGGTTAAAGGATATGGGCGTGAATGTTGATTTCGTTCAAGACAATCAAAGTCTTTCAAATTCTGGGATTTTACGCGGGTTGCATTTTCAAGCACCGCCTCACGCGCAAGGAAAATTGGTTAGGGTAATCAAAGGAGCTGTGCGTGATGTTGTTTTGGATATTCGGACGAACTCTCCCACTTACGGGGAGTTTGCGACCTTTGAGTTGACAGAAGATAACTTTCAAGCATTGTACGTCCCACCAGGATTTGCACATGGATTTTTAACCTTAAAAGACCAAACAATTTTCACTTACAAATGCACCGATTATTACCACCCTGAATCAGAAGGTGGTATTAAATGGAATACGCCAGAACTTAATATTCCATGGAATATTGAAAATCCTATACTATCCGAAAAAGACCAGAAATTACCCTTTTTTAACGATTTTAAATCCCCATTTTAATCATCTTTTCTCATGGAAATCAGCCCAAAAAGACAGGAATTACTTGAAAAATTGAATGCTAAATTCGATGCAGACGGACAAAAACTCGATGATTATCTAGAGGGTTTATTGTATAACAACTATGAACCCTATTGGCGTTATGTAGCCGTAGATGCGCTTTTGGCTTTACAACATCCAAAAACGGATATTCCGGATGAGATGATTTTTATCGCATATCATCAAATCACGGAATTGTATTTTAAATTAATCATACATGAATTGGATCAAATGAGTACCGGCGAATTGAGTATGGAACGCTGGGAAGATAAAATTACACGTATTGTTCGATATCTAAAGAATCTGATCGACAGCTTTGATATCATGATTGAAGGGATGGAGCGTGATCAATTTTTGAAATTCCGAATGTCGCTATTGCCAGCGAGTGGATTCCAAAGTGCTCAATTTAGAAAAATTGAAATGGCTTGTACCGATATGATTCAATTGATTCCGGAGAATATTCGCGAAAATTCAAGGGGTAAATTGATTACCGAACAATATGACCATATTTATTGGAAAGCGGGCTCTATTGAGGAAGGAACAGGCGCAAAAACGCTTACACTAAAGCAATTTGAAGAACATTACGAAACTGAATTTATTGAATGGGCAAATAGTTGGGAAAGTCGGAATTTGAATCAACAATTGATCAAATTACAAGCTGAAAATAAACTGAGCCCTTCATTGTTAGCGCATTTTAAAACATTGGATGTATACTTAAACATCAATTGGAGGCTTTCACATTACAGAAGTGCTGTGAGATACTTGGCGGCAAAGGGTGCAGATGTACCTGCAACAGGAGGAACCAATTGGCAGCGTTTTTTACCGCCTAGATTTCAAAGAATTATTGCATTCCCAAGTATTTGGACAGAGGAAGAAAAGGCGAATTGGGGTAAATCATGGGTAGACGAACAATTGTTTACGAATAAATCATGAAGACAACCAAAACAATAAAAGATTGGCAACATTCGGTTGATGATTGGATAAAAGAGTATGGTGTTCGGTATTTTTCTGAACTAACCAATACAGCAATCTTAATGGAAGAGGTCGGTGAACTCGCACGAATTATGGCTCGGAAATATGGAGATCAATCCTTTAAAGATTCGGATAATGGAATTGAATTAGAGGATGAAATGGCCGATGTTCTCTGGGTATTGATGTGTTTAGCAAATCAAACAGGGGTCGATTTAAATGAAGCTTTACAAAAAAATGTAGCTAAGAAAACTTCAAGAGATGCCGAAAGGCATAAAAACAACCCGAAACTATAATTCAGTAAAAACCTTACGCCAATATTTTTGTTTAATTTTGTATCACTTTGTCGAGTACTTCCTTAAACAAACGCAAATCCGACCATATAGAATTGGCATTTCGGTCGCAACTATCTGAAAATGATAGTCGCTTTTATTATGAACCACTTTTAGCACCATCACCGGATCTAGATTTAATTCCTGCAATTCAAATTGCAGGAAAAACCATGAAAGCTCCTTGGTGGATATCAAGTATGACGGGAGGTGCCGATAAAGCTGGAATGATAAATGCAAATCTTGCCAAAGCTGCAAAAAAATACGGACTTGGCATGGGACTCGGATCATGCAGACCCGTTCTTGAACAGACAGAATCCGCTGGTGATTTTAAAATCCGTTCCTTAATTGGTGACCAACCCCTTTTTGCTAATTTAGGAATTGCTCAACTCGAAGAACTCTTCGCGAATAATCAAACCAATAAAGTATATGAATTAATAAATTCATTGGAAGCGGATGGATTAATTATCCATGTGAATCCATTACAAGAGTGGTTTCAACCAGAAGGAGATAAGTTTAGGTTTAGTTCAATCGATACAATAAAGCGTTGTATTGACGCATTTCAATTTCCTTTGATGGTAAAGGAAGTAGGCCAAGGAATGGGGCCGAAATCTTTAAAAACCTTATTGGAATTGCCATTAGAAGCTGTTGATTACGGTGCTTTTGGTGGAACTAATTTTGCACTTCTTGAGAATTTACGTTCATCAGGTGTTCGTTCTGATGAATGGCTTCCTGCTACCCGAATTGGACATGATGCCCTTGAAATGACGAATTGGGTCTGTGAATTTAAGGACAACCCCAATTTTGTAATAAATGCAAAAAATATTTTCGTTTCCGGCGGAATAAAGAATTTTCTGGATGGATATTATCATCTTCTAAAGGTTCCGCATAATGCAGTTTATGCTCAAGCATCACCATTTCTGAAGTATGCATTATTAGGGGAAGAACCATTGCATGAATATATAGAATCACAATTACATGGATTGGCCATGTCATACAGTTATTTATCGCTTAAATCATGAAAAAACTTCAAACGCCGCCTGTAAAAGGCTTTAGTAAATTAAGCAAGGAAGCCAAACTAGAATGGCTCATATCTAATTATGCTGAAAATCCAAGCGATAGCTTGAATATGCTAAAAGGCTATTGGCACGAGTTGCCTGAAGTTCAGCGTTTGCATGATGAGTTTATTGAAAACACTATCAGTAATTATTATCTACCCTTTGGTGTTGCGCCTAATTTTTTAATCAATGGTAATATGTATACAATTCCTTTCGCCATTGAGGAAAGCAGCGTGGTTGCGGCAGCGGCAAAATCGGCTACGTTTTGGTTAGATAGAGGTGGTTTTAAATCTACCGTTTTAGGAATGGTTAAAATGGGGCATGTGCATTTTTTATGGTCGGGAAGCGACTATGATAAATTAAATGTCATTTTTGAAGCCAATAAAAACAGGTTGATTGAATCTACGGAGGATATCACCAAGAATATGCGTGCTCGAGGAGGTGGGATACTTAATATTCAATTGGTTGATAAGACCATTGAGGAGCCTGACTATTATCAACTTGAAGTTCGTTTTGATACCCGTGACTCAATGGGAGCTAACTTTATCAATTCGTGTTTGGAAACATTAGCCAAAGAATGGAAAGAAATAGTAAATGAAAATCACGAGTTGCCCGTAACTGTGGTAATGAGCATTTTGAGTAATTTTACTCCTGAATGTGTTGTTCGTGCTGAAGTCTCTTGCAAAATCGAAGATATTAACGAAGGTAGTGGAATTGAAAACCAAGAGTTTGCGGATAAATTTATTCGCGCTATCCGCATTGCAAAAGCAGAGCCTTACCGAGCGGTAACCCATAATAAGGGAATAATGAACGGGGTAGATGCTGTTATTATTGCAACGGGGAACGATTTCAGAGCAACAGAGGCTTGTGCACACGCATACGCGGCCAAAGATGGTAGATACAGCAGTTTGTCGCATGCTGAGGTAAAAGATGGTGTTTTTAGATTTTGGATCGATCTTCCTCTATCAGTAGGCACCGTTGGGGGCATAATATCCCTTCATCCTATGGTTAAATTTGCTCACGAACTTTTAGGAAATCCATCTGCTGAAGAACTCATGCAAATAGCAGCAGTTGCTGGCTTAGCGCAAAATTTTTCGGCAGTTCGCTCTTTAATAACTTCGGGAATCCAAAAAGGGCATATGAAAATGCACCTTTTGAATATCTTAAATCAGTTGGAAGCAACCGAATCTGAAAAGAAGGAAATTGTCGAATACTTCAAAGACAAAGTGGTTAGCTTTAGTGCAGCTGTAGAAATATTTTCAAAATTGCGCGGAATTCCAGTTTCACAAGGCCAAAAGGCGTCAAAATAATGCAAACCTATTTCGCCCCAGGTAAAATTCTGCTTGCAGGTGAATACACCGTATTGTTGGGTATGGAAGCCTTAGCCGTTCCTGTGAAACAGGGACAATGGCTTGAGTTTTTTGCCTTTTCAACACCATCGAATCAGCCTAGAATATTGTATTTCAAAGCCATAGATTCCGAAGGTGTATGCTGGATTGAAAATAAGTTTGATTTAGATTCACAAACCTGGGAGAATCCAATATCAGATGAACTTGAATCCTTCAATAAGGTAATCTCTATGGTACCTTGGGATTTTTGGGGAGACCAAACGTCATATCGATTGGAAACCCGTCTGGAATTTGGTCGAGAAACGGGCTTGGGTTCTAGTAGTACCTTTATCGCTCTTATGTCCGAATGTTTTCGTTTGGATCCTCAGAAATTACAAGAGGAGATTTTTAAAGGAAGTGGCTACGATGTTGCCGTTGCTTGTTTGGGAAAACCATTAACATTTTGGCGAAATGAACAAGGTGCTCACTTCAGGTCTTGGGACTTACAACCCCGTTTAACAGAAGATTGGCGTGTAGTATTTTTAGGTGAAAAAGTAGATTCGCGCAAAAGTGCATCTGCCATTATTGATGGGCTAGAAACGATGTTATCAGAGCCCTTTTACAAACAACAATTTGAGCGTGTTTTGAACATAGTAAGAGATTCCGATAATACCCAATCTATTGAGGCAGCATTGGAAATGTATCAGTTACTTCTTGCACAATTATTAGAGATGAATACGCCCTATAAGCAGTTCAATTTGACTCCTGTTAAACAAGGACTTTGTAAGTGGTTAGGGGCTTGGGGAGGCGATATGCTTTTGGTGAACAATACACTATTTGAAAAAGAATTGAATTTTTTCTCGGACTTTGAAAGTGTCCGATGGAATGAATTGGTAAAATATGAATAAATCGATCACGTATAGTTGTCCGAGTAACATTGCACTTGTTAAATACTGGGGTAAAAAACCAGGGGGAATACAATTACCCGCAAATGCCAGTATCAGTTGGAGTTTAAGCGATTTAAGGGCAACTACAACCATAGAAATTCAACCTAAAAAAGCGAAGGAGTCTGATTTGCGTTTTTTCTTAGATGGAAAATCCAAGGCGAGTTTTGAGCCTAAAATCAAGGATTTTCTTTCCAGAATTAGTTCCGAATTGCCTTTCTTAAATGAGGTTGATTTGATTATATCTTCACAAAATAATTTTCCTCATGGAGCTGGAATTGCAAGTTCTGCCGCAGGATTTGGAGCAATGTCAATGGCATTGGTTGATGCCGAAGGGATTCTAGAACCCAATTCTAGCAAATTTTTAGAGAAAGCCAGTTGGTGTGCCCGGTTGGGGAGCGGAAGTGCTTCTCGCAGTATTTATGGAGCTCCTGCAATTTGGGGAGAAACCGCTGCTTATGAATCTGCTTCTGATTTATATGCTGTGCCCTTCACAGAATCGATACATGAAGATTTAAATAATTGGTCCGATGCGGTAATGATTGTAGACGCGGGTGAAAAGTCTGTAAGCAGCTCTCAAGGTCACGCACTTCTCGATGAACATGCCTATGCCAATTCTCGATTTAAGCAAGCACAATCTAATTTAGAAGAATTGCTAAACGTTTTGAAAAACGGAGATGTAGATCGTTTCATCGCATTGGTGGAATCAGAAGCATTGCAGTTGCATTCTATGATGATGTCGTCGATTCCTTATTACATGTTAATGCGTCCGCATACTATTTCCATAATACAAGAAATTTGGGCCTTCAGAATGGAGTCGAAATTACCTATTTGTTTTACCCTGGATGCCGGAGCCAATGTGCACGTTTTATACGATTCACGTTATCAGAAAGAAATTCAAAACTTTATCAACAACCGCTTGTTATCATATTGTCAAAACGGGTTGTATCTTTGCAGTGCAACCGGTGGCAAACCGGAAAAAATAGAAAATGATTAACGAATCGCTATTTTATGCTAAAATCCTTCTCTTCGGTGAGTATGGAATCATTGAAGATTCTATGGGTCTTAGTATCCCTTTTAATCATTTTCAAGGTAAGTTTGTTTTCCCCAAGGATAGTCCTTCAGAATCTCAAATAAGATCCAATAAAAGCATTTTAAAGTTTGTTTCACATCTTAAAACGATGCAATTTTCGGGTGAGCTTCCATGCAAGTTTAACCTCAAGAAACTCGAATCAGACTTGGAGAATGGACTCTATTTTGATAGCAGTATACCACAGGGTTTTGGTGTAGGCTCATCGGGTGCTTTAGTTGCCGCTTTGTATGCAACGTATGTAGAGAATCCGATTACATCTGAAGACATCATGATTGACGACAATCTGAACGATTTAAAAACCGTTTTGTCCTTAATGGAAAGTTACTTTCATGGTAAAAGTTCTGGTTTAGACCCACTAATTTGTTATTTGAATTTGCCTATTCTAATTAAAGGGAAAGGTCATTTGGATACAGTAGGATTACCTGTTCAGAATACAGAAGGGAAAGGTGCAATTTTCCTTATGAATAGCGGAGCCCCCGGAAAAACGAAAGGGATGGTAGAAATATTTCTAGAGCGGTTGAAAGAAGAAGGGTTCAGAAATATGGTGCGTAATGAACTTAAAAAACATAACGATAGCGCCGTTAAGCACTTTCTCAAAGGCGATGCCGCTCCATTATTTCAATCTGTAAAAGAAATTTCAAAATTATTCTTGAATAATTTTCAGCCAATGATTCCCCAACAATTTGAAGAAATATGGCGCAAAGGAATTGAAACCAATGCATATTATTTGAAATTATGTGGAAGCGGTGGCGGTGGTTTTGTTTTGGGCTTTACACAAGATTTAGAGCAGGCTCAAGAGATCTTGAAAGACCATTCATTACAGGTAATCTATAAAATGTAAACATGCCCTTAGTTGGACATCGTACAATATTAAGATTCATTTATTTTTTAGGTGTAGTTCGTTGGTATAACCTTATTTTAATAGGTATTTCTCAATATTTACTAGCGGCTTATGTGCTTTTAGTAAAGAACGGAAGCGACAAGAAAATGGCGTTTTGGCAATTTCTTACTGATACCACGGTACACAGTATGGCTTTAGCGACTATTTTTACTGTTGCCGCAATTTTTATTATCAATTCTTTTTATGATTTGGATAAAGATTTAATCAACAAATCGAATATGGCATTGATGAGTCGAGCAATAGGTACAGGACAATTGGCGAATCTTTACATTATTTTCAATACACTCGGTTTATTGTTCGCTTTTTTCGCTTCTCAGAAAGTAGCCATATACTTTGTAATGCTGCAATTCTTTGGTTGGTTTTACTCACATAAAATGCAGAAAATTGCGGTTCTTAGAGAAATTAGTGCGGCCTTATTAACGATTGCCCCTTTGGTCGCAATATGGATACATTTTTCATTTGAAGTGCCGGAATTGGGATGGTATTTTTTAGGTTTAACCATTGTGCTATTAGTAAAAGATATAATGAAAGATCTTGCAGGCATGCGTGGGAATATGATATTTGGATATAGAACCGTATCGATAATGGCGGGTCAAGTTGGTATCAAACGTATTGCTTGGTTACTATCTATACTTGCCACAGCAATTTTCCTTATTGGTTGTTCTCAATTACAAAACATTCATGACTTACTTTATATTACAGGTATTGGCTTAGTGTTGACATTTTTGAATACAAGTTTATGGCAGAGATTGGAACAAGAGAAATATCTTAAAGGCATGTTAAGGCTTCAAAAAAGTGTCTTGTTGTTTTATGTAGGTGCCTTATTGATTCTTATTATTTATCGATACGTTTTATTCTTTGTTTACGACATTATACTTCCTTAGTTTGTTTTTTTCACTGCCTTTGAACACGTAAATTTGTTTTGCGTGTCGGAAAGAATTACCCTATTTGCTGAAGTTCTATTGCCTTTGCCTTTGCCAAAGCTATACACCTATAGGGTTCCCTATGAATGGAATGAATTGGTCATGCCTGGATTACGAGTAGCGGTACCATTTGGAATTAAAAAAGTGTATTCTGGAATTGTTTGGTCGCTTTCCGAAACGGGGCCAGAAGGCTATCAAGCCCATTATATCACCGAAATTTTAGACGACGAAGTCTTAGTGGACCCTTCTCAACGTGATTTTTGGGAATGGATGTCGCGTTATTATATGGCACATTTGGGAGATGTTATGCAAGGGGCACTGCCGGCGGGCTTTCGGGTGCAGTCTCAGACAAAAATCACGCTGCATCCAGAATTCGAACCTGATGAAATTGCCGTTATTGATGAAAAGGAAAACCAAATTCTCGGATTACTTATTCAACAAAAGAGTATCAAAGTAGAAGATATTCAACAACTGTTGAACCAAAAAAGCGTAATGAAAATAGT